>Ga0179593_1649176_pt1 | contig 15421 bp, 22 predicted proteins | sample CZODoug2_1_08_16_FD_185931 | JGI IMG/M metagenome (GOLD analysis project Ga0179593, IMG submission 185931) | Vadose zone soil fungal communities from Angelo Coast Range Reserve, California, USA - CZODoug2_1_08_16fungal (PacBio error correction) | ecosystem: Environmental > Terrestrial > Soil >... | reverse complement strand
TTGGCTTCGGGAGGAAAACGGCCCCACGAGATCTCCTCGCTTCTTTTCCGGTGTTGAAGTTTGAGAACCGGCGCAAAGTAAACTCTTTTTAAATTTCCCCTCGAAGGTTCTCGGCGTCTTCTCCCCTAAAGGGACCATCGAGTGATGGGCATGGTCCCCCCTCTGAATCTGAAATGGCCTACTCCGATCACGTCCTCTTTCTAAAGTCCCTTTGTCTAACTGGTGCAGTCCTTATCAGATAAGCATGTAAAGGCTCCCTTGCACGATTAAACTATTGCGACAATACAACTTTTTCCTTCTCCCCTTTCCTTGGTAATAGTGATAGGGGAAAGTTCCTTCCTCCCCTGCTTTCCTTGCCGGCGCCAATGGCTTTGATAGTTCTCCCTTCCATTTTATATCGACCGCTGATTAAGCCTTTCATGAAAGAGGTCTTGAACGACCAGTCCCTCATGATTCTCCTCGGCGTTGATCGTCCTCACACCCTTTATGAAGAGACAGGCCCCTCCCTCGGTCAGCTTCACCGAGCCCCGACCTTTCCCCCTACCTCTCAGGGCCAGAAATCAAGGATCCTGCCAAAACGGTTGTCACCCTCCACGAGGCCGCCTTCCTGAGTCTTTTTTTTCTTTCTCCCTCCGCTCAGTCCTCAACCTTAGGACCTTCTTTGCTCAATTCTTTTGGGGATGGGCTTGAATTGCTGTCTGTCCGACAAGAAAGGTCCCCCTTCCCCCATCTATCACCACCCGCCACTCCCTTGAAACCTTCTTTCGATTGTGGGTCTCCCTCATATGCTGATGCTGCAACTGTTGTTTTCCCGTCTTTCTAACTTTCTAATACGACTTTCGAATCGTCTCCCCCCCGCATCTTCAAGCCAGCCCCCTCATTTTCTTCTCCCCCTTTCCTGACCAGTTCGTTTTTCTCATTGTAAATTTGATATGGGGGAAATAACTTTAGACGGTGAGAACGTTTTTTTCCTTGCCCATTACTTGCTTCCCCCTTGCTTTTTGTCGCTTTGAGTTATACACCCCTTTTTTTTTTCTCTGCTAGCCCTTCTCCCCGAACATTTTTTATGGGATAACTCCGATAAACAATATAACTAGAAATGACTTCTTTGATTCAAGTCCTTCCCCTTCCTCCATCCGCTACATCCTAACCTGCAAATAAAACTATTTATTCTTGTACATGTTCCCAAATCCCTTGCCCCTTTTGAAAATGGACGCAGTAAACCAAAGAACTTCTTTTCCAGCAGTTCCCTAAAGGCGACTTCTTCCTCGTTCTCCCCCTCTCGCCGAATGATCTAATTGTAAGTAGGAGTTTCTCTTTTTCTCCCCTCCCCCACCAGTATTTTCCCTGTCGAGCAAAGCTCCCAATTGATTTCCAATAGATCAAGATTCACTTTGTAACTCCTCCTCCCTTTGAGTTGATGCCTCTGGAGCGAGTGAAGCCCCTTTTTTCCGGCCCATTGGTCTTTTCTAACTCCCATATTACTCCCTTTTATTTTTTCCATGAGAAAAAGCCTTTAAAAAAGGATATCCCTTTTCCCCACTTCTTTTTTCTTGCTCTTTCCTTGCTTTTTTCACTTTTTTACAACTGATTTCTTTTTTAGATTAGTGGGCCCTCGAATTTCCCTATGATGTTTTTTGACCAAATGGCAACCTTTCTTACTGACGTTTTTCCCTTCTCCTTTTTGATGAGTTAAGCATATTGCACGTCATGTCGACCTTCTCTCTTTCTTCGTTGCAAGCTTCGGAAGTATCCCCATTTGTTAACTGCTAACGTAGGACCCCCCCCCAAAAGATTCTTTTTTAACTCAGAAGCTGTCCCCAAACAAGCAATGCCGGCACTTCCCCTCTCTTTCAATACTCCCTCGGCTCCAATATACGACTTCTTCCCCCAAATACCCGAAATCACACCTTGTACCCCTTTGGAAAACAGGCGCGGCTTTTCGCAGATAGGGAGGAGGGTAATTTTTCTTTCTCCCTTAGTAATTTTTGATGAGAATAACTTTAGCCCCGCCCTGTGCGATTCTTCTAGATCATCTCCCTTTGAGGTAGGACGCGCAATGAGAATCTTTTGTTCTCTCCCTTTTTGTTCCTTATGTCAACCCTCTGCCGTTTCTTGCAATTCAGCATCCCCCCTTTTCTTTCGAACCTACGTTCGATTGTCAATGCTTCGCGTACTTTCTTCCTGGCCTTCTTGTAGGTAACCACCCATTTTACTTCAATCATGATTTCTTCTTTCAAGTTTTTTCTCTTGCAGGTCTGTTCAGTTTGGACGCTTAATTCCTTTTTCTATGACTTCTCCTTCTTGAGACGATCAACATAGCGAGAATATGCTATTCTTTCCCCTCCTACGCGGGCCCCCGTTTCTTCCATTCTTCCTATTTCTCTTTACTCATTGATCACCGTTTTGCGACCTTTCCTCTTTCCCCACAGCTCTTACTGTTCCCCCACTCGTTAGGAGTCCTCTTTTTTCTCCCCTATGTAAGGATTTAAATAGGTGAAATTTCTTTCAGTATCCTGAATGATTCTCTGCCTGCACAGTAGCTCGCTCTGATAGCGCGGACCGGGTGACCCTTTCTTTCTCTTTCGGTACGCAGCCGCACCTACGATCTTTATTTCTTTTGAAAGACCTCCGCGAAATTGCCTCCCCTCCTCCTTGCTAATATTTCTTTCTTTGTTTGTTTTTCTCTCGCACTGGAACCTCTTGCCTCCAAAAATGCCCTACCCTTTGGAAAAGCTCTCGGGTGTCTTTTCTCCTCAATACCGCCCACCGAATGTGCTTAATGTTGCTCCCTTGGTATAGGCGGAAGGAGACACCCTCCCCCCCCTTCTATTGGAGGTCCTGACATGTCGTTGGCCCTTTTGTTCTCCACTCTCGGAGGATGTTTTTTTAAATTCCCTCCCCCCTTTCTCCGGTATGGATCTTACTTTTTTTGAGGTTCTTGGACAGGTCTATCTCGATGAACTCGCGAGAGTTCCTCCTTTCCCCTTTTCCGAACCTCCTTTTGATGTCTCCTTGTCACTTTTTCCCTTGATCGCGGAGACCTAGCGCTTTTGATTGGAGTCTAAACGTCGTCTCGGATTGGTATACCCCTATGAGCTTTCGTCGCCCGTTCCTACCGGAATCTCCTTCTATTTCCTTTGTTTTTTTCGTCTTCGACTTAAGGTGTAGTAACCTTTTTGACGTCGAGAGCCCCCTCCCCCTTTTCTACCAAATTCCCCGACGTTTCTATCCCTTCCCCAATCCGGACTTCTCTGAGATTCTTTCGCAGATCTCCCTCCTCACGGATCGCATGTTTTGTTTCCCCGGACAAAGATTCCATCTTTCAAATGTGATCGTCCGTTTATACGGCCAAAGTTAAATCCCCCTTCTTATCTTTGAACCGCAGACTTATGACCAAATCTCCTCCCCAAAGACTCTCCACAAAATTACCCATACCAGATTGGAAGAAATCTGAATCGGCTCCCTAGTATGAGCTCGGAGGTTGAGACGGCCTCCATCCCCCCGGATACCTCTCCAAATTTCCGGCTGCCCAGGCTTGCTTCCCCTTCCCCGCGCGCTCCATGACTCTTTTTTCAGGATCAGTTTTCTTTCCTAGTCTGGCCGTGGACTTCAAAACTCCGCGAGAGCGATTTTTTTCTCCCTTGTAGCGGCCCCGTTTTCAAAATCCTTTCCAGTACCGAGGATTTTCTTAGGAGTACCCTTCCAGAATTCCCTGAGATCCCGAACTTCCTCTAACGATAACAGGACCCGCAATGTGACATTTTATGAGAAGTTGACCCCTGGTCTCACCAGGCCTTGTACATGTGTTCAAGATTGCTTCCCCCTTTCCCCCCAGATGAGCTACAATCGTACTTTAATCGTGACAAGTTTGCCAGGTCGCTGCGCTAGATGTGACTTCTTATTGAGAAGAGACAACTTTCCTCTCACGGTGATTACGTCGACTCGGACCAACTCCTATATGACCAGAGATTGCCTAACATGATTCTTTCCTCCCCAGGACTTGGTCCTTCGCAGCCCTGCTCCTTTGATTCTTCTCAACCACCTTCCGGCTGAACCTCGGTCTACTTTCAAATTACCTTCGCTCCGCCTTTCCCAAGGCTCACGTCTTAAACCCCCTTTTTTACCCTTTATTGGTCCTTGTTCTCGCCGAAGCATTTACCCTCTAATCTTTCTCACTTTCGACAGGCCGTGAGGCTGGAATTGCTCCCTTCTCTTTACAATCCCTGCCCTGCACAACTCTACTTCTCCCCGATTAAAATTCGCACTAGGCCGACATCACGATTCCTTTTTCTTCTAATTTATTGCTGCCCTCGATTCTTTTCCCTCCCCGTTCTGAATTCAATCCTTCTTCCCTAGAGATGCGGTAAGTCCCGCGCGCCTGTTTTGACCCTCCTTTCCTTTTTCAGTTCTCTATGGGGGGAATCCTTCTATATTTGCGCGTCTTGTCATTTGAGTCTTCGTTTCCTGTTTGTCGGTCTTGTTTTGTTCGCGGTGTTCCTTTTTTTCTAGCTCGCGTTTTCCTTTTTTCTAAACGAACCCGTTTTAAACTTGCCCTTCTCATCCCCCTCCTGACCGTCCCCCCTTACTCTCCGCATCCCGGTATAAACCAAACCGTTCAATAAAAACTTCATATTTATTCTCCCTCCCGCCAAAAACCTTTAAAGGCCTTTTTCCAATACTCCCTTTCCCTTTCCTGACAGTACTTCCCCCCAGCAAAGTCTCTTCCTGCCTGACCGGTTGCAGCGCCGTGTGATACTTGTAAGTAGGCTTTCCCCCTCAAAACTTTCCTCGGTCGAGCCCCCCTCTCCTTTTCGTACCAAGATCAATCCTTTTCTCCTCCTTTCTTGAGATGGAGCGCCTCATTGGATCTTTATCCCCAACCTGCAGGATATAATCGTCATTTTTTGAGGGTTTTCCGAAAGCTCCCCCTTCAAGGCTCCTTCTTTCTGCAACACTTTTCAATACGGTTTTTTTTTTTTCCTTACTTTTGCGGACCATGCTGGCTTTAGTTCGTTTTTTTCTGACCTACTTGGCGTGAGCCATGGGTTTGCCTCCATAATATGACGTTTGATTTGTTCTACCCTTGTACGGACTTCTTAAGAAGCTGTCTCTTTCCGTCATTGTCGATCTTTGTTAACGAGGAAGTGCCCTTTCTCATGGCGGTTAAGATACACGCCCCCCCCCCTCTCGCTAGATCCCCCCTTTTTTTTCGAAACTCAGCTCGTTCACCCAAGCAATCAACCCTCATTGGAATTACACGGTCACCTCAAATGAAAAGAGGTTCCCCTATCCTCCTCCTTTTTTCCCAACTTTTTCTCCCTTACCAACATCGTTTGGACGTGTGAAACAGGCGCACGTTTTCTCTGAGGGAGGATTTCCTTCTGTATTCAACCCCCCCCCCCCCCCCTCCCCACCCCCCCCCCCCCCCCCCCCCCCCCCCCCCCCCCCCCCCCCCCCCCCCCCCCCCCCCCCCCCCTTCCCCTGAGTCATACTGTAGACACCCTGGCGAGTCCCTCCGTCAGATGTTCTCCCTGCTGACCCCCCCCTTGAGGTCTCTCTTTTTCACGTGAGAATTTTACTTTTCGACCGTATTGCTTTTCGAGCCTTCTTTCACTGACTATGCCTCCCTCCCCCTCCGCCCTCCCCCACCTTTCCTTTTTAAGTGAAGGAAAGTAAGCTTATCGACTTAGCGTGTACTTAATTACCTCTTACGGCATCGTAGGTCTCCTTTTTTGGACCCCCCCTTCTTGCCCTTGCCCTTTTTAGGTATTGAAGGTATTTCTTCTTTAAGATCTCTGAGTATCCCTTTACCCCCTTTCCCCAGATGGTCCCAACTTCCCTTTTCTTTAAAATTTCCTCTCTGCCGGTCCGTCCCCTACGCTCTTAAATACAGCATTTTTCGCAGCGGCAGAGTTTCGAGACTGTGCCCTAAGGACCATAACGTTGTGCCCCCCCCCTTGCCTCTTTCAGTCTTAAAAGCGTTTCCCTCCCTCGCGGGACTTTTCCAAATAGACTCTTACAAAGGCTTCCGACCCACTTTAAGGCTTGTCTCATTCCTTTAAGTCCAATCTTCTCTCCCGGTAATGATCTCCACCCCTGTAACACACCAGAAGAGGTAATTTTTTTTTTAGAGTTGAGGGCTCTGGGTGTCTTAGAGTTTTTTCTGTATTCTTCTACCAGGCCCTCACTGGTCATGTCTTTGGAAGACTGCCGTTCCCGGCCTCCGCGCCACTCTAGATGGTTCCTCTCGGGGCTCCCCCGGCAGACTCTTGCGAAACGTCCTTCCTGCGCCTTTGACCAGCGTTTGTCATCAGCACTCGTTACTCCCAGATGGTCCTTTTTCAACCTACCTACTTTCTAGGAAGTCCACCTGAAGTTTCTTGTCTCCTGGAGTGCTTCAAGGTAATTTTTGTTCTAAGAAAGGAGTTTCTCTATTTGATCCCTCCCGGTCTCCGTTCTTTGTAAATTCTGATCCTTCGGGTCACGGGGACGGTAGATATCCTCTCACTTTGCGTCCTTTCCGAACCACCGGCGTCTGTGGAGCTTGAGTCACTTCCCTGCCCTCTAAGAACTCCCTTATTTGATCCCGTCTTCTTCGGATCCATGATGATGAGTCTCATGTCTCTTCGAAGGTTAATACCCCCCCTCTCTTTTTCCTTTTTATGAGAGCTTCTTAAGGTCTTGTTCCCCCCTCTTCTCGTCCCCCTCTTATGACCCAATCGAAGGACCCGTTCCTTAGCCCCGAATCCGCTCGTCTCCGCCCTATTCTTTCAAGCATCTCCCGAATCGGTCCCCCTTCACTTCAAGATCGCGAACATTTATATATACGTCCCATAAACCCGGTCCCATGTAAAAAGACCGGCTCCCCTCATCCCAGAACCTCCAAATACCAACGACATTTCACCCATCTCTTTCACAAGACCCTCGAAGAGCACCCTTTCTCGCCGACCTGCAAGGATTCGCGGCATCTGCCATACATTTTGAGCATGCCCGACCAAAGGCTTTTCTTTCTTTTCTTCCAAGGTACCACCGGAATTCTTGCTCTTTGGGCTTTTTAGAATAGTCTCTTGGCTCACAGTCTATAGTCGCAAAGTCTCCTGATTCTCCCCTTGTTCTCTCTCCAGTTGCTTTTTTTTCCCTCACACCATCGGTGATTTCTCCGTTCCCTCCCCGACTGACCTAGAGACTCACCCTACACCTCATAACTACAGCTACCTGGCCTACTTAATATGATCTTTCCATGAATTTTTTCCAGGACTTCTTAATCCCCTATGGTCCCTCCCCCCTTAAAGCTTGCTCCGAAAGAGAGACTTTTTAATTAAGGTCAAAGTAAGAGCGTCTTTTTCTCAGAGGCACCCGTACCCGGCGTCTCTTCTCCGTCCCGTAAATCTTCTCTATCCTCGGTGGTGCGCCTTTGACGTCCCGGACTCTAGGACTTTTCCTGACGGTTCCGGACTCTCAGGATTTTTTCTTTTTTGCGTCCTTCCCGGTGGGCCCCAGGGGGAACTATCCTGTCACTTTAGTACCGAGGCGCCTGTTCCCCCTGTTCTTGATTCCCTAGGATTTTCAAAAAATGGTGTCTTCCCTCCCCGTCGGCCGACTTTCCTGGTACTTCGCCGACACATTAACCATTCCCCTTCCTTTTTTTTTAATCCCCTGCTTCAGTTGGGGATGCTGTCCTTCTGTTGCCGCAGTGGTAAGTGCTACCTCACACCCTGAACCTTTTCTCCCCCACAGACGAGCTTTCTAGTGCCCCTTCCCCTAAGATTGTTGGGGGAGCTGATCTACACTTCTGCTGCTGGTCTTCTACGAATTCATAATCCAGTTCTGCTCCCCCCCTTGGGGATTCCTTTTTATGACCCAGACTCCCTTCTGAGGTAAGAAAGCGCTTTCCCCCTGTCATGTCCTCCTCCTGTGTAACTTCTTATTTTGATTTTTTTTTAATACCTTAGGATATTTCTTTGCGTACCCCGATACCGCTTCCGGTTCTTCTCAGTGATTTGTTTTCGTTTTTCTTTTTTTTTCTGCCCCTCTTTTTTCCGACGTTGACCCCCCCTACAGGATGCTGATCACCCTTCCTTCCTCATCAAGCTCCCACGTCAAGAAGATCTTAATAATACGCATCTTCCCTCTCCTTCCCCAACCGTCAAAAACTTTCATATTAGGATTTTCAATGGATAACCCCCCACCTCTTTCGCAAATTTCGCTTGCCAGAAATAAATCCCCTTTCCGTGTCATGACCAAAGCCCGGGAACCTGCCACGATATTGCAGTCCCCCCCCCCCACCTCCTTCCTAGGCGTTTTCGCTTCGCCAGACTTTACAAAAGTAGTCTAATATCTGCCCTACAAGGTGATGTCCTTTAGTTGCAGCTTCAAGCTCCCTCTTTGAATCCCATCAGGTTGGGGGTGTTGCTGTATCTGTAGTGCGTTGAAGAGGTGCTTCGGGCCATTAAAAAATTGTTCTTTTCTCCCGCAGATCGACGTTTGAGTTTTCTCTTGACCCTACTGCACCAGGCCCCTCCAGGCTCCTGCCCTGCACCGGCAATAGCTGTGCTGCCGCAGCGTTTTACCTTTTCTTGGACACTGCTGTTTAGGGCGTTTCCCCTAATAACTTATAAAGATGATTTGCTTTGAAAATCATAGGACGTTTTATTCTCTTTTTTTTTTATAAGTATCGAGGATGAGTCCTCACAGTCTTTATGAACCTGCTGTCGAATTGGCAGTGCACTCTAAGTGGATTTTCTCCCTCTTTCCTGTCCTCCCCACTTCTTCCAACACGCCTCTAGCTAGAAGCCTTTGCAAAACTCCTTCCCCAACTGCCATTGCCGTGCCCCCCCTCTGAAAAGATAGCTTTTTTTCCCCTTAAGAACCCCTGACAACGTCATCAATATACTCTTCTCCAAACACCCTTTGGAACTTCGGTGACCACTGGTAAGGAAGTTTTGCCCCCCTTCGAGCTCTCTATTGAGGCTTTTCCCCAACTCTTCAGAGGATCCTAGGAACTTCCATCCCTATTCATAGGAGACAGCATGGGCTCTAACCTCCCTTCTCCTCTTCCCCCCAAAATCGGATTCGGTTCCCCTTCTATTTTCATTCCTTTGTTGAGAACAAAGTTTTTCCGAGGGCCTATTCCTTGACCCTCTTTCCTACAGCCTTCCCCCCAACGGCCTGTAGAACCCTTCCTCTCTCATCGCTACTGCTATCTGTACCCCACCTTGGAAGAGTTGTTTCCAAAAAGGGGTGTTGGTTTCATCCTTCTTTTCTTCCATTCAAGGATCCCTCATTTGACGACTTTGGCTCTCCCCTTAGAAGACTTCCAAATCAGTGGTTAGCCGATACAAAGCAGACGATCTTATGTATTACCGGCGTTGACGTGGCATAACTTTCAAGTGTTCGTCTATCCTCTCCGATAGTAGTTCCCTCTCCCCCTACCATTGATCTTTCCTCCCGATTAACTCTCCCCCTCCGGCGTCACTTTCCCGCGTACATTACCAAGGCGTTCCCTCCTCCCGTCAGGCTCTCGCAAGTGAAATTTTCTGCAGTTAAGTATTATGTCGGCTTCCTTTCAACAGCGAAGAGGGACATGTCTTTTTTCTGAGATTCTGGTGCTTCGTCCTGTGTCCTTCCGGCTTGAACTTTGCCAAGTTTTTACTGTTTCTGCAGCCCCACCTCTTTTTTTGACCCGCTAGCTTTGTATCTCGTTTGAATGTGAGCCTTTTTATGGTCCCTCCCTTGCAACGGCCCCATGATTACTGAGAAGTCCCCGCGCGCTTTTTTAGCACTAGCCCAAATCTGTTCCCTTGTCATTTTTTTTTTGTTTGTTCAATTTTTTTTTTTTATTTTTTTTATGCGATTGGTCCTTCACGATGCCTTCCTAAACTCCACGTTGATCGTGAGCTCGGCGATTCCCCCTCGTTTGATAACGGGGAATTTTGGTCCGACTTTTGTTGGCGGGTTGGATTATCATCTGTTGTGTTCTTGTTTAAATGATCGGCTGCGTTGGAGGTAAATTTTAGATATAAGAGTCCTTTAGAGATTCCCTTGAACGTACACTGACTTTCTGCGGGATGATCAGTTACTTCCCCCGGCGCAATCCGAGCTTAAGGATCTCCTCTCATACTTACTTAGGATCTCAGCTATTACCTCGAAGTCGTCTGCGGTTAATACCTTTTCTCCCTTTTCTTTTGGGTTGATTAGATAGGTTTCCGGCTTTTTGACGTATTCCTCTTTAAGCAATACTCCGTTGACTTATCGCATCCGTTCGAGGGCGAAGAGACCTTTCCTTTCAGGCATTTTCCATCGTGGTGCACCCGAGGGACTTTTTTTTTTTTTTTTTAAGCGCGCCACGTCCTTGAGATCTTCTCCCCCCTTTACCTCAAAAAGTTTCCCTCTCTGTTTTTTTCCCCGCACGACTCAAAACTCCCCGCCAACGAACTAACAATTACTCCACGAGATTTCACGACACGTTAGCCTTTCCGTTCAGCCTTTTTTCTTCAGGCTCCCCCTAGACACCTGATTTTCGCCAAATTTCTCTTGGAACAGTTTCAGGTGATGTTTTCCCCCCCCAACCCACATCTGGTTAAAGACTGATAAGGATCATTGTTTGCTTTCCTCTCGTTCGATTCCCCCCTTTCTTAGTCGCTCATAGTTGCGTCCCCCCGGTCGCAGTGCTTGTTTCAATCTGATTTTTCCATCGGGGACTGGAGTTTCCCCGAAAGACCTTAAAGAAGAAGAAACCCCCTAGCTAAAGCTAATTCCCCCCTCCCAAATGGACACCTCGGGAATGTGCGGAGCCTCTCTCCTTTTCAGAACCATGAACAAGAAGCGTCCGTAACATATCCCCCCTCCCTCCTTACCCCTTAAGACCTTAACTCCTTGTTTTTTTTTCTCCCCAGTTCCGTAGCCGATTTGAATAGGATGTTTGACCTCTGCACAGGATCACGGCTTCCTCCCCTGATCGTCTGCCTGACGTCTCAACTATATAGACCTTTACCCCCCCTGGACATTCCTTTTGAAAGCGTAGGCTTTTCCGGATCTCTTTTCTCCTCTTCCGGAGTTGAAACCACTAGACAGGTTTCCACGTCGGAGGCCCCCTTTTTCCATCTTCCCGGCACCCATGCAAGACATCACGCAATGCAGGGAAGAATCCCCCCTTGTGTGCCCAACCCTTGCAAACGAGGCCGATGGTAATTTTAATTCTCCCCCCCTTTCCCTCGATTTCCTACCCCTTTTTGGAGGCTTAATTTGCGGGAAGGTCTTCTCCACAATCCCCTCCCAAACGGGACAATTGACCTTCGAACTTCTCACATCCCCCCCCCTTCAACAGGCCGACCTTTTATTGGGGGGTTCCTTTTTCTTCCCCTAACCTCTAGGTCGCCCAAAATGCCTTGTCCCCCCCCCAGAAGAGGAGTTCTCTTTTAATGTCATAAGAGAAGTCTGGACCTAGATAGTGCTCCCCCAAGAGCCTAGGATCGACCAGAAGATTTCCAGTTTTCCAGTTTACTGGGGATCTTCCTACCCCTTCCATTACAGGTATTTGTCCCTTTGATTGTCAAATTGACACCCCTCTTTTCTCTTTTGGCAATTGCTTTTCTTTTTTTCCGGATGAGTGCACGCCCCTTCTATCTTCTCGTCGTGAGATCCCTACGGATGAGGACTTTTTTTAACCCTTTTCTCCAATCCCCAATCGAAATGAAGTCCTTACCCTCGAATCTTTTCTACCCCGTCACCCCCCAGGCAAATCCTCTCTTCCCTTTTCCTCACAGCAGCTTATCTTGGGCAAATGAGACTTCTCCCCCCTACCCTTGAAATTACGTTCAATGCAAAGGCGTCACCTGCTATGTTTTGTTTTTCAGAGCCGCCATTCAGGTATTTTTTCGTTACCTCACAGTCGCTTTAATATCTGCAGTCGTTCCATTGTTTCTGTACTCAAGCGCTACATATTTCCTTTTAATCTACTCCTTTTTTCTTCTAGATTCTTACGCTGCCGATTCCTTATGGTACCCTCAAACCTTTTCTTGGCTAGACCCTCAGATATATTCCCTCCCTTTTGCTTTTTGCGGCCCAAGAAGCCCTGCCCATTTCTCAGCGGCGCCCAACACGGCAATCCCCCTTGCTTTTTCTTTAACCTTCCCTTCAGAAACTGACTTGGGCGACTTCCCAAGTATACAGTTTCTTTTGGATTCTCCTGGAACCTCTTACGTTACTTTTCGTTGTTGGGTATCAGATGCGGATGAGTTAAGAAGCCCTCTCCGTTTTCATCCCCTTTTCATTCTTTTGCACGAGGACCGCATCTGTTAAGCTCCCCCTCGGAAAACCTCGAGCAGCTTTGCGCACTTTTCAGCTCTCCCAAAAACCAATGCCGCCCCCCCGTGAAACGCCCATTTCAGACACTACTCCCCCTGCAATATTCCGAAGTTTTCATTCTTATAGAAATCCAAGTGAAACTCCCTCCCCTGTAATTTTCTTTCCTTTCCACTGGCTCTTGCCCGGAATTTTCTCTTCATACGACTTGGAATTAGTAATTTCTCTCTCCCTCTTTGATAACAATGCTCCCCAGACAAATTGTAGCTACCAGCCCCTTCAGTGAAAACACCCAATCGGAAGTCCTTTCCGGGAACTTCTTTCACCCCCCGGATGTCTTGCCAGTTCGTCATGGATTGCCCCATATGAAGTACATCCAGTAAGAATCCCCCGGCCTGTAGCCCGTGAAGCCCTTGGTCCTCCCGTGTTTTAAATTTCTTTAATTAAATATTAGGCTTTTGAGGTGGTCTTTTCCCCCACGGTTTTCACTTGTCGGGCTGCCATTGCCCTTACTTGTCCCCCCCTTGACTCTTTGGAAGCTTACTAAAGTTTTTTGCGTAGTTCTAACTTTTTTATGAGCTCCAAGCAGCTCTAATGATATTCCTCTTGGCCGTCCGACGATGGCAATGAACTTCCCTTTCGATAGCTGTTACCGCAGGTCGCAAATTCCCTCTCTTTCCTTCAAACTCGATAGAGGAACTGTAACAATACTTCCCTTCTTTTTTCCTCTTTCGAAGCCTGTACTCACAGGTGGACATCGGGAGGGTACATGCTGCTTCTCATGAAAAAGTATAGAGTTTCGAATGTGATGAGAGGGAGCGCGGGCTTACTCTTTATTTCTTGTAACCCCCCGTCCCCGCGATGGTCTCTTGCCGCCCCCCCAGGCTCTCTTTTTTCTCGCAATAGAATCTTACTGTGAGCTCTGATACCTTACCACCACCCTTGAGCAGTTTCAGACTCCCTTTTCTTTCAGAAAGAGCCTCAAATTCCTGGGAAGCACCCCCAAATTTGGGTTGTTTTCCTCCCATCGCGCTTTCCCCCTAATGAAGTCGTTTGAGATAGGCGATTTTCCTCTCTCGTCGTGTTTTTCTTCGTTAGCCCGGCGTTTGTGATTTGTCTCCTTCTGCGGTGCGTTTCGTTTTAACTTCTGTGGCGCCTGTTGAGGTATTAGAATCTTTACGTCTTGAGCGCGAGTTCGTCCGTGCCGAAAACGATTTTATGATGGCCCCCTCTCCCGACCTCGTCGATGAATTCACGCAAGTCCCTCCTCTTGGTCTACATCTCTGCGATCAGTAGTCTGTTTCCTACCAGGCTCTTTTCCTCCTCATTTTTGGTTTGTCTTCTTTTGAGGCTAGAAACGTATGAGGCTCATAATCGATGAGCCTGAAGACGACCCTCCCCCTGGAATTCCTTTTCCGCTGAGCCGAGGATCCTTTCCTCTCCCGTCCCTCATAGTGTTGCCCCTCGGGATCCTAACCCGTGACCGGTTTCTACAGTACCCGGAAGTCCCCTATATTTCCCGAAAGGCTCCCCCCCGCATGAATTGTTTCTCGACAATCCCCCCCCCTTTTCATCCTCCGATCGCCGACCTCCCTTCGCCCCCCCTTCAGGATTGCGCTTCCCCCCCCCTGGTCGGCCAGCACTTTTTTTTCCGGCTTGGGGCTCTTCAGGAAAAACCGCGCCGCTTTCCCTTACTGATAAGTCTTTTGACTCCCCTTCCCCTCGATCCCCTTCCACGTGTTTCGTCTCGGATGGCGCTCTCGGCCCTTCCTCCCTTTTTTCCTGAGAAACAGGACCCTTTTGGCTGAGGTTTAGTTTTTCAACCTCTTTGCATTTCCCCGCGATTCTTCTCCCCCATTCCTCTTCCCGAAGGATATGGATCCTTCAGAGCATGGACCACGGATCCCCTATTAATCCTTCGCCTCCGAAGAGATTTTTCCGATTTTTCACCCCCGAGCGGATAAGTTTGACTCTGATGAATTTTCCTGGTTCCTGTTCTCTCGACCTTGTCACTCCCGAGGAGATGTCCCCCGGCTTCATTTATGACCAGCGTTCTGACTTTTTCGGTCCGATCCTAGCCGGCGTTTCATCCAATTGAGGAAGGAGACATGCCCCACTCGCTCCTAAGATTCCCCCTGCCCCTTGCAAGTCCCCCTTGTCAAGGGTTTTGAAGTCCCCACACCCGTGGTGTTTCTACCTAACGACCTTTCTTTCCCTTTCCCTCCCCCCCCGCATTTAAACCTTACGCTGACCTTCCTTCCTTAGACAGGACGTTGTTTCCTGACTGATTCCTTCTCCTTTCCCCTGCCATTCCATTCAGACTGCGATCTCACTCAAGGGAACACCGACCTAACGCCCTGTTCCTCTGATATTCTTAACCTCTACGATTATTTTGCTGAATTCCAGGACGAGTCCTCTTCGTAGGACCCCTCTCTGTTACTCATTTCCTTTCATGACCTTTGTAAGGGTCCCTTTTATTCGATATGGAATAACTTTTCGGCCCCCCCCTCCTTTCTTTTTTTTTCCTCACAATCTGGTTCGGTTTTTTTTTTTTGATCTTCTTTTTTTTATCTTTTTGCTAGCGCGTTTTCCGACGTGCTGCACATCTTTTCCTTCGTTTTCTACTGCACCCCTTTCTCCCGCGACTTCTCTCCTCTGCTGACTCACCCGCATCTTCCCCCCCCACCTCCTTCCAACCTCTTTCCATGGCTCCCTCCCAAAACAGCCGTAACTTGTGCCCAACCCTCCAACTACCCGAGTTCCCTTCTAAAAGTCCGCAAAGTTTACCGCTATGTGTTGCAGCGCCGTATCTCATGCTTTCCCCTTCCTCTTCCTCCCAACCTTCTCCCTGGCAATAGTTCAGAACCCCACCCCGCAACAAATTTGGGTGAAAATATTCCGCTTAAAGAGATCCTTCTCCTCAATAATCCTGTTCCTGATGTGTGTGTCGTGTGTTGCCTTTCTGACTCCTTGATAGATCCCATAAAAATCTCTACCTGTCCCTCTCTCCCCATCCTTCTCGGTCTAAAGATGTCCCCCCTGAACACCTATAAGGAGGAGCCATCCCCAGGCACATAGCCTCTCCTCTTGATTTTCCCCCTCCTCCTATTTTCTT
>Ga0179593_1322280_pt1 | contig 15421 bp, 16 predicted proteins | sample CZODoug2_1_08_16_FD_185931 | JGI IMG/M metagenome (GOLD analysis project Ga0179593, IMG submission 185931) | Vadose zone soil fungal communities from Angelo Coast Range Reserve, California, USA - CZODoug2_1_08_16fungal (PacBio error correction) | ecosystem: Environmental > Terrestrial > Soil >... | reverse complement strand
TCCGGCCTCTTCCTTTTTCCCATTTCGAGTTCTACGCGGGGTTTTTATCAATGATTTTCCGCTATCACCTGATCATCTGGTTCCGCAGTTTTCAGAGTGACGTTGAGAGTACCTTCGCCACGTTTTTTGGGGCGTCCTTGTTTCCTCCCATCCCGAGTGTTTCCGAAATTATGGAAAGGTCGAGAGCCCGAGATGGAGGTGTTAGATATCTTCACCCGCTTGTCTTTTGCTGGGCCCTTCAACGCTTTTTCCCTTTTTTCCTATTTTTCTCCAGTTTGGGTACTTCGTCCCCGTGATGCAGGACTTTAAAACCATAAGATGTAACGTACTCCGCCGCTGACATCCCCCCGTTTCACGGCTCACGCGATGTCCTCGATGTCTTCAACTTTCACTGAATGCCACTTCACCTGATTTTCTCCCAGTACTAGCCGTTTTTCGGTGTGCCATGATGCATTCCCCACTGCTCCCGTCCGCTGTTTTCGACCAACCAATGTCCTCTTATTGTTTCCCTGCCGCTAACACTCCCCTCCTTTCTTTGCGATCATGGCGGTGGCAAGACTCGCTGACACTGGCTGATGTCAATGGGTGACTCTATTCCCACGTTCTTTCCCTGAGCAGAAGTTAAGCCTTTAAGGGTTTTCGCTGGCGCATATGCTCGAGCTCTCCCATGGCTTGACCGTGCGTCCTTTGGTTTGAGCGCCTCATCGCGTGCACCCCGTTTTTTTTTTTATGTGATAACGTCTTCAAGTCCTCCTAGACGGTCTGGATGCGAAAAAGACTTGTGGTCTCGTTCTCCTCCCCGCTGCATCGGGCAACTGTACATTTCCCGCCTCTTTGTGGAGAAGCATTGTATTCTTTTGGTTTTCTTTTGTGGACCTGTTTCTTTTTTACTTTTCAACGGCTTGTAGATGACGTCTCACCTCCCCCCTCCTTTTCCCCCCCCTTTCTTGCGGCTGATGTGAGCCCCCATCTTCGCCCGCTTCTCCCGCATTTTCTCATTCTTCGATGAAGAGGTTCTAGGGGAAGGGAAGGCAGCGTCCGGCACCTTTGTCGCCGTCATTCCCGGTGTTGCCTCTGGATAACGAGCATTAATATTCCGTTTTTTTTCCGCCCCCGCGGCTCGTGGTGGCGTCCGGGGATCGCTGGCAGTGTCTGCTCCCCTATCCGCTCGAGCATTGGGATTGGGTCGTTTCGCTTGTGGCTGCCGCCCATGAGGCGAGCCGCTTTTTTCTTTTTTTTTCCTTTTCTTTGGCACAGCTGCGGCCCCCTTCAGGGGGACTCCTGGTTTTGATGGACCACAAACGACCAACTTGGTTCGACCCCCGAGATTAAGTTTGAAAACGTTTTTTTTTTCTGCGCGCCCCTTCCCTACCTACCTTGTCGTACCGATGATTTGATCTTCCCCGGCCCCCGCCTATGGAACGCGGGTGAGTATCGATCGACTCGGACCCCTTTTTCGTGAAGTCCGCCATGGCCCGGGATGTTTTGGTGGAGGCTTTTACGTTATCCCTTTCTTTTCCCTTTTTCCCGTCGCCTGATAAGGCTATCCCTCTCCAATTAGCCACCCCATATTTAGATTACGAGTTATCCCTTCTCTTGAAGATGACGCGGTTCGGTCGTGTTTTTTATGATACGCTTGCTGGCGCATCTTTCCTTTCCCTTCCTTGGACTGCATCTCTCCCCTTTTCCCCCCGTCAACTTTCGGTATATAATGCGCCACTGAACGCCCCCCTTCCGATTAGTTTGAAACATAGTCTCTAACTTTTTTTTCGGCATGTGCGCTCCTGGCTTTTTCGGTGGGGTTCGAGTGAACTCTTAGTTGATTTAGTCCTTTTATCTTGTCTTCGGTCCTCTCTCAGCGCTGTTTTTCATCCGATCTGTGGTTGGCGATACCCGTCTGGTAGGGTATTCGGCCGCCCACTGCTTTGTGTGCACGTAGCTTTGGCGGTGGTATTTCTGGTTTTTCCTACCGTTCTTGCCCCCACCGTAGTTGGCTTTCAGCGTCATCTCTCTCTTTCCTCTCCTCGTTTTTTTTTTTTTCTCTTTTAGATGCGCGGGAATGCCCTCCTTTTCCACAGAAACGTCGTCAACGCGCCCGTCAAACAGGCCCCCCTCCCCTTTTTGCCCGAAGTTTTTTTGCTCTCTTCCCTCATTGGCTGGCCACAGCCGCTGGAGATGATGAAAAAAGCGTTTGCTGATTTTTTCCCGAAAGACAAGATCGGCTTCCGGTTGCCCCGCTTCACGCAACCCGAACCCCCCTTTCGCTGTCCGGGCGGCTGCACGTAATACGCTTTGTGTCCTTATTGTGCAACCATACCTGGCGTTAATTCCTTCTCGGATCGAAGGAACGGTGCTTTGGCCGTTTTTTTTATTCCCATCCCGCTTCCTAAGGCGTCCCGCCCGTTCCCCCAAACCGAATTTATCCAAGCTCTCCCCCCCCTTTTTCTTATTTTTCCCCACTTGCTTCAGTCGAAAGGAGAACTCGTAATCTGGTCCCCCCCGATGTTTTGGAGAAGAGGCCCTTTTTTTTTTTAAATTGTTCACAGACGCCTCCGGCTACCTTTTTTCGCGGAACCAGAATGAAATGAAAGTTGTCTACCCACCCCCCTTTCCCCCACAAAAAATCAGAACACAAACTTCGCCGGTTCCCTCTTGTCGGAATTCACGCAACCTCGTAGTTTTTTCGATTTTACCTCCCGCTTCATTCTTCCCGTCAGTTCAGTTTTTTTAGGGGCTGCTTCCTATTCTCCTACCGCGGAGTACGTTGATGGCGAGCAGTTCTACACCAGAGTTTCCCGTATCATTTTGTGATCCAACGTGTCGTTTTCATCCCCCTGAACGCCTTCGACTCCCCTTTCTATTTCCGGCCTTGATCCCCCATATCAAGCGCTCCAAGCTAATGTTGCGGCACCTTCTTCCACGACAAGGCCCCATGTTTCGTATTTTTAGGACCCTGCCCCCAGGCCTCCCCCCCCTCCCCCCCACACACGATTCCGAGATAGGATGATTACTTGGCCCAGGCACTTTATTGCTGGCTCTAGTGAAATACATGCTTATCGAACACCCGGTTTTCCCTTCCTTCAAAAGGTTGCGAAAGGACTTTTCACCCGACCCCCTTCTGCTCCTGAGATTGCTTTATTCCGTGGCGTCCCCCCGCGCGTGATTTCTCCCAACCTCTCCACCTTCCCCGCTTCAGTACATCGCCAAGCCATTTGCAGTTAAAGTCAACGAACACCCCCCAGCTCCCCCGAAAAATAGGCAGAAGCTTCTCAACGATCTCTTCTCCCAATCCATTGGCATGCCTTCTTCCTTCAAGATGTTCTTGGTTCCCTTTTTTTTTTTTGGTGACCGAGAAACAACGCGTTTTTGAATCCTTCTTTTTTTTACGCCCAATCCGATATACAGAACAAAAGCTACCTTGCCCTTTTCCAGATGAGTCTCTCAAACCCAGTCGCACTGACCCTTCCTTTCCTGCGTCGCCGGCTAGGATCAGGATGAGCACCTAGCGTCCACCCCGTCTGAAGTCTTTGTACCATCGTTTACGACTCCCCTCTCTCCCGGCTGTACTACGATTAATCCGGCAGCAGTTTTCTCGAGTAGGGACACGCCACGTGCTTCTGTTCCCCGACATTATTCGTATGCTTGGCCCCCTACCCAACCTCCTGCCTTCTTCCTGTGAAAGGTCTTGAGGGAGATTGACTTTGCAGGGCAACCGACCCCCCCTCCTGCGACTGGAGAGCATCCTCGTTAGGGGCCCTCCCTCTTTTCCCTCTTCGTTGATATTGCCCTGGGTAGGGCCGATTCGCGTCGGACGCGCCTGGGGACAGCTCCCCCCCGTTGTTTTTCAGTTGTTTTTCCCCCCCCCGGCACGCACTTTGTAAAAGCAGGGAAAAATGCCCTTTGATGCCATTCAGCCCGGTTTCCGCGATCGGAACAAACACAGCTTCTTACCTCTGGCCGAAACGTCATTCGGTCGTCACCCGGATCGTTTTCCGGCGATCGTCTTTCCATCCCCTCCTTTCCCTGCTGCGTACCATCTATCAGTGATGTCTTCCTTCTACTAACCACCTCATGTCGACCTTTCACAGACTCCTCTTTCCCACCTCCCGTTTTTTTTTGACCTCTATTTAATTCGAGTTTCGACGCAGGTGGTTTTCCTCCAATGCCTGCCGTACTCCCCGCTTCCCGCTTGTTCCCTGCCGCAGGTGTCCCTAGGTTTTTCTCTTCCATTCGCCCTAGGAGTCGTCCCGGTGACGACAAGTTCTCGTTTCCCGGATGTTAATTTCCCCCTTGTCGAGAGCGTATTGATCTTTCTTTTGTTCCCGCTGCGACCCAGACGGTGATGATGAGGCCTTAAAAGAGGGGTCCTCCCTTTTCCGACTTTTTCTCTACTTTTTCTGACATACGGCTCCCACGTTTCCCCCCTGACTTTTGTTCAAACATAAGCGTACCTGACGCCCCCTTATCTGAAATACAGGTCAATACCTCCACGCCCCTCTTTCCCTCTCTTGTTCAAGGGGCCGACCACCGGCGATGTCGCCAGTAAGATTGTGCCTGTGGCCTTATGGATGTGTTCAAGTCATTTTACATTCACCTCCTTTCACCGTCCACCCTCCCCCTCTTCCTCTGATTGGGTGCTTTTAGATAGACGATTTTTTTCCCCTCAAGAAGAAGTGGCGGTGGCCCCCCTCATAGCGAAAATGCTGACTTCATTTCTTTCCCATTTGTATTACACCTTTTTCTGCACTCTCTTCCCCCTCCGTTTCCGAATTCTTCCTTTTTTGAGTCTTTGAGCCAGAAAGGATAGAGCGCGCGCAGGCCTACCGACGGGCGAGCTGGTCTTTGATCGCCGAGCGGCTGCACCCATCTTCGGTGGTGTCTTCTTGCTTTACTTATAATAGGACTTCTCCCAGTGTGTTCTCGGTCCATTGCTCTTTTTTCTTCATTGCCTGCGGGTGCCCTTTCCGTGTTCCCTGTAGAGCGTTTTTCTCAGCCTCCCTTCCCTCTTGTTGGCGGTAGCTTTTGTCAATTGTCGTTCTGGAATTGCAAAGGCAGTTTTGTTTCTTCTTCCCTCGCTGGTCGGTGAAGGCTCTTCTTCAGGTGCCGAATCTTCCCTCTTTTTCCGAGTTTCCCGGATGCCCCCCAGTCCTTCGTCAGAGAAGAGGTGGGGGCAGGGGTGGCAACCGTGTTAGCTCCTTCGGTTTTTCGCCAGTTCAATGTTATTTACCCGTCCTTCCTCCCTTCCCGTTTGACAGCCCAGTCTACGCGCCGATCTTCCTTTTTTGGCGGAGGAAGGGGGGATAGACTTCACTTTTCTGAGGCGACCGTCCTGCATGGGTTTTCTTTGCTCTCGTGCTGAGTTTGAGCTTTATCTGGCTTGATGGACCCTGGTATCGGGGCATGCGCGGAGGAGATCGCCTTGGAGGGCGTTTTTTTTACTTTCGTTCTGATTGATGAACAAAGACCTTTTTCCCCCCGATGAACCTTTCCCTCTTTGGTTCTCGTTCCCCTCAACGACTTGCGTTCTTTCTTGTGATGTTCCGACCTCTGACCCGGATCGCCCTTACATGAATGGTTCTGACTCTGTTTACCCATTTCCTCTGTTTTCTAGTCCGCCCTTCTTGCCACGGCTTTTTTTGCGTGTTTGACGTTCTTATTGCAGGTGAGTTTATGTTCCGCTCGCATGATCGTTCGTTTTAAAATCTATTACACTAGCTTCCCCCCCCCCCCCCCATCTTCTCTTCCTCTTTTACGTTGTAGAATGATTTCCCTTCTTCCCTTTCCCCCGGGTTTATGATATGAGACGAGTTGTGTAGCCTCCTCTGTCCACCCCCGGGATAATCGAGAAAAGGGCACCCATTTCCAACCGTTAGTACGATACTTTCCAGCATTTCTCACCGACTCTCTCTTTTCAAAATAGTCTTTTGTTCCTACATTTTCTTTTCTTGTTCTCTTTAACATCTTTTTCGAAGGAGGTGGCGGTTCGCGTTACTTTCCTGGAACCTGATAGCCGGATTCTGTCTTCGGTTCTCCTTGGTTCATCCCCTCTCCTCTTCTGTTTTGCTGCCCCCCCCTTCTTTCGCTGAAGTTGTTACATATTTTCCCTTTTTTTTTTGCACCGGCCGGCTTTGCGGTGGCTGTTGCTTTTTCTTTGGGGTCGAAGTTCTGTGCAACGGTCTTGATTCCGTTTTCATTTCATATACTCCCCCCACCTTTGTTTGTTTCTCTCTCTCGCTGAACTTAACTCGTTTCCGTGTACCTCCTGCCTCCCCTCCCGTCCCAAATCGGCAGGTGAACCGACAGTTGGATCCTCCTATTACCCCTGCAGCCCTCTTTTGCAGGCGCCAAAGCATCCTTTTTAGCGGATGACACCAAGCGTCCTTCTCCCCCTCTTCCCCCGCCCCTACATATCTTCGATTCAGGTCTGAAAAGCCACTCTCCCTCCCTTTTTCTCTTTTCACTGCAAGAAAAAGCGACAGTGGACCTCCCGATGTTTGTTCCACCATCGGCGTCGAATTTTCTTTTCCTTTCTCGACGCGACCTTTTTTTTTTGTCCCTCCCTCTTTTCATAAGGAGGCCAGTTAAATCGGTATCTCTCCCTACTTCCCCTCCCCCACGCTCAAAGATCAGTAGCACGGAGAACTCGTAATCGGCCTATCTTTTTGAAGAGCCTTGGAAGAGATGTTGCGAATTTTCTTCGTTTTCCCCGTCTGGAGGAACCCCTCTCCCCCTGCCCTGGTCAGAACCCCTCCTCCCAAACAGCTTACTTTGGCAACTATTTATTCCCCTCACCCAACTGTTAGTTGTCCAGTCGATAGATACGCAAGCTTTAGCCGAGATGGTCGAGGTGTCCACCCTCTCAGTTTCAACCCTCAGGCTTCTTTTCTGAGAGTCAGATCTCCCCATTTTTTTCCCTCCGTCCCTTCCGTGGGTCTTCACCTTTAGTTGCACAACCAGTTTCCTTCTTCTCAATCCCGTCGATCTGCAGAAGCTTTTTTCCTATCCCCATTCAAGAAGCCGTCTCTTCCTTTTTTCTCCTCAGTTCCCCCTGCCCCCCATTTCCCCATTCTCTTAGCCCTTCTTCTCCCTGATTTGCATATTTCTCCCCCCTCCCTCACCACCATCCGGATCGGCGAGTACGAATGGTCCTTCAAACTTGATGTCCTGATCGAGTGAAATCCCGGTTATCTTCAAACGGTTTGACTTGTCCGCCCCCTTTTTTCCTTCAAGGATCCCCTCCCTTCCGCCGAAGGAGCTTCCGTGATTGCATCCAGTGGAGCGAAATGCCTCTTCGTTCCGAACCATAGCAGCGCCCCTTTCCCTGCTTTCGTTCTAGCCCTGCAGTTCACATCTGAACCCCCCCTCTTTCACCCAGCCGCCCCCTCGATGACAAGCTTCCCCTCCCCCACCCCGTCGCTTTCGAAATGCCAGTCCTATTCCATTCCTTCGATTTAACCTATCCCCTCGTGTCTCATCAGGAGAGTTCGACCTCATTCCTGTATCCAGCACCAACATCGTTGCCCCTCCCCTTTATCCCTCCTCCCCACCCCCGCGCTCCGTCAGATAGGCCTTCCTTTTCTTGAATGCTGCGCCAGGCTCCAAAGTTCAGCCTTCTGCATTATTTTCTCTGACCTTTGAACTTGTTTCTTTCAAGCTCTTCCCTTGAGACCCGTGTAGAGAGTCCCTTTCCCCCCCTCCCCCCGGAGTAGGACCACTAGACCGGCTTCTTCTTCGATCTGGAACAGCACCCCCCCTTACTATTGGTCCTTTTTTTCCAGGCGGATTGGAGCGTGAATTCATGGCACCGACCCTCTCCGCCTGGAGCCATAGCCGGGTTCTTCCATTTCAAAAGAGTCAGCGTTTTTGTCTTTCTTTCCCTGTAGGGCCGCGGCGATTTCGATGTATTGTTCACTTTTGCCATCACGTGCGAAGGATGTTTCCTCCCCCTTCTACTCACTAGGACAAAGAAGGGCTTCTTTCTGACATTTCTACATGCTTTTTCCTCTACTCGAAAACCCTTTCCAGCTCGACTTTGCCGCCCCCCCCCGGCGAAACGTCTCGATTTTTGTTCAAGGACGGCCTCCCGGGCGATACGTCAAAGACTCGGGAACACTTCCTACCACACTCTTCAATGTCTGTTCGCTCAAGCATTGAAAAAACCGTTTACCTTCTTCAGTACGCCTATCTTTCATCTCTACTTTTGTGTAGAGAGCTCGTAAGTCGATTTAGACGTTTTTTTTTTCTCCCTTGAGGTCTTCTCCTTCCCCTGCGATGTGCAGGCAGAAGTGGCTAAGTCGTCTGGTACTCGCAAGTTCTTCGAATGTGCCTACCAGCCTATTCAGTTTTCGAATTTTCTTTCCTTTTTCTGTCGAAGATGGAGGTGTTCCGATCGCGTCCCAGCGGTTGCTTTGCATCAACGAGGCATTTTCCCCTTCTTTTTTTTATTTGTCGTCTAACTTCTTGACCCTCTTGAACGTTGTATGAGGCGCTGTTTCCAATCCTCTTGTCCCAGACGAGACTCTTCCCTCCCCTTTCCATTACAGCTATGGAAGCGATTTTCCCTTTAAACAGCCTCGCAGATCATGATCGCTTTAGAAGAGGGGTCTTTTTTCCATACAGTAAATATCAATTCACGCCTGGACCGACCAAGCCTATTCCGTTCGTTATTGGGTTGTAGCTTTTCTTTGCCGCTCGAGCTTCCTTGTTTTCCCTTGACGACGGGCGGTTTTTTCCCTATCCCTCCGACCCTGTTTCCTTCTCTGATCTTCAAACGTCGGCCCCCAGACCTTTTTTCCACGACGTTAAGTCCTTGAAAGTGTGGTTTTGATCCTTTCTTTTCTCTTCTAATAGCGCATGGGACTTCTTCCCTCTTGCGCGTTTTTTTTCTCTCTCCCTGCTTTTCAGATTCGGGGTTGATGGAGACGTTCTCGTCCTTTCCTCGAGGACGTTACCTCCCTGTGGTCTCGAGATAGACGGAATTGACTGAGGGTGACAAGGCCGGCGCCGCTCAGGTTCGAATCTATCGATTTGTCGGACTTTTTTCGCTTTTTTTTTAAAGTTTTTTTGTTCTGGTCCCATTGCAAAAGGCTTGGAGATGTCCTCTCCTTGTATGCGTTTCCTTGCTTCTCTTTCGTCCATTTCTCCACTTTGTTTTCCCGCCCATAATTCTTAGAGCTGGTCGGGGTCCACGGTGCCCCTGGCGGCAAACCACCTTTTCTCCGTTCCCTTCAGGGTGATATCTACTTGATTTAATCTCTCTTTTCATCGGTCCCGTTTGGCATTCTTCCCAGATGACTCTTTTTTACTTTTGTGGGAGACGTGGGATTCGATCTTGTCCCCGGTCTCTGTCCCTGATCCCCTATCTCCGAGAATTTTCTTTTTCCTTGCTAGCGGGCTGCGCTCCCACATATTTATCTTCTTTAGTGGAAATGGTATAGGGCATTCGCTGTGACTTTTCTCTTGGATGTATCAATTTGCTTTCTGTTTTTTCTCCCAACTCCCCTTTTGCTACCCCAGATGATATTTTTTTTCCCCCCCTTGGTGAGAGTCTGCTCTTCTCAGGAAGACGAGGTTTTCCGATCTTACACTCCGCGACCTGGCTCGTCCCTTTTTTTTCGCTTTTTTTCTCTCTCTTTCTTAAACCCACTTCCGATTTTTGCTTGACCCTCCCCCCCCTCAATTTTAAGTCGTCTCGGTGTTCTTGTTGACTTTCTCCCTGTCCTTGAACTCTTTTTCTTTTCTATTTCTCCTGAATCGTCGTAACCCATCGATTCCCAAAGTTCCCACCCCCCTCTGCAGTTAGAGGTCTCCGGTCACTTTCCCGCTGAGTTTTTTTCCTGCTCGGCGTTCGTCTCTGAGCCCTTTCGTGTGCTGGTTTTCGCATCTGTACTTTTTCCCACTTTGATGGCATGAGCTCAACCCGGCCCCGTTTTTATATTCCTTCGCCTGATAGCTCCCGCCCTTCATCCTGACAGACGATGGAGTCCTCCCTTTCTTTCCCAAATGGCCGCTTGTATTTATGGTGCTCGTCCGGCCTCTGCTAAGTTGGGCGGTTCGCTTTTTAAGCGGTCTCTGCACACCTGCTCCGCTTCTTTGGTGCCCGTTTCGACCTCTTTTAATCAGCTCTTTCTGTTTTTCCTGGCCCCCTTCTTCTCTCGTTTTCGATATCCACTTTTTTGTTCCCCAGGCGCGTGGCTTTTTTTTTTTTGTTGCCTTTTCTCGGGGTAGACGTTCTTTGCCAAACCGTTTTGCTTTCCTGCGCATCTTTTTCATAATCTCCTTTTTTGTTGGTTCGAGGCGAGAGGTAATCCACTCCTTTCCTCCCTTGTTTTCCCTTGACCCGACCCCTCCACCTCCCACCGCTCTTTCCCCCGCATTTGTGTGATGTCGCTATGCCTTCTTCATCCGGTTCTACGCCACAGCCCCCCAGTAGGAGCGGTAAACAAGCTTCTTTCTTGAGCTCGGCAGTCCCCACTACAAGGTCGGCGTCAGTTTTCTTCCCTTTCCACGCGACCTCCACCTTTCGTACCCGTATGCCGCTGTTTCCCGCCCGGACCCATCTTGGCGGACGATGTTGCCCCTGGTTTTTTTTTCGCCAGCTTGTTTTCCGTCAGGATGCAAGCGCTTTTGGGTCCGGGTTTATCGGCCTTTGAAACAAGATTTCCTCCAGGCTTTTCTCGCCATCACAGCGGTATCTACATTCATTCCCGCCCCCCCTCAAAAACGCGACAGCTTAGTCCTTCCTTGTAATAGTTTTCATCGGCTGATTTTTTTTTGAATCTGCAATGGGCATCTATGTTTTTTCCTCTCCCCTATATGTTCCGGGAAACCTAATCCTTTCGGGGCTTAACGTCAACGACAGCCCCTGACTTTTCCTATCTTTGAATTATACCTCAACACTATGTTGTCAGCGTTTCGATCTACTGCGTAAGTTTTATGCTTTCATAAGGGTCGCGTTGTCACGATCTTTCACCCCTGAACGAGTTTGGGGGAACGGTTCCGTGTGGGAGACGCTTTTAACCTCGTTTAAAAGTAATCTTTTTCCGTTGTCGTTGTTTTTTTAATCCTCACGGCCGTCTCCCCCCCCTCGTTCGTCCTTGAAGCAGAAATCGTCCTATTCCCGATCCCCCAATTCCCCCAAGCTCGTCATGGCGTGACGGCAGCTCCCGACCGTCATTTTCTCCGTTTGGCTTTTGACCCTTACCTTGACATCGTTCGACCCCCCCTTTCCCCCGCCACCCTTCTCGGCGCCTCCTCTGGTGCCTTCAAACGGCTTTCAGGTCTTTGATAATCCAGGCTTCCCGTTCACTGTCATTACGGCTTAAAACGTGTATTTCTCTTCCTTCCCCACCGACCTTTGCTTCTTAATGATAGCGTCCTTGGTCGCGATTGAGGATTCTTGCACCTTTCGACGGCACAGTCCCTCTTCTTTTCTTCCTCCTTTGCCTTACACTGAACGAACACCTGACCTACTTTTACCGCCTTCTTTTTAACTGATGAAACTTTTCCTCGGCCGTGCGCCCCTTCCGCCAACCTGGCAGAAGTCTATGCTTTGCCTCCCCCCTCTTTAGAATTGAGGATACCCCTTCCCCCTCTACTCCATCATCTTTCCGCGCGCGGCTCCCCCAGCTCGCCCGTCTGAAGGCCACTTCGCTCTTGCTTCTCCGGTTTCTTCCCCCGTTCAGACCGCTGACTGTGTCGCGATTTCCGCCGGTTTTCCGACGCACTCCTTAGCTTTTGCGCGAGTTGGCCCCCGCCATTTTTTTTTATCTCTTTTGTGGGGGGGGTTTTGCGGGCACAAGACACCAAAAAATTGGCTTTTTGGCCAGGCGTTGACTGGAGTTTCATTGGCCCCTGACCCGCTGCGATGTTGCGAGCCTCGCTTTTTTTCAGTTCCTTTCTTTCTCCGGTGGTCGGTTTTTCGGGCCAGGGTTTTTCCCTTTATGGGTGAACCTGACACCTTGCGTGGATTCTTGTTTTTTTGTTCTTTTTTGTTATGTATTTTTACCTGACCCGACCCCACGGCAGATGACCCCGTGTATGCTTTTCCCAAGCATGCCCACTTTGGTTTGTTTTCGTGTGTGTCATATTTTTTTTTTTTTTGTCATGTGATCTTGTTACTTTTCACTCAACGATCCGCCGGTAGCGACACCTTCTCCCCCCTCTCTTTTCGCCCACTTCCCCCACCGCCTGTATCTGCTAACATTTGTGGTTTTGATGCCAGCTTGCCCTTTCCCCAACACAGCCCTGGCCTCCTTACCAGTGTACCCCCATTACGATGATCCGGTTGGGTTCCCCCCCCCCGTTGTGTGTGCTTGTGTATTGCGCGAGTCCCTCGTACACATTTTCGTTATTCCTTTTTTTTTTTCTTTTTTTTGCTCCCCTCTTGGCGTTGTGGTGATCCATTCATGGCCGCGAGTTGCGACATGGACCCCTTCCGCCCGTCAGACTTGTAGCCATTGCGTGTAGTCACGTCAGTTTTCCCCTGCAGGAGTTCGCGTCCCTTTGTTTCTCCTTCCTCTTTTCCTGTCACAGCGATCGGTTCTTAGGGACGCAAACGAGACCTTCGGCGTCGCGCGGAGGTGTTCTTCTTTCTCCTACACTGGTGCCCTGCTGTGGACTTAACTTTCCTTTGCATATCCCTTTCCGAATCTCCTGTTGTCTGAAACTCATTCGCTTACGTTTCTAGCGTTCTGAGTGTTTAAACATCCGCGGTTACTTCATCCTTTCTATCCTTCCAGCTTTCAACTGCCTCTTTTTTTTTCTTTTTGCAGGCCTATTTTTAGTTCTGCTCCAGCTGTGGCTTCACAGTATCTCTGTTAGTGGTTTTCTCATGACATGTACTGCCCTTACAGTAGCCTGCCCTGACATCTCCCACTTGTTTTGAATGTGCTGTTTTATTTGTTGTTTCGTGATGTTCACCCCCTGAAGAATATTTTTTTTTTTTCCTCCTCTTCTTTGGAGGTTGGCCTCTTTTCCAAATTCTTAAGGAGTATGACTAGTTTGACAATCTTTTACCTCGTGTGTGACGACACGCAAGTTCATTTTACTTGAATTTTTTTTGCTTTTTTGGTGAGTCTCTTATAGAGTCCTCCGTTTCTCTCCTTAAGGTTTAGCTGCTTTTTTTTACTTGCAGACTTCTTGAGATTTCGGTGGATCTGATGTTTCGCTTTTCATTGACTGTTTTCTCAATAGTCATTATGGATACTTTTTGTGGTGATAGTTTTCTTTTTTTGACGTCCAATTTCCTTTTTGTTCCCATCCTTGCAGAGACCTATCTTGTTTTTTATGCAGGAATTTCCCCCTCTATTTCGGATTTCTCGTTTGGACCTTTCTCGTTATGGCCCCAATCTAAAACTGTTTGGCTCTTTCCCGATTTTCTTTTCTTTCTTCGGAATTCGAGGTTTCCCCCCCCCTCTTTCGGCTGCTTTTTTTAACCCTGCCTCAAATTTGTTCTTTTTCCGCGGTTTTTTGTTTTGACCGTCCGGCCGTGTCCACCCCCCTTTGATTCTATACTAATGCCTATTGTGCTATTCGTTGGACTTACTCTCCCCTCCCTTTATCGGCAGTTTCCCCTTAGTAACCAGTTTCGCACTTACCCATCTTCGTACCTTGTGTGCTTCTTTTGGGACTCTTCCCCCCTCTCTTTTAGGCGAGTCCTATCGTTCTACATGGGATCGTTTTTCGTGTCCTCGTTTTTTGAGCCGGATGCCATGGCTTTGAGCTGTCCTTGATGTTCCAGTAGGGATAGGGATGACTCCTTATTTGGAGTGCTATTTTTTTTTCGAGACACGACACGGTTATACCCGCTTCTTACCCCGTTAAAATCTGGCTTCCTATCTCGCGGCCATTACCTCCGCGGGTAGGTCCTCTTATAGTTGTCACCGGCCGCTACCTTCCTTTTCCCCTTGAACTCTTTTGTTTTCGCGCGTATAGAAGAGTGAAACACTGTCTGGCTGTGCTTCTGTCGTTTCATTTTAGTTTATTCCAGCCTTTTTTTCCCCTTGAGAGTTTTTTGGAGGCTGGGACGTTCGCAATTTTTTCATTTCTTCTCTTGTTCCGAGGATATTGCAGGATCCTGTATCTTCCGGCAACCCTTACATTTCCTATTAAAAAAACATATGGTTTTCATGAGTACTCTTTCCTTTCGGTCCTTTTTATCCTTCCTTGGTTTTTTTTCCCTCTTTGTCCTGATGATCCTCGTTTATGGAGCCTCCGAGTCGAATTCGGATTTTATCGACCCGTTCCCCGCCGTCGCTTCTATAGAGCCCCCTCTTCTCTCAGTCTGATTTTAGGTTTTTCCCCCTCTTCTCCCACTGGACCGTTTTCTTTCTCCCCTTTTGAGCGCCTGAATCATGTGCAGGTTGCTGGTCGTTGAAGTGCGTCAGGACCTCTAGACCTCTATGTCTTTTGTCTCTCCGGCCGATGTTGTTTCCGCCCGCCTTCCCTTGCTTTTTTTTTCCCTGTCCGCTTCGTGGTTGGGTTAATAGAGCGACAAACTGCTGGGCACCGGAGCTTTGAGGTTTTGCTGTTGCTTTTGCTTTCGCGGGGGTTGACGTTCTTTTTGTTTTGGGTCCCCGGATTTTTTTTCTACTCTTTTTCTCCCCTCCCTCCGTTGTTTTTTTTTTTTTTCTTTTTTTTTCGTCTTCTTTCCGCACTCTGTTTTCATAAGTTTCTCCCCCGGCCAGCAAACAGCCATTTTGCCCCCCAAGCTCGGTGCACCCGCAGTTGGTTGCGTTCTGACCCATCATCTCCGGTGGAAGGCGACCTTTTCTCCCTTTTTCACCTTTCTTTGAGTAGATTACCTCCCCTTTTTCCATTCCCTCGATCAGGTTCCCTGACCGCTCACGATGAACCGATCCCTTCGCTCGTCCGGCGTCGCATTGTTCTCCAAATTTTTTTTTGTGGTCGTACTATTTTGCCCCTCCATCCCTCGGTATCCTCTTTTTCTGTCCTTCTCCGTCGTTGTGTTCCTTTTTGGGCCTCCCCTTTTATCTCCTGGAGGCTCCTGTGCCTTTTGGTTCAAGTCCGACGCCGTCCTTTTTTCCGAGTGCAGCTTCAGTCCGGGAGAACTCTTAATTTTGTCGGCATCTTGTTTACACCTCCCTGGCAGCAGTTTCTTCACAGATGTTGTCTGACGTTTCCTTCTTCTTCTCTCCTTTTCATAAACCATGTCTGTACTCTCTTCCCGGGTCCTCAAATTTGTCTTCACGCAGCCCCCAACGCTCGTTTACCGCTGGTCCGGACTTCGACCGCAAACCCTCTTTTCCTTTCTTGCTATGTTTTCTTTTGTTGCAGTTTGTTATGTTTTGTTTCTGCGGTATTATGTCTTGTCCACGATTTGATGTATTTGGCCCGGATTTTTTTTTTTTTTTTTTTTTGGACAATCCTGGAGTCTCCGCGCGTTGGTCCCCCTTTCCTT
>Ga0179593_1667675_pt1 | contig 15422 bp, 25 predicted proteins | sample CZODoug2_1_08_16_FD_185931 | JGI IMG/M metagenome (GOLD analysis project Ga0179593, IMG submission 185931) | Vadose zone soil fungal communities from Angelo Coast Range Reserve, California, USA - CZODoug2_1_08_16fungal (PacBio error correction) | ecosystem: Environmental > Terrestrial > Soil >... | reverse complement strand
TCCCCCATGCCGAAAACCCTTTTTTCCTTTTTCGCCTCAATGGAAAGCCCCATTTTTACTAATCAAAATGAGGGCGTGCTGCTAACCTCACCATTCCCTTTCCTTTGCCCTGCGAAAACTCTCTCTGGAAACCCCCTTGATATCCCAAACAACACGCTCCCAAGGGAGGCGGTAGGATTCTTCCCTCCCGCTTGTTGGTATCCCCTCCTAAGATGAGCCTCTCCTTAGTTATAAGTTGATACTGAAGGTTACCCTTCCCCAAAATGCCCTTCGATACCGGGCCATTTATCGTGATTTGCGGAAGGTCCTCAAAACAATTATGTACTTCCTTCCTCCCCCTTTCAAAGTTAATTAGCGCTCCGTAGGATAAATGGCTAGCTCTAACAGTTTTTTTCTCCTCTCTTCCCTTGGCACTACCACCTTTTAGAAGTCTATAACCCCCCCTGTTCCCCTTTCTTCGTTGAGGAGGTCACTTTCCCCGTCGCTTAGGCTAGGAGTAGCCCCCCCCCCTCCCTTTTCTGATTCTCCCTTTTTTTTTCCGTATTACCTGCCCCCCCCTATAAACAGATAAAGGATATGATTTGTCCATGAGAAGAATCCATATTCTCCCCTACCTGCGCAGTAGTAAGGTCCTTTTCTTCAAGCTCCCCACTCATGTGAACTCACGGCGAATGGCCTAAAAGCACATTTCTACCCTTCCCCCTTAATGTTAAAACCCTCCTTTGGTTGTTGCCCCTCTTAAAAATACCATGTCAGCCGGACTCCTTCTCCCTTTCTTCTTCCCTACAGTCCCCCGTCCGGTCCCTGTAGTTCCAAACCTCGATTTCCGTTAGTAGTAAATGTAAGCGATTCTTTCTTCTGCCACCTAGTCTCGGGCCCTTTTTTTTCCCCCTACTGTGGCCGAGTTTACGTCCCCCTTTACCCATTTGGATTACACGCTTTTTGGTTCAGTTTTTCAAACAGTTTCGAACATGTTGTTCCTGAATATATGACTAGACAGGTCATGCCCCTCTTCCACCCAATCCCCCCCTATCGGTGAAAGACCCCTTCTACCGGGTTATTGTACGCACTTTCTTTAGTAAACTTCCAAATCGTAAAGTCACCCCCCCGAACACTCAATGAAGGTGTTTGCTCCGTACCCAATTTGCCTCCCCCTTTTCCCCGGCATCGGTGGCCCTTCTTCTTGTATTGCGTCCGAACATATGCATACCCCGCCCCTTCCCTTTCCTTCGAAAGGTTTGTTTTGCCGTAGGTTCGTCTGCCATGGATGCGGCAATCAATGCTGGAATCCTCAACCTTGTTTCTCCTTTTAATATTTTCGCAGATTCCCCTTTTTTGTTGGTGAGCGAGATCCTGCTCCCCGAAGGCAAGGTGAGGATGCCAGAATTGAGCTTTCCCCTCCTTTTTTTCTGCGACCCAGCTTTTTTCCTTTGATTCCTAATCCAAAACCGTTTATACATTCGTAATACACTTTTTTTTCCTGAGAGTTTCTAGTAACCCCCTTTCCCTCTCCCCCCTTTCTGCGGTACGTCTCCTCCCGGCCCACAATTACAGTCGGATCCAAACTCCCCCTTTTTCTTTCTGGCTGATGTGATTTATGTATCCCCCCGGAACAGATGAGTGCGACCCCCAACCCGGTATTTACGTTTCTCACCGATCTCCCCCCCTCCTCATCATCTTCCTTAAATTGACTTCCTCTTCGGTTAATCCTGCAAAATTTTTCCCCCTCCGGTTCCCGCACTGTTTCCCCGGATTCTACGGTAATCCAATGGTCCCCTCGATGGACGTAACTAGGAAAGGTGTTTCTTCCCTATGACCCTCGTTTTCTCCCCTGAATGAGATCGATTACCTTTCCAGAGATTTCCAAAAGTTTCCCTGCATGGTCCTTTCTTGCCTCCGACTAATTATCAATTCTTTGCTTGCAATTTACCCCCCCCCACGCCATTTTTTTCTTTTTTCAGTGGCAGATTAGAAATTGCTTAGCCACCCTCCTTCCCTCTCCTTTAAACATGAGCTCCCTCACCTTAACATGCAATACCCCTTCAGGTAAGTGTTTCCAATTTTTTTTCCCAAGAGTGAGAGCTCCCCCTCCCCGATTCCTTCCTTTTTCCAAATTTCTTTTTTCATTAATAATGTGGTTTCCCTTCTTTCCCCTTTTTAATCAGAACCCTTTTTTTTTCTGACTCCTAGCCCCCAGTTAATGAGGCCCCGGACCTCCATCAACGACTCCTTTATTTTTCCTTTTTCTACATTTCCCCCCCACTTTCCCATCAAACATCTCCCTTTCTTCCTTATCAACCACGCCTTTTGAAGCATAGCCCATTTTTCCCTACCTTTCCCCCTTGGAATTCAGTTCCCCTCAAGTTACTTTCGAATTGTTTTACCCTTTTCTCCCCCCCAACTAATGCCCGGTATTCGCCCCTTACTTGAAAAGTTAAAGTTTCCCTCCTATACCTTCAGGACATTCCCCCCACCTCACCACAGAAAATGGCTCATCTTCTAAGTTTCGGTAGTTATTAACCTTCCACCCCCGCCTCCTGAAGAATCCTTCCCCCGCCCTTGGAGGAGTTTTTTTTATGTTTAACATTCCCTTTCAGTGGTTGCAAGCCCTTTTCGCAAAGAGCCTATCTGCCTCTTCTTTTTTTTCCCTCCCACCGCACTCCTCCATTTGCTTCCATTTAACCCCTAATCGTACATATAAACCCTGCGGGCTCCCCCCAAGGGTTTCGTCTTGGTAAAGTCCCTCTCCCCCTCCCTCGGTTTTCTTACCAATTGCCGCACCTTTGGGAAGAGGTTTAGCTTTTCTTATTTCCCAATTCCTCCCTCCACCTCGAAACTTTCTCAAAAGAGGGCGGTCCAGAGTGCCTCTCTTTCATGTTTTTCCACTGACATAATTCCTTGCCCCCTAATTTTTTTCCTCTCCAAAAACCGCTCAAAAGGAGGCGGTCTTGTTCTTCCCTCTTCCCTTTTTTCTGTTGTTTTTCTCCGAACTTACGGTTTCTGCCATTTTCGTTTCAAGTAGTATCTCTTCTACTGCTTTATCATGCCCCCCCCAAAACTGTAAGTTCACCCTCCTTGTCGAAAATACCTTTCCCCCCTCCCCAGTTCGATTTCTCCGGTAATCCCAACAATCGAAAGGAACTGTATCCCCCTTTCCCTAATTCCTTCATTAATCCTTTTCTTTCCTCTTTCCATGGCTATGCTCTCCCCCATTTTGGTTCGTGTTCTTCCATACCGGTGGTTTCTTTGCACCCCCCTTTTTTTGAAATGTTAGACGTCCCCCCCCCCTTCCGGCAACCCCTGCTTACAGTTGATGGAGGCACTGCTTTTTTTTTACAGTCTCGCTAGCATCCCCCTCAGTTTCTGCTTCTCCGGTTAAGTAAGATAGCCCCCCCCTTCCCCCAACCATTGATTTGTACTTGCTTCTAACTATTGGGCCCCCTTTTCCATCTCACACCCTTCTCTTTTCCGGTATTGCCATGTACTTTTGTCCCCTTCCGACCACCCCTTCCTCATGTTTCGCTTGTCCTAAAAGCACATTCTAAATTTTCACTTGCAATGGCAAAAACTACCCTTCTTTGTCCCTCCCCTTCCTAGCAGGAAGTTTGACTACGCCTTTCTGAGTTCCCTCCCCTCCCGGTACAAACTTTTCTCCAAAACTCGCGGTTCTTCGTAATGTAAAGCGATAAATGATGCGACACCTCATGTGTTCCTCCAACTTTTTCCTAACTGTGAGAGTTACGTCCCCCCCCTTCCCCCCCCTTTTACCATGTGGATTACCGCCCTCTCTGCGTTCTGGTCTTCTTTTTCCCTATACCCCTGTTTTCGACTTTTTACCGCAAGCATATATTGCCTTGTCCTGAAATATCTTTGTCCCACCCTTTTACCCCCGTGGAAACCAGTTAACACCGCGGTTATTTTCCCTTTCCTTTCCTTCGGCCCCCCAGATAGGTACAACTTCAAGTCCCCCCCCCACACTACATTTGAAAGGGGGAGTTTCTCCTTCCTCCCCTTCACCCGTGATGACCGTTACCGCCCTCGGTGGCCTTCTTTCCGACCCTCCCCTGTATTATCAGATAGAACCTTGTAGGATCGAATTAGTAGGTTGCCTTTTCCGGGTCGCTTCTTGGAGTTTTTTTTCCTTTCTCTCCCCATTGGACTCTTTAATATTGTTCCCTCTTATTTTACTCTATCCGTTGTTGTTTTTCTCTCTCTGCGCCCCTTTCTCTGGGCACTTTAACGCCTCAGTTCCCTCTTGCCAACCGACGAATGCGATCCTTCCCCCCCCCCACCGTTCACTTCTAACCCCCTTTTTTTTCTTTGCCATAACAAGACAGGGACTGCCCCCCCTTCCTGCGGTAAACGTATAAGCCCTTTTCTTCCCCCAATTACAGTTACCAATTTGAGTGTTCGGCTGATGCTTCCTCCGATCTGGTGTATTTATACCCCTTCAGTAAGCCCCACCCGGTCGTTTCCCCTCTTTAAACAGATCTTTAAGCTTTCCCCTTTTCTATGTTTCTTTGGTAATCCCTGAACATGTCGAAAAATGTTACTTCTTCTTTTCCAATTTCCCTGTACAGTACCCCTCCCTTCCAAATGGTAAATTGCCTATGTAACTCGCAAAGTTAGTGAACGATTTCCCTTTAGGTGTCCCCCCCCCTTTAACTCCCTTATCGATTTTACAAAGTTTAACTGCAGGTGTCCCCCTCTCTTGCCAGTCCCCCCCCACCTTCGGATGAATGGTATTCCGTACCTGAAACACCACGCCATTTCCCCCTCCTTTTGGCCAGAGTCTTATTACGCTTGCGTTAAACTCTCCCATATGTTGCGGCGGAATGAAACTTCTCAATATACTACTCCTTCCCTTTTCATGGTCCAATATTTGATCGGATCTCGTTAAAAAGCATATTCCCCCATTATTTTTTCACTTTTTCGGATCTCTTCCCTCCACTCAGAAAATGGCGGGTTTTGAATGCCTTTCTTTGAGGCAGTCTCCCTCCTCATTGATGGTTGGCCGCTTTTTCTTTTCCCCCATTTTTTCAACCCACACAATGATTATGAACTTATCTCCTTCTATCAAACAACGAACCATTTTTCTCGCCTAGAAATTCTTAACTTTCACTTGAAATGGAATTCCCCATTCCCCCTTTGTCCCCTTTTTTAATTTAGAATTGGTTGAGCCCCTTCCTCCCCCCAAGACTTCCTGTATAATGGCCTTTATTAGAAATGAGGGATAACTTACATTTGATTTAGACCTTAAGGATTTTTCTTATAATAATGGAAAACTCCTTTCTCTTCCGGTACTCTTTCTATAGATCAACCCCCCCCCCCCCTCGAGGAAGAATCCTTCCCTCCCACTTTTAGTTTCCTCCCCATGGAGATACTAATTTTTTCATTTTTTGCATTATGTAAGTTTTCCCTCCCCCTCCTTCCCACTCTGTAGGTTTCTCCCGAACTCATGTTGCTTCTTCCCTTTAATTGGATAATAAGTCCCTCCCCCCGCTTCCCCCAACCCCCCTTTCCCTTTCTTTTTTAAAGAACCCCCTCTCCTCCTCCTCTGTGTGGTTGTTGATCTTCTTTTTTTGTTTCTTTACTGTGTTGGGGATTTGCTGGACGATTATCAAATTTCCCTCCTCAAATCTAACCCCCCCCCCTTTGCGGTTGATGCCTCCCTCACCTAAAGAGGGCCGATTTCCCCTCCCCCCCTGAAACACCCCCTTAACACCCATTAGGTCCTCATGTTAGCAATAAAAAAAACCCTCCCAAAGTGGTTTTTTCCTCCTCTTGTTCGGTTTTTCTTACTAACTAACGACCTTACAGGGGTGCGCTTTCATTTTATGTTTTAAAGTAGTATAAGGCTCTCCCTTTTAAGGTACCTTCTGCCAATCCCCTTCCCCCTTCACCTCATTTGACTACACCCGGCAATTATACTCCCTCTCCGGGTCAATATCCCCCCCTTTTTTTCTGTATTACTTTCCCCCTTCCTTTTTCCATTCAAAGGTAAATTAGCTATTCAGTAGGACTAAATGGCTATGCTTTTTCCCCTTTTGTTTGATACTTTTTGATTGAGGCCCCAAATTGTTTGAAATGTTAGATCCCGGGCTAACTCCCCCCCTGGCAACCACATCAAATGCCTCTTTGCTACTGCCTAATAACGTTCTTTCTCTTCAATGCCCTAGCAGGTTTTAAGATCCTCCCAAGTATTACATTCCCCCCCTCACTTGTCCAGATAGGACTCCCTCTCACTATTGGACCATTCCCCCCCCCTTCCCTGAGAAGTAGCTTTTCATGTAAGGTGCATTCGCCCCATGATATCCATTATCAGGTTTACCTCCCTCCCCCTTAATTGCTTTACTAAAATCCCTTCCCAATGGCATAAAGGGTGGTGTTGCAGGTACTAGTCCTTTCCCCCTTTCCTTTTCCTCTCCATGGATGGTCCCCCCGGTAACCTGGCAGGTAACTTGTAGTCCACCACGAGTTGCCTCATGCTGATTCCCCTCCTTTCCTTGAAGCATAAAATCGTTCACCCCCTTTTTCCTTCACTCAACTTTTTACCATTTTTTTCTTCGTTCTGGTGCAGTGATTTTTCCCGTTTCACCTAACAGTTTGCGAAATTTTTTCTCCCAGCCTCATTATTGTCTCTTCCCTCTGATTAAATTCCCCCACTTTAGCGATTAAAGTACGTGCTCCCCCCCCATAATACCGGGTTATTTCGTCCGCTGTTCCGTGGGGTCGCCCCCGGAATAGGTACACCTTTTCTCGAACACTCCCCTTTCTGCGTTTGATACGTAACTGAATAGTTTTCAACCGGTTCTTGATCCTACAGTTTTTCTGTTTCTTGTTATTGCGTACGCACCTCTTCCTTCGCACCTGTATCTCAGAATGACCTTTTCTTTTCTGCCTCCGCATTTTCTTTCCTGACAAATGAGGCAGTTCCCGGGCACCTCTCACCTTGGCCTCTTAATTTTTTCCCTTTCTCTTTCACCCCTCGTTTTTTTCCTTTCCCTCCAATATAAGAGTCCAAGTTTTTTCTGCCAGCCTGAGGCCGTGAACGCCTCTCCTCTCCCCCCCCTTCCTTTCCCCCCGATTCCCCCTCCAATTCTCATTCTGTAATAAGTTGAGGGTGACTGCCTTTTTCCTCCTCCCCCCACCAACGACATGTTTCTTCTTTCAGTACATAACCCCCGTGTTTTCTCCATTACAGTTTAAGAATAACACGCCCCCTTCCCTTTACTTTTTCCCTTGTCTTGTGAATTTTTCCTTTTAATACCCTCCTGGCCCAGCTTTTTGGGACAATAAACAGGTAGTACTGGTCCTTCCCCCCCCTTTAAGCGTATTCTGGCTTTCAGGACCTTCAGGCCCTCTGCGTGACATGGTTAATCCTTTTCTCTCACTGTACTTCCTTTCTTCACCCAGAACGCATTGCTTCTCCCTCCCAAATGGATTTCCCAAATTTGGACGAAACTTCTTCTTGCCTTAACCGAGGCCATTTCCTAAGCATGAGATTCGCCTTTCCCTCTAACTTTTTAACCTCATTGTTACCTTCTGTTTTCCTACGACCTACTTTTTTTCCAACTTCCGGCGACCTGGTACTTTTACTACACTGAAACAACACTCCCCCTTTCCTTTTTCCAGATTCGACCCTTAGCTTGCGTTCAACATGTTTTCTTCATAATATGTTGTGGAGGAATTGCACATACCCTCCCCCCTTCCTGAAGGGTACTCTCCCTTTCTTGAGCGGATCTCAGGTACCCCCCCTCTTCTTTCAAGTTATCTGTTATCCTTTTTTCCCCTTCCTGTGGCTCCCCTCGAAACGGCGGGTGTGGCAGTGCTACTCCGAGCCTAATGTACTTTCATGACTTCGACCTCCATCCTTCCCCCTTTTAGTTAGCCTTCCCCTCAAAAACAATGTTAGTGCAATCAAACCCCTTTCTCCCCCTCCCTGCTTATACCCTCGCCATTATCCTAACCATCCCTTTCATTAACTTTGAAAATGTCATTCCCCCCCCCATGGGATCCTTTCATTATTTTCTTCCCCCCAAAATCAGCGAACTGTATTCATGTCTTATTTCTCAAATGCCGGGATTGAAACCCCTTTTTTCTTTTCCTATTACCTTCCATTGAAAACAGCAACTGGCCTCCGGTAGTTCGGAGTTATTACCTTCGTAAAACGAAACATCTTTTCAGAATAAGAAAGCCCTTCCTTCTTTTTTTTTCTTTCAATCCTGACTAATTGTTTAGTGTTTTGAATTATAGAAGTGTTAGACCCGAGATAGATTCTTTGAGTGTTTTTTTCCTCCCCCCTATTTTGAATTAGTTGCGACTTTTCCCAATTTGATTTGATAAGACTCTCTTACACCTTTTTTAAAAAAACCTTTTAACACCATTTTCTCTTTCCCAGTTGTGTTGGTGAGCTTTTTTTTCCCCTTACCCCATCGCCGTCCCCCCCTTTTCAGCTTTTTTCTCTTTCTTTATCAAATTTCAATGGAAGCAAATCGCCCCCTCCTTCCCCCCTTATGCTGCTGCTAACCCCCCCCCTAAGAGTGCAGATATTAGCCTTTTTCCCTCCCCCTGTCCTACTCCCCCCCCCCCTTGAGGTTCCAATGTTGAGCCAAAAACCTCTTCCCAACCCCCTTTTTCGGTCTGATTCTTCATCTACTTTCCCGGTTTGTATAGATTTAAACCTTCCCCCCGACCCTTACGGCCTTTTTTTCTCTTTTCCGTAGCTAGAAGTTATGATCCTCCACGCTGCAATAAAACTCAATTTCCCTTTCCCCCCCCTCCTGTTGACCTTTTCCTATACCAGTTCGGCGGAAGGTCCCCCCCGAAAAGAAATTCTCTTGAAACTGAATACCATTTCTCTCTCTTCCGATGGTTTTCTTTCTAGGCATCTCAACAGATGGTTCTTTTTTCCTGATAATAAGTTCATATCATGTGTTTGGCACAACTTGTAATTCGACTTCCCCTTCATTCCCAATCAAATGATAGTGGATTTCTTTCCACTGCCCCCCCCTCTGGGTATCACTTGAACACCCTTTTGCTGAGTGCCAAAGGTTTAAGCTCCTCCCCCAGTATCGCCCTCCACAGATAACTGTCCTTCTTTTTACTGAGAGCCGTAAAATCCCCTTCCACATTTCTTCACATGAGCCTAAGGATGCATGTTATTTTCCCTCCGCCACCCCCATCTCCACCCCCCCTTTTTAATTGCCTTGGCCTAACCAGTGCCCCCTCTAAATCTGCAAAACTGGCACCATCAATGGCAGTTGGTGTTGCAGCTGTAAAAATAACAAGTCAGATTTTCCTCATTGTGGCCATACAGCGCCGTTCCCACCTTAAACGTGTAGTTAAAAAATCTATTTCCCTCCCCCTTTCATAGATACTTCCTTGTTACTGCAATAAATCGCCCCTGTGAAGAGTTAAGTACATTCCCCTTACAAATGGATTACCGCTTTTCCATGAGTTATGGTTCCCCCTGTTTCACATGCGGGACCTTTTTTCCTCACATGTGCTTCTTCCCCTTAATGACATGTCCTTACATTTGTAACTTCACATAATTAGAGCCTTCCTCTCGGGGCAATCCCCCTCTTTTTTGTAGACTCCTTTTCCGTATGTTCTTCCTCCCCAAGGATAGCCCCTTCAAATACCGCACACCGGTGGAGTTTGATAGCACCCCCCCTTTTTGACATGCCCCGGTTACAGCAGGAATCGGTGGCAGTAATTTTTTTGTCCTCCCATTGTCCTAATGAGAAAACTTGATTAGGATAGCATGTAGTAGGTTGCTTCTTTGTCAGCTTCAGGGATTTTCATCATCAACCTTTTCCCCTTAATATTGGAGAAAGATCTTCTCTCCATCCTCCTTGTTTTGTTGTCTTCCCCCCATATTAATAGGTGTTCCCCTTCTCTGAAAGAATTGAGTGACGGAACCTTCCCTTTAAGATTAACCTGTTCCCCCTCTGCGATCCTATCACAACCGTTTTTTTTCTTATATACCTGTTTGCGGGTTCCTTTTTTTCCCCCCTCTTTTCCAAGAAACATTTCCGTTACGTATCATCCCCTTCAAAAAAATTCAGGGAAGGTCCTCCCCCCATTCCTTTAGTTATTTTCCCCCTCCCCCCTCTTCTGTGGATTACAACCCTCTTCCACAGTATGAGTGAGACCCCCCCCCTTTTCTTTACTGTTCTCCCCCATCTCTAAGATGTGATCCATGTCAGGACATGGCCAGTCCCCTCTTCTTGCCCGTATTGACCTCTTTCCCCGCCTGTGAAACTCCCTTTCCCCCAGAAAGCAGGGATTCTTACGGTACCCCTTTCCCCCTTTTTGCGCTGGACTTTCAACGATCTGCCCCCTGACAGTAGTTGTCCTCCTAGATCTTTCATCCCTCCTTTTAACTACACGTTTACCCCCTCCTTGCGGGCTGTATTGCTACGACTAATTGTTCTCCCCTTTTGACAGTGTTCCCCCCCAAGCCCTTTTATTTGCTTTGGCAGATTTAGAAATGTGTCAGGAACCCCTAACATGAGAAATTTATACTCTTTTCCTGCACATTAAACATGCAATATCTTCCCCTCTTCCTTTGTTCACTTTTCCTTTTATTGAGGCTCTCAGGTACACAAACCCATTTATATGTTATCAATTATTTTTTTCCCTTTTTCATTTATTTGGGCCTCTCTTTCCCCTTTAGAATCAGAAAACTGTCTTCTTTTTCCCCCCTTTTCTCTCCTAGGAATTTGACACGCCAATCAACGTCCACTTATGGTTGAAGAAGTTTAGTAGCTTTCTAACAATTTCCCCATGTCCCCCCCCCCTTAGGAATATTATCAGGCCGTCATCCCCCTCCCCCTTTTTGAGTAGCATATCCCCTCGTCTAATTAACTGGAACTTTCCTTCAAACATGGATAAGTGACTTTCGTCTTCTTTCGCCGGTCCCCCCCCCTTTATAATGGCCTTTCTCAAATGAGGATTAAATTATTTTTCTCCTTTCCCCTTCACTCCATACCCCCCTTTGAAACGAAAATGGCTCATCTGTCCTCTTTTCTGATTATAAATTCCCCCCCCCCCCCGCATGTAATATGAAGAATTTCTCCTCCTAAATTTGGAGGCGGTTTTCCCACCCCATGGAGCTACCTTCCTTTGTTGCAAGAATTCTCTTTTTAGCAAATGAGAATCTCCCTCTTTCATTTTGCGGGTCTTCACCTCCTTTCTTTCGATTTGCTTCCATTTCCTTTGATAAGCAAGTACAGTCTACCTCTTCCCCCCCCCCCACAATTGAAACCCATCTTCTCTTCCTTCAGTTGTGTTGTTGATGCCCTTGTTTTTCTCAACGGACTTCTTTTTGAGGACTGCCTTTTTTTCCTGTACTGATTCTCCCTTTCAAGCCCCCTTTGTGCGTGCTGTCCCTACCCCCCCCCCTAAAGATGAAGATATTCTCATTTTCTCCCCATTGATTATCCTTCTTGAACCCCTCCATGTTTAGCCATAAACCCCCCCTCCAAAAGGGTAGGCTGCCCTTCTTTTTCTGGTTTGATCTATCCCACTTACAGCAGATGAGCTTCCTTTTCCCAGTAGATCGTAGATCCCTCTGCTGCAATCACCCCTCAGTTCAATCCATCATTTGCTTCCCCTTGTCCCCCCCCTCTTGAGGCTCCCTCATCAAAAAATTCACGAAAAGCCTTTCATCATTTGAAACAATTCCCCTCCGATGGAGATGGGTTAGGATAAATGTCTCTCTCAACAGATGGTCGTGTTTGCTCTTTCTTTCTTCCCTCCTTCTTAAGGTACTACCCTGGTTTGTGATAAGTGCTAAACTAAACGGCTTCCCCAGTCCATCTTGCCTTTTTTTGCCCATTAACGTCGAGTAGGCGAGGATTTTTCCCCTCCCCCCCCCCCCCACCCGCCAACTCTGATCGCCCCCTTACTGCACCCAAAGAATTTCACAGATAAAGGAAACGCTTTTTCTTTCCTCACTATTGGACCATTCCCCCCATTGGAACAATCTTTAGTCCCGTTCAGTGCATTTCTCCCAACATATAGACCAGGAGCATGTTTCCCACGCGTAAACCTTCCCCCCCCTAAATTCTGCCACCCCTTTAAAAACTTAAAGGCGTGGCTCCCCAGTACTAGTATTCCCAGGTCAAGACGGAAGTTGACTCGTCCGTACGGAGGAAATACATCCTCCCCCCCTTTCAACCCCGGTACCTTTCTTTTTCCGTTAGATTTATCCGTAAGCCAGATATCCTGCTTTCTTCCTTCGGTCATCCCCTCGTTCCAATAATTCCCTTTACGCACATAGCAAATTTTCCCCTTTACACGGAGATTTTTGAAGTGAGTTTTTCACCTGTTCTCACAGTTTGCGAACATGTTGCAGGCTCCTCCTCGCCTGCCCTTCCTGTACTTCCATCAATTCTCCAGTATCGGTGGACAGACCAGTACAATTTTTCTTCCCTGTTGAGAGGTTTCTTAGTAAATTTACAAAAGGATTTCTCAAAATACAACCAATCCATGAAGGGGTGGAGTTTGATCAGTAAAGGTAATTTTAACCCGTGTTGATACTTTTTTCGTGGCCTTCCCCTTTTCTTTTCGGTAAGACAATATTCACCTCCCCTTATTCTACTGGGGTTCTCCAAAGGTTTATTATAGTAGACGGTTGAGTCGGTTTTTGCTCCATTGAGGAGTCCCGTTGGACCCCCCCCCCTAAACTGGGATCTTACTCTTTAGATCTTCTCTCATGGTTAATAATAATCCGTTTTTTTTTTTTGAGCTTCCCTTTCGCAAAGATTCTTCTTCTCATTGAGTGCCGGGAACGTTCAGAGAAAAGAAGGAAACATCCGACTGCCCCTCTCCTATCAACCCCTTTCCCTTTCTTTTTCCGCAGAGGGTCTCCCCTGCCAAGATGCCTGACTTTTTTATAATCACGTAGTCAAACCCACCCTCCCTGATCCAGCCACTTCTTTTTCTCTTGGACTTTAAGTTGTAACATTGTTTTACGAAACCTCGGTCCCTCTCCCCGGTAGTTCATCCACGATACTTTAGCGCTAAGGACGTACCCATATTCAGACATCCGACGCTTGCGGTCCTTGTTCGCAAAACTGTTCCTTCTTTTCCCTCCCTGACACCTCTACAGGTAATCCAACTGGTCCCCTCTTGACGTAAATCGGCCAAAGTTAGTTTCCCTGATTTTTTTCTCCAATCGTAGGTGTCATCAGCCTGCTCTCAAAGGAATAAAGATACCTTTTTTTACTCCCTTTTAATTCCTTTTTTTCTGCACTCCGACCTAATTCTCTTTTTTCTTACGGATGAACATTGGTATTTACTAGTCTCCCCCCCACGCCAGTTGCCTTTTGCCTTTTTTCTTTTTCCCTTTGCTTGTATCCTCCCCCCCAAGTCCTCTTCCTTTAACTGAGAATGGAGTAATAGGTGGGGTTTCCTTTTTGCAAATCTTCCAGGTAAGTTGTTCCACTTTTCCTTGCGTTTTGAGCGGCTCATATTCCCCCTCTCTTCCTTTTACTTATTCCCACTGGGGGCGATCTCCTACATTGATATCAGAAATGTTTTTTTCTTCCCCCCCTCCCCCTAAGCGTCTCTCCCTCCAGCATTGATTGTGGCCGCCGTTTTTAACATGCAAACAATTCCCTCCCCAAAACTTAGAACTCTTCCCCCCGAACCACTGTTGAAGCATAGCCCCCTTCCGAAAAAATCTTTCTCCTTTCCGGAATCAGTTCCTTTAGCATTGTTGATCTTACCTTCTAAATCAGCGATTTTCTAATGTCCGACTTTGATGAACTGACCTTTTTCGTCTCCTCTTCCCTTAAGGATCTCCTTTGAAACGAATTTGCTTATTAACCCCCCCCGAAACAAGCCTTAATCTGCGCTCCCCAGAATCAATTTTGGAGTTTTTTTTTTCTTCCAACATGTTTTAAGTGGTTTCACGTCTTAGTTTTCGCAAATGAGACCCGACCCTCTTTAGTTGGGTTTCGGTCTTCCCTTGATTAGTTCGATGTGCTTCCCTTTTTTATACTCAGAGAAAGTTCCCCCCAACACCATCAAGAACACCCTCTTCTCATACTCAAGTTGTTGTTTTCGAGATGTTTCCCCGAAAACCGGTGTTGTGTCACGCTTTAGTTACTTGCTTACCCTTCCCTTTCAAGCAAATTTTCCTCCCCAATGAGTGGCTTGTGCGCAACCCTCACCTAAAGAGTTTCCCTTCTTTGCTCCACTGACCCCCCTTAAAACAATTAGGTAGCTCCTTCCTAAAAAAACAGCATCCTCCGGGATTTTTTTTCTCTATTCCTGCTTGTGTATCTATTTAATAACTCCCCTCATACCGGCCTAGCCCCTCTTCTTATCAGTATGATTCCTTTTCCGTTCCTCAAATCAAACTGAAGTTCAATCCCTCCTGGGACCATTATCTTTCCGGTATATCACCTTTCGAAAGTAAACTTTTTCTTCCATTTTTAAAACCTCCCTCGATGAGATGGTCTCCCAGGCTATGATATAAAAACCAGTTCCTTTTTTTCCCCTTCTGATCTATTGCACTAACTTGTTTGTCCCCCTTAACTAAACGCTTCCCCCATTGCCAAATGAGCCGTTCTTCCCCTCCCGTCGCTAAGGATCGCTCTCCTACAAAAGAACAGTTTTATGATTAGTCCTTCTCCCCCTTAAAATAATTGATACACCAGACGTCATTGCTTGTTACATGAGAGCCTCCTCTGGACAACCACATGCCCCTCCAGTAGTAAGCGTATTGCATTTTTTCTTATTCTCCCCCCCCATAGATACAATTCTTTTCCCTCCCCTCGTAATTGCTTTCCCCCCTCCATCTGTCCCCCCATTGCAACTCAACTAAATGGTTTTTCCTCTTCAGCCGGAAGTTGCCTCGCTTTAGGACGGCCCTTTCCCGAAGGTAAACGTTCGTTCCCAACTCGAGTTGCTTCCCTTCAACGATCTAGTCTTTTTTTTAACCACTTTTCTCCGTTTAGCATAAAATCGTTCCCCTTTTTCCTGAGTTCCTCCCTCCAATTTGGATTACCGTCCTCCTGCGTTCTGGTTGCCTTCAGTTCTTCCGGAGTCCCGTAACAGTTTGCCTCCTGCCGGATTCCCGCAAGCATCTTTTCCTCCCCATATGATGTACTCCAGAATTAGCGCTTAAATTTTTTCACCAGACGTCTTTCTTGTTCGCACTCACTTTTTTAGGGGTAGTAAATACTCCCCCCCTTCCACCCCCCCCATTTCATGGTTTGTTCCGTAAATGTAATTGTTTGACTAACCCTTTCTTCTCCGGCCGAGGCTTTTTTCTTTTTCCATGTTCTGTATTGTCCTCCCTGCCTTTCACAAGAAAAGGTATTATTTTTTCCTTCTTTCCCTTTTGGATGAGGATCCTTTCCAAGGGAGGCGTCCCGTGCACTCATTTTCAATCACATTTTTCT
>Ga0179593_1603436_pt1 | contig 15424 bp, 17 predicted proteins | sample CZODoug2_1_08_16_FD_185931 | JGI IMG/M metagenome (GOLD analysis project Ga0179593, IMG submission 185931) | Vadose zone soil fungal communities from Angelo Coast Range Reserve, California, USA - CZODoug2_1_08_16fungal (PacBio error correction) | ecosystem: Environmental > Terrestrial > Soil >... | reverse complement strand
TGAAAATCCTTCCGATCAGATCGCCCCCCAATCTTCGTGATTTCTTACTTTGATGGGTTATCCGCATTCTCTAGTAGACACTTTCCCTCCCCCCTCCCCAAAACTTTCCCTTTCCCTTTCGAGCTCTAATTTTTTGATTCCCCAGGCGACCCACGAGAAAGAATTTCCCCCTCCCTCCCATCAGTCCTTCGCTCCCCCTCACAGTGACTTGACCTTTTTTTTCCTCGTTTTCCTTCGGCCCTCAAGCTCTCCACCCCGGTAGGTATAGTCTCGAGGCGGTTTGTCGACCCCTTTTCCCTTTTTTCCCCCAATGCAGCTTGTAAGATCCGCGAGCGATAACGTCTCTCGCCTCTTTTTTTCTTTTAACTATTTTTTTTTTGGAAGGAAGGGGGAGGATCGCAGCTGTGAACCTCTGTGGAGTGACTTTCTGTTTTCCCCGAAAACCCTTTTCCTCCTTCCTTTTTTTTTTTGATATATCCCCCCCCCTCCTCAATGCCGGTCACCCTTTTTCTCTTTCAGATCTGGAAGTTATGAGCGAGGACGGTCTTCGCGATCTTCCGGCGGCAGTTTCCTCCTTTTCAACTCCCGGCATTCTCTCCGTGAACTCTCGCTTCGCGGGCGCCGGTCGCGTCGACAAATTAGCGGTCTCTCCCTGACTTCCACGTCTTGATCTTCCCTTCCTGGCTATTTCGTCTTCCTCTTCTTTTTTAGCCCCCCCCTTTCTCAAGGTCTCTTTTCTGCGATGAAGACGTTTATAAATGGAGTTTTTATTTCTTGGTTTTCTACTGGCCCCTCCAAGATCTTTCCCTTTTCTTCTCGGCCCTTTCCAGTCGACGTTCGCTTTCCGGTGATGCATTGGGGGACGCAACCGCACCCCGGTCCCCCTGAGTTTCCTCACTCCGCAAGCCTCGTGGTCTTCCTCCCAGAGAGGGCCTTTTTAAGGCGCTGTCTTTACCTTCCTCAAGCCCCCGGTAAATCTCTCCTGTTATTGTTTTTGCAGGTCTCCTTCCTCAGTGGTCGTGCTGACCGATTTCCAGAGAAGAGACTCTGTCCCAAATCCTCCCCTTCTTTGCGGGCTTCCCCATCCTAACCCCCGTTTAAGTATGTACCTTCTCCGACACAGTTTACTCGAAAGAGAAAATGCCCCCCTTGCTCAGGCTTTTTCTTCTTAAGCGACCCTCCACTATGCCCCCCTTGGAGTCTGAGCTTTCTGAGCGCTGAACGGTTATTTTTCCCCCAGGAGTAAGGAGGCTTACTTCCTTCTTTGTTGTTTCTGGTCTCCCCTTGTCGTCTTCCTCCTTTTGCTTATCCGATTCTTCCGTAGTCTTTTCTCCTCTTTTTTCCTCCATTAGGCTCGCTTTCCCCAAATGGCTGTCGGATCTTTCCCTATGTTGTTCCTCCGGTGCGGCACCCTTCAATTCTTCCTTCTTGATTTCGCTCTAGGATATACGATAATGTTCAAGATTTGAAGGCAAGCGTTTCCCCTTTTATCCCACTTTCCCCCCGCGCCCCCATCACCCTTTTTGGTTCCCTCAAGACGGTCCTCTTTTTTTTCTCGCCAAGGGCCAATGAAAGTGGAAAATGGCACTTTTCCCAGTGCATGTTATTCCGAACATGACTTTTCGGCTTCTCCTCCCCCTTTTTTGTTCTTCTTTCCCGTGATGTTTGACACAATGCTCTTGAATACATCAGGGCTTCCCCGGCGGCTCTTTGACGCGTTTTTTCTTCCGCAACCCCTTCTTCTTCGTTTTTTTTCCTAAGCGGTTGGCATTGTCGACCCACAGGACCACGCAGGATGAGATTGTTTCTCTTCCTCAACCTTTTTTCTTTTGAACTGCCCCAATTTTTTCGCTCTTCTTTCCCCTTTCGGCCGGGTTTCATTATAGACGAGGATAGGCCTCTAGGCCCAAACTCCGGGCAACTTTTCCTTTGGCACCCCGCGAAGCCCCATCTTTCCGTCTCTGCTTCTGAAACCAAGTCAATACCTGCTTGCAGATCTCCTTTTCCCCCAAACTGTTTTCCTACTGAGCATCGTCGCTTTTTTTGAACGGACGTAAGCGCTCGGCCCTTCGAAATAAAGATAACTTCTTCGAAGTCCCTTTTTCCTTTTGAGTTCCCCCCTCCGTTTTTTTCACAAACTCTCCCCCTCGGCCCTTTTCTTGTTTGAGAGTCTTTTTTCGCCCATGTAGTGTGAGCGCGGTCCCACCGCGAGTTATACCCTACTCTGTTTTTTTTCTTCTCCTTTTTTTCCGATTCCCCCCCTTGTTCTCCAATCCCTCCACCCCACAGTGTCAGGCTATATGGAGAGAGCCTCTCTCCTCTGCTTTTCGCCCCCCAGTGTCCCTCCTCCCCTCCTTCTTCCAAATCCTATGATAAATTTACCCCTTTTTCCTCCGCCGAAGTTGCTTTTGTTCGTTCGCATGTTGAGTTTGGAGAATTGTTCCTTCCTTTTTTTTTATCCAGCAAACGGTGCTCGTTTGTCCTCGCCTTTCCCTTCCTCCCCTGCTGAGTTTATTGGATTCTCCCTCTCCCTCGATTTCATCCTCTTGTTGCACCTAGAAGAACGGCCTTTCTAACTGCTGGGTCCCCTCCCCCCGAAAGGCCTCCCCTCGACTGGTTCCAGTCCCCTTCTTTGGCTCTTCCCGTGTGAGGAACGCAGGCAGATCGAAGGCGAACTTTCTGTCGTCCCTGCCGAGGACATCGCCCGCCCCATTCCTCTTCCATTCCTTCTGACTAGCTCGGTGGGTAGTTAGTTGGTGTGTTTTTTTCCTTTTCGTATCGGAATAGCAAACCTTTTTGAGCCTTTTTTTTCTTCCCATAGGTTTACGAGATTATCCGGCCTAAGCCAGGGGATTTCCCCATTTGCTGTTTCCCTGCTTGACGCTCTTTTTCTGGTCCCCCCGCCTCCCCCCCCAAAGTGCCCCAGCGCTTTCCCCGGCCATCGTTGCAAAGGTGCCGCTTCTTCGACAACTCTCCGTTTTTCCTTCGATACCTTGCCCTCCGCTTTGCTCATAGCCCGAAAGAGAAGGAAGTTGTCCCCTTTTAAATTTTTTGCGCCGTTCCCCCCTCTCCTCCAGCCTTCCCTTCTTTTCTTCCTTTTTCTACTCTGTGTCCCCCCTGCCCCTTTTTTCCCTCACTACTATTTCCCTCCCCCGATTCTCCTGGATAGTGCACCCGTAAGGTAGCACTTCGATGCATCCCACCACGCTCTGTTCACCTTTCCCTTCATTGCTCTTGAACTCATGGTACCCTTATGACGGATGGCCTTGAAGAAAGGAGCACTCCTCCCTGCGCGTCCCTTTTTCCCCCACATCGCCCTTTCCGAGTATGAACAAACGACCAGAAGGTATGCGTATAGCCGCTGGTATAGACTTCCACCTCTAGTTGGTCGATATCTTTTTTCCTCCTCTCCTTTTTCTTCCGATCTTCCCTCCGTGTACCCTGGCTCTGCATCCTGGCAGCGCCACCTCTTTCGAAGAAGGAAATACGAACCTTCTTTCCTCGGTTTGGATTCCTCTCTGCACGGCCAGCACCTCTCCGTGCTTTTTTCCCTTCAAATGGTCTCTCGGTCCTCCTAAGCGCAGTGCAATCAGTCCTGCCTTTCTCTGATGGAAGTTTCCCTCTCGATGACCCGTTTTCGCATTACCCTCCCCCTTGTCGATCTCTCCTTAGGCCGATGAAATTGTTAGGGAAGAAGCGGACCGCCTGCCCTCAACTTTGCCCTTTCCGATCCTCCGTCCTTTTCGTCTCTTTATCCGAGTCCTAAGAACAAGGCCACTCTGTGACTTAACCTTTGGTCGCGCCGCCGTACTTTCCTGATGGCTGCACCTTCATCCCTCCTTCCCAAGGACTCTATGTCTGGGAGAGTCACCCCCCTTTCCATGTATGACCCCTTCCGGCCTCGTTTATTCCCCTCCTGGGTGAGTACACTGATTGATTTCAACTCATGTTCGCGACGCCCTGGGAGTGACCTGCGCGATGAGATTCTTCCCCCATCGGCTCTTTTTGATTTCTTTAGAAGCCTCAAACTCCCTTATCACCCTTTTTCAGCTATCATCGCCTCTCCTTCAAGCGGACCTTTTGTTTATCAACCCACGCTAAATCGCCTAGTCATACCCCTCCTCACGTTTTCTCCTTGACCTAAGTTGTCCTCGAGATTTTCCACCGTAGACAATCTCTATCTTCATTTCGGTATCTTTTTTTGCATGTACCAGTCCTTCGAAGCCCCTCCCTCCCTCTAGTCCGCCCGTTCTCTCCGGCGCATTAAAGGCTTTTCCCGCGATTGATGATGGACAATTTTCCTTTCACCTCAACACCGAAAAGGTCTATTGTAAAGAATAATCAACTTTTTTTGTTCTAGACGTTTTAGCGACGTTCATCCTTTTAGCCCAGATTCCTTATTTTCTCCCAAATCAGGTTTTTCTCCTCTACTTCCGGATTCTCTGGCATGTCCCCCCAGGTATTGGTCATTTCCGCAAGAGCCAACCCTAACTTTACTGAGAGTTTTTTTCATTTCTTTACTAACTTCCATCCGCACCGCCCCCCCCTCCCCAATCCCTCCCCTATTCCACCTTCCTCACCATCCCTACCTCCCACCCCCACCTCCTCCCTCCCCCCCCTTACCCTTCAACCACTTCTCACCCTATCATAACCTTCATCCCTCCCCTTTCTCCCTATTCAATCTAACCCTCCCACCCTTCTATTCTCCCTCCTCATTCTCCTCTCTTCCTCCCCGTTTATTCAGCCCCCTTCTTTTTTTTTTCTTTCCCACTTCGCCTATCGCGTCGATTCCCTTCCGGATACTGATGTTTCTTCGTGATTCGATGGTTGTGTTCTTCCTGTTCGATCCTGATTAATTTAGGCTTCTTTTCTCCGATCCTTTGGAGGTTTATTGGCTCATTTTTTTTTATTCCTCGACATCGCCTAAATTCCCACTTCAAGACTCGGGAGTTGGGAAGATCTGCCCCTGAGGAAGGTACCAATTCTCCCTTCTTAGTTTCTTGTCCTTTTTTTTCCATCGGATGGTACTCTTTCTTGTTCTTCTTTCCAAATCATTCGCCCTTTCCGCATAGGGATTTTCAAGAAATAGAGTTTTCCCTGCCTCCCGAGTGCCTGTTTCTTGGCAGGGTACTTAAAGCTCTTTCTCCCCCTGGTATGTTCTCAGGGCTTCTCCTGATTGAGAATGGTAGTGATGAAAGACTACCTCTTTCCTACGGATTTATCCCACTATTCTTTAGATGTTCCTCCGATGCGAACCTGAACCCGTTTTTAAGTATGCCGATGAGAAATACATCATTTAAAGGTCCTCCTCCCTACAAACGCCTTTCAAGATTATTATTTTCTTTTTTTGGAAGTCTTCCCCTTTTCTTTCCACTCGGCACTGAGGTTTTGAGTGCATGAGATGTGATGGAAAGAGGACGCCCCTCCTTAGGTACCCTTTCCTTCTCTCGACGGTTTTTCAGATACACGTCGATCCCAAGGCCTTTCGGTGATTTGTCTTCCCTTCAGCCGCCGGTGGGCGCTTTTCGGCTCGCATCCTTTCCCCTTGAGCTCCTTGTGTTCGGTTTCTGGCGGTTTTTGACGTCTATATTTCCAACCTCCTTCTGGTCCTGAAGAAGCGTTCAATTCCTACACTTATTCCATTCTTCCCCGCGCCGACACATGTCTCCAGGTGAACCCACCCCCTTTCCCCCCCAAGACGGTCCCTCGAATATGCCAAGGCTGGGCAAGTTGGACGGGGCCTAATCTTGCTATGGCGAAATATCGGGTCTGATTTTTTGCCCCTTCGAGGCTCAGCGCAGGGGCTTTTTTCGATTTGATCCTTGGTCGTTTGAACCCAATGCCCCCCTCCCCGGCGGGATCTTGCTCCTGCGCTTTTGTTTGGAGTGTCTCAATGCCAACAGTCTGCCTTTCCCTTAGGGAGGGCATTCCCCGCGTGTTGGCAATTCTTTTCCCCCAGGATCCTTGTCGATCACTCCCCCAGGTAAACGTTCCCCCCCCTCTGCCAAGTTTAAACTCGGTGGCCCCTTCCCGTTCCCTTTTTTTCCGCGGATGTAGTCGCGGGCCGCCCCCCTTTGGTTTTTGTATCGGGCGGCACCGAAATCTTCATCGAGGCATTTACCTCGGTTTCGATTTTTTTTTTTGACTTCCCCTTCCTGGATAGCCCCGATCTTGATGCGCCACCCCCCAATGCGCCAGGTTTTAAAGAGCTAGTGCGGGACGTTTTCTTTTGGCCCCGGTGCAAATTTTTAGTACCCCGATCCCTTCCTTTTTTATCCAAGTCCCCTCCGAGCGGGAATGGCGGAAGGGAGGAACTGGTCAGCCCACTTGTCACCTGTTTGAATCGATTTTTCTCCTAATGTTTTCTTTCTTGTACCACCCGCCCCCCGGAAGGCTACTAAGATTTTTTAGACGCCCACTGACCTTCCTTTCAGATCCCTCCCCTTCCTTCAGCAGTGTCCCCTATGGGAGAGCATTCTTTTCCAGATATTCACTTTCGGTCAACCCCCCCTCCCGACGCCCTCCTCCCAGACCATCTATCCCTCCTTTATCTTTCTTCTTTCCTTTTTTGTTGTTGACGAAAAGGTTAATCGTGGACCTTTCTTGAGAGGCAATTCCTGGTCTTTTCTTTTTTTTCCGTGAAGATTTCTGCTTCTAGTCTTCCTTATGAACATGCGTTAGTGATCTGGATTAGACCTTCCTCAAGTTGATTGACTTTTTGGAACCCTCCCTTCCCGGCGTAGGAGTGGATTTCTTTAGGATTTTACCGGATTCGCCATCCCCCCTTCCCCCCCCTTACAGCCGGGTCCATTTTGCTTGTAGTAAAGTGAAGAACTTAGCTTTTCCTTCGACCTTGCGCTGGCCTTTCGCCCGTTCTTTTTTTCTCCTTCTACAAATTTCCTCGCCGCTGAAGTTGAGAGCAGGTCCTCTTACGTCAGCCTTTACTTTTCTCCCCTCCCCTCGCGGGGGTGGGCCGGTGCGTGCTCGGTTGAAAAACATGAGTAATGTTTTAAGGAGCCGCTCATCTTTTTTTTTATTCTTCCTTCTATTTTTTCAAGGATCTACAAATGTTTCGGTTTCAAGACAAGCTTCCCTCCGCTTTTTTAGAGCTTCCCCATCCCCCATTTCGCCCTCCCCTTTTTTTTTCTGCATCGGCGGAGGAACGTTTTCTTTTGATGTCTTTTATCGATTCTTTTTTTCCTGGGGTCCTCTTTCCCTTCCATGCCCCCCCGAACGACACTCCTCTGTTGGAAGGTCTGCCTTTTCCTAAAAAACGCGTCCTCTAACTGCCCCCTGCCACTTGCGTCTTTCCACCTCCCCGGTGTCCCCATAACTGAACCTTTTCAGAAAATCGATTAAGCCCCCCTCGATAGTGCACTCCGTCGATTATGGGTATCCCCCATTTGTCACAATCCTTTCCAGCCGATGTGCCTTTCAACTTTTTTTGATTGGCTTCTCCACTCCGGCCCTTTTTTTCTTACGTCTGGTTCACCCCCCTCCCTCCCTTGCTGTATGTTCCTTTCGTTTTCCCGGCACTTTCGCTTGTCATTTCTCCCAGAAATTGAACCGCTTTCAAACTGACAAGCTTCCCTCCCAGTGAGGTTTTTACGCTCGCTTGCCGCCTCTTTTTATTCTCGACGGACACCAGGCCCTAGGAGACTAACCCTTCCATGGAAAGATTAGGCGAGCCCTTCGCCACCAGCGGTTCTTTTCACTAACCCTCCTCCCCCCTTAGGATTAGCTTTTTTGGTCTTTCTTCTCAGAGCGGCTGCACCTTTTTTGAAAGATGCCCTTCCATTCTGAAGTGGAAGCCTCATTACCACTTTTCCTCCCGACAGTTTTTCAGGCACGCTTGACGCGAGTTGCATCCGGCCAACTTGCTTTGAATTTTCCCTCTTTCTGAAATGCCTCTCCCCTGTTAGCTTCCTCGAGGAGGAAGATGGAAAACTTTGTTTCTGGGATTCGCCCGACTGAAACTCCAATTTTTTCTAATGGAGTTTTCGCCCGTCCAGGGATTAGTTGTTACTTCTATTTTCGTTTTTTCAGCACGACCATGCTAGCGTCACAATACACCAGTCCTTGCACGCAGCTTGCTTTTACCATGGAGGAGGCAACATTCTTTTCCCCCCCCTACAGACCTGCCGTTATTACTCCCTGTCCGCGCCTCCCCCTTGGCCTTTCCGATAATACACGCCCCTCGGTTTCGCCTGGGGGGAGTACACCGACTCCAATCGGTCTCGTTTTCTTTTTTTTCTTATAGCTCGTCCCCTCCTCGATTTCTTTTTTTTGGATTGATGTAGCCGCAGGTCTCAGGAGCAATGACGCATCAAAAATAAATTGATAAAACCCCGTCCTCGATCGGGTTTATCCTCGAACAACGCCTTCACCCCCTTCCCTCACATCAGTAGCCGGTTATTTTCCCCACTAGGATCGACCGTGACCTATAAGTGACCCGCCCCTGAAGTTTTCTCTTTTTCTTCGAAAGCTGCCCTCGGTAATCGTTCTCGACTTAATATTGGCTTGATTTACCGGGCTCACCATTTCCCCCTCCGGCCCTTTTCCTTGAAGGATAAGGATTGTTCCCTCTCCGGCCTCTGACTTTTTTTTTCATTGGTTCATCCCCTTTAATGGTGTCTCCCCCCATTTAACTTTCAGCGGTATGTTTTCTCCCACGCCCTCCCGTCGCCCTCATAACAGGACCCCAAAAGAATCTGCTATCCCCTCCCGAATATGCAAATGCCATTCTCATGAAAGTTACGACTGTCTCTGAAAACAACGCCCTCAGAACATTTAGCAGTTTTTTGAGACCAGGATTTAAACCGAACCGCCATGCCTTTTCTCCGTTGTTGTTGTTGCTCTGACGTTTAGCGCGAATCAGGACGGCCAAAATTGTAATCTCCCCTGACTCGGCCGGTATTCCGTGAGGTTTTTTTCCCCCCCCCCCCTTCTTCTGTTTCCGGATCGGCGGCCGGGTTTTATTGGATCAGGCAATCCCTTTCAACCCGGCACCCCTCTCTCTCACCGACTCTGAGTTCGAGCTGGTCTCTTTTTTCCGAGACAACTTTCTACGCTTTGCAAATCTTCACTACTTCTTTCTTTCCTAGTTAGATTTCGATGTCTCCGTGGGCGCGGCTCAAGGCAGATCGGCTAGGAGACCTTTTTTTTTTCTCCGTTTCTCCGGGACCTGATTCCCTCCCTTCCCCGAAAATGCAATTTCCGAGGGCGTTGGGCCCTTTTTTTCGAGCAGCGGCAGGTTACCGAACGTAGAGATAATGTCTTCATAAGGAGGGGGCTACCTCCACCTCTAAACTTGGCGGTTGCGGGCCCATCCCCGAAACATGCCTCCTCCCTGTATTCGCGCCCTCTAGGTCCTTCAGAGAGGAGCTGATGTATTCATTCAAAGGGTCCCCTTCGACCAGCTGCGGAATCCTTCCTGTATTGTTACTGCTTTTTTCAGATTGGAATGTTTTGATGAAAGAGATATGCTCTATTTTGTTTTCATAAAGTCCTAGCCATAATTTTCTAACCGAACCATCTTTCAGTCGTCCGTTGCCAAGAAAACCATAGGAAGCACGCCCTTTCCCGAAGCATCGTACCTTTGACTTCCTCCGGGGCCTTTCCCAATACTTTTTCTTTTTCCCTCTTGATGCGTGCATGCCTCGAGATGAAGATCCCCAATGGTAAGGAGGGCTTTTCCTCCCGCATTGGTAATTTCCTCAGCTTTCCTACGTCCACCTGGCGCCGGATATCCGTCTTGAAGGTGAGATTTTTTTCGGATTGAAGAATTTTTCCCTGTCCTTTATTTCCTGATTCTCCCTTTTTCGAGCCTCTTTTGTTTTTTTTTTGTTTTTATCGTCCCCTGTCTGTAGTTTTTTTTGCCTTAATCACGCCACTTGCTGCTTTTTTTCTTTTTTTTCCAGCAGACTTATTTACTCCCCCCTGCTTAAGTTTGCCCCCTTTTTCCCCTGACCATCCTCACTCGACGCCGGTCCATCAATTTTTGGCGTCATGGAGGTTCACCAGTACAAAGCACACACCCTGAGTTAATAGTCCCTATGCCCCCCCCCCCGCCTTGTCCATTTCTTTACATTCTCCCCTGTTTATTGTCGAGCCATTCCCCCCTTTACGACATGACGGCGGCGTGCCACCCCTTATAGAGCTCAAGTCGCGCCTTTTGGGATCCTTGATGTTTCCCCCCTTCTTCCTCAATACCGGGTCTTCATCTTGGTTGCGTCTTTGTTAAGAATGCCTTCGTTTGGAGGTTTTTTTCAAGAAAGGTCCACTTTTCGGGCTGGTGGAGATTATTTCCCGGATTTCGGAGAGGCAAAGGCCACCCGCCCGGATGTCTCGACAAACAAGGATAGTTGCCCCCCATTTTTTAAGCCTTTGGTCTTTGTTCCAGGCGCCGGCAAGCTGGTTTGGAAACCCCCAAAATGGGCCACGTGATCCGGGCCACTCATCCCTGCATTTGTCTTAGACTTTTAACCAGTACTTTTGCTATGCCCCGATCCGTGATTGCGCACTTTTTCGGGTCGCATGTTGTAAGATTGCTCTCTTTCAAGCGGCTTTCGGCCCCCTGGAAGTTCCGGTAAAAAAGCTTTCCCTTACTCCCCCTTGCGTGCCCGCCCTTGCCTTTCCCCCCCCCAGCAGGGACCCTGTGAACCATGTTTGACTGGTCGTAGAAGCTTTTGATTTTTTTCTTACACCCCTTGGCTACGCCGCCCCGCGTCCTTCAGGGGCAAAAGAATGGTCCTCGACTCATGGCCCTTCCGCCAAACCCCCCACGCTCAGTAGGTCAGAGAGATCATTTGCGGTTCTCTTCCAACCTTTTTTTTTTTTTTTACAACGTCCGAACCCCCCAGTTTTTAAGACGCTCCTCCGATGGGCTCCAAAGACCCTCCTTCCCCCCTTTTCCCCCTTTTCCTCGTTTGTTTTTCGCACCTGTATCTATCGAGTTCTTGAGCAAGCGCTTCGTTCTTCCTGGTTTCCCACGTTTTCAGCGTTCTGGTCGCTTCCGGCTCCCCTTATAGAGCTGACCTTTATGTATTCTGCCCCCCGGTGACTTGCCCCCCCCGGTCCCTCGTTCCCTCCACGGCCGCTTGTAGACTGCCTCGGGCGGGTTTGACCCGCTCTGCTTCTTCCCTCCTTCTCACATCATTTCGGGCATGGTCGTTGTCACGTGCAGACTGAGGGCACGACTTGCCGGGCTTTCGGACGTTCCTTTTTTTTCCAAATTGCCGATCCGCTGACTCCCAGAACCGCGACGCTCTTCCCCCCCTTCGCGAATATTTTGTGAGTTTTCCATGCCGTCCTGGGTTCTTGAGTATCGGCTGCAAACCCACTCCTGTGTTTGATACTCTCCCTCGAAATAGGTTAGACAGCAGACTTCGTGTCTTTGTTTCACTTTTCCCTTTTTTTTATTTCTCCTCGACCAGTCTTTTCCAATCAGCGGGCCCCTCTGAAACAAGGAAGTAACCCCCCCCCAGTGTGAACCAGCATTCTTGACCGAGTGCACTCCTGTTGATGGCGGACACCTGCCGTCTTTCTTTTTTGATCCTTGCCAGCCTTTTTGCCCATAGCCAAGACCTCCGACATTTCCCTCAACTTTTACCCGCCCACCCTGCACTTCCTCCTGCTGTCATTCCCTTTTCACATGGTGTCCCCCCAATGAAACTGACCGCTCCAGAAGACCGGAGCTTCTTTTCCCTCCGTATGGTCGATATTTTTCATTGAATCCCTTCCATAAACATGGGGCACACCTGATGCCGCACGATTTCCGTTCAAACTGCCCCGGCTTTCCGTATGCAATTCACTCCCTTTTTTTGGGTCACACTCCCTTTCTCTTTTCCTCTGTGGTTCTCGCTCTTTGTGACGATGTCGCGGAATTGAGATTGTCATAGATGAATTGAAAGAGTGCTTACGCATGGTCACTTAAGTCTGGGCTCTCACCCTGCCTCTTTTTCGATTTGGAAGATAAAGGCACTTTGAGACAACTTTTTTCGTAGAGAAGACAAGCCCCCGCCCGTCCAATTTCGGCACTTTCACTTCAGAAGCCGACCCTAACATCCTCCCTTTCCATTGCGCTCGCTTTTGAGCGACACGGCAGAGAGGATGCACCCCCCTCGGCCTGTTAACCTCCGTGTTCTTTCCCGGTCACTCGCAGCTCCACTTTCCCCTCCAGCCTGGCAGAGCATTGGATGGAAGTCTTCTCCCCAATGATTCTTGGCCACATGCCCCCTTTTCGTTTCCCTCTGCTTTCTCTCATGAAACTTGTGTTTAGCATAGACTGAAACACCCCCGTACGGTAGATTTTGCCGACACGGCTAGGTGTCCTTCTGTATCTTCGGTCCGCCTCCCCAAGAGGCTGCGCCTGCAGACAAGACACATAGCGCCTTCCCGTTGTTGCAAATTCTCACAGAAGTCCTCTTTCCCCTTCCTCGTAGGGCCGTCCCCCCCTTTTTCAGTGAGGCTGTCCTTATTATAAGCAATCCCCCTTTTTCTCTTTTCAATCCGACTTTGAGTTACCCGGACCTCTGCATAAAACTCCTTTCTAGAGACGGGAGACTCTGAAGATGACTCGATTTCACCCTGAATCCCGGCTTTCTTGATGTCTTTGTCGAGCAGGGCCCCAATCAAAACCCAAAAGGAAGATTTCATCTTCAGACCAGAGTCTGGTGGAAGAAACGGCGTCCAGTTAGTCCGCATAGCCCCTACTATTTCCGATCGACCGTTTAGGACTCCCTTTTGACCTTCCTCAGTGTCTACAGAGCGCGGCCCCCGAGAGAACTCCTCCTGGTAGGTAGAGGTCATTTTTCTTTTTGCCGTTCTTGACACCTAACCTTTTTCCTGAAAGAAGTTCTCTTTTTTAGCTTCTCCCGGAGGGTTAAGAAGCGCGCCCCTGAAGAGAGAAGCCCCCTGATGGGGGATGATCGATTTGGCGGACGCTTCAGGGCATGACCACGCCCTTCCCCTTCCCCCCCCTCGGCCACCCAACTTGCTCCTTTTGATTGCGCGCTCTCCCTCGATGGAACTCGTCATGGACCCCCTCCTTCGGCCTCCCCTTCCCCCGTCGATACCGAGTTTTTGATCGCCGCCCGTCCCCCCCCGTGTCTGTCCCACTCTTTTCTCTTCCCCCAACAAAAACCTACAACTTAACCTCGGAGGGAGTCACAGTTCCGGTTCAGATCCCGTTCCCCACGATAAAAACCAGTGTCGTTTTATTGGACTTGTTTTCATCTCTTGACCCCTCGTTCCCCGCGGTGCGGAACTTTCTCTTTCCCACTAATAGAGCTTTTTTTTTCCATCCCATTCTCTCCCAAGCGCGATCGCAGAGCGGCTTTCCCCCCCCTACGGTGCTCTGTGGACAAGAGGAAGGATACGGCGTCCTACAGCACTAGCTTGGGTCCTTTCTCAACCACCTTTCCCCGATCCGACCTTCTTTCCCTTGGTCGTACTGTCTCCTCTTGCCAACTTAGCGGTCTCCGTTCAAGGATTCTTTCGACACGATTTCCCCTTCTAATTCTTTTGTCTTTTTTTTCCTGAGTTTGCGATCACCACCTTTCTCGGCGAGGCGATCTAGCTTACGGTATCCTGATTGGAGGCAGGGGATCCTTCTCTCCCCTCGTTCATCAATCCTCCGATTTTTTTTTTTTTTTTTTCCCTCGCAGTTGCTTTTCTCTATCCATTCTTTCCTGTCGGTGTATCAACCCCCGACGAACCGCGGAGCCTCTATCGGGAAGAGTTCATCCCCCTTCGACACCCCCTAAAACCCAACCACAAGAACAACAATGAAATCCCGAACCCCATCAAGCCAGGATTCCCCCCTTACCACTTTTCCTCTTTTTTCCTTTTCGAGAAATGACGCAGAATAGGGTCTTCTCCTCTTTTCGGTCCTTTGTTCGTTTTCTCATGTGCTTCTCCCGGTACAAGAAATCCGGGCCCCCTCGGCTGTGTCGAATTTTTTTTTCATTTTTGGTCTGAGTGTTTCTGTCCGCGAATACTATTGGAATACGATATTGAGACAAATAATCCCGTCGCTGTTTTTTTACATTAGAGGTCTACCCCGTTTTTTTGTTGTCCCTTTTCCTCAGAAACAAAGTTTTCCTTTCCATCGAAAACGAGCATAGAAAACCCTTTAGAGCATGTCTCTGATGGTCTCTCCTCGACGGTTAGCCCTTCCAGGCGTCTTCCCTCTTTCTGATTTTCTTTTTCTCCTAGCGCTGACCGAGGTTACCCCTTCGAGGATTCCAATGGCGTCCCCCTCCTTTCTGCATAGAAGGAAGGTTCCTCCCTCTGCCAGACAGTTTGAGCTCTCCTGTATCCCAGGTGTTTTTTTCGTCCCTCCCTTGCGCTGCCGACATTACTGATCGGTAAAGGGCTGTGGTTAATAGGCCAATTCCCTTAGTCAGCCGCAGTCTTTCCTCCCCGAGGCTTCTTTCTGACTCCTCCGGCTATCCCTCAATTCTGGGTAGTTAGCATAGATAAATATTTTCCCCTGATGTTTCCTCTCCTCGCCTAACCATCGACGGGCGGTCATTTCTTTTCACAATTCCGTCCCCGCCTGGTACCTGAGTCATCCATGCCAAGGCCCCTCCTCCCTTGTTTTACGGCATCCTTTTTTTCCACCTTTTATTTCTCCTATTCAAGAACCATGCGGGGATTCCGAAGGAGGTTTCCCCCCTATAGCGGATCAGCGCCGGTTCCATTTGACGGTTGGAGTGTTTCCCCCTCTATACATCTTCCTCCCAGTTGTCTTGGAGCTGGAGTTTTCCGAATGAGAAGCGTTTTTGTGCGAGGATGCAACGTCGGGGTCTTCGCCCAGTTTTTTTCTGTATCGGCTCCCAGGAAACAACTTCTAGATGTCGCTCTCTCAACAATTTGCCCCCCTCGGAATCGTTTTCCCTTTTTTTTTGGTTGTTTCAAGCCCTCCTCCCCTCGGTCTCGGCAAGCGGTCGGAGGAACCCCCAAAATGGTTGTATGGGCACTTCCTCGAATAAACTTGCATGAGTCCTCTGGCGCGCTTTTAGACTGCTACAACATTTTATGCCCTGCGCACCCTTTTGTCCCTTTCCCCCTCGTCCTCGGGTCTTTAAGATTTTTCCTATCGCGGGACGTGGTCATGAGTCCTCTCACTTTCCTTTTCTTTCCATTCCTTGCCCTATGGCTTTCGCAGTTCTGACCCCTCCCAACGAGCCAGACCTGTCTCAACCGGTTGAGTCATTCCTTCGGGTTTTCGGTTACCCCCCCCGCGCGCTTTCAGGATACCTTTCCGCCGTCTTTTCTGAGCCCCCATCGAACTTTTTTGAGAACACTTCTCCCATCTTTCCGTCTGGAGCGAGCATTTTACCAGCCATCTGCACACTTTTCGAACCACCGTGAACTACCTCCGAAGCCCGCTCCGAAAAATCGATCCCTACATGTATAT
>Ga0179593_1408396_pt1 | contig 15424 bp, 18 predicted proteins | sample CZODoug2_1_08_16_FD_185931 | JGI IMG/M metagenome (GOLD analysis project Ga0179593, IMG submission 185931) | Vadose zone soil fungal communities from Angelo Coast Range Reserve, California, USA - CZODoug2_1_08_16fungal (PacBio error correction) | ecosystem: Environmental > Terrestrial > Soil >... | reverse complement strand
AGTGATCCGCTTGGAGGGTTTCGCCGAGACCTCTTTTTCGGTCTTTCCGCTCACCTTTTGTGGATTCCTAAGGCGTCCTGTCCCCATACCCTCTTCGTGGCTCGACGTCGTTTTTTTTTTCGTCCTTGTTTCCCGTCTTACATGCAAAAGCCCCCATTTCGGCTCTTTTTGCGCCAGGCCCTTCTTCAAGCCATTCCCACCCCTTTCTGTAGTTAAAAAATGCCGCCGTCACCTGTCTGGATTCCGTACGCTGACCCTCTTCCTCTTCGTTCTGCCTTTTTTGTACACCCTGTAACCACCTTAGTGCCGTGGACTTCACGAATCCCGCGCATTGTCCACCTCGAGGTTTTTCTCATCCTTGAGCACACCCCTGTACAACCCTTACCATTCCCAGACGAAGTTGTTTTTTGACTTTGGATGTTGGATGTCACTGCTCTCGGCCGGCAGCGCGTGGACATTAGGTTCTTGGGCTCTCTTTGAGTGAGACTTCTGTTTTTCTACCCCATTTACGTTACGCGCGATGGCTCGGTTGACTTCACTGCGGAGTTGCCCATACTCCTCATTTGCGCTACACGCGGTACTTCCCTCTACTCCTTTCTCCTGAGCAACTTTCATCACCAAAGCGGCTGTATGAAGCCAGTCTGGTTGAGACGCAGGCGTTTTTTTCGAAGACGGATTTGTTTTTCCATGTTTCACTTCCGCCCCTGCTAAGGGCTGCCAACCAGGATCCTGGATTCTCTCCCCTTACGCGGTTTTATTTGACCTGAGATAAGAGTTATTTTTTCCTTTCGAAGATTTTTGTTTTTGGCTCGGGTTCCTACCCCCCGGGGGGGATTCGTTTGTTATCATGGCACCCAACGTTATTGGTCTTGTTCGCTTTCAACTGGATGGGCATTAAACCTATTTTGGTACATGGGAGTTTATTTTCCTAACCTCCCAGTTTTTCTATCCAACCGGTGGCGCCTTCGGAGAGTGCCCTGAGAAACCTGTTTGCCCCTCTTTTGTTTTTGAACTTGTTTCCGTTTTCCCTGAGGCAGATGAACCCCCCCATTTTCAATCATCCGTTCCCTGTCTGTAAGGGAGAAGATTCTGCGGATTCTCATGCAGATTTTTGTTTTCCGAGTGCCTGTGGCTGTTTTTCTTAGGATCCCAGGTATTTCCTCTCGTTTTCCGCAGGCGGATGCGAGGCGGCCTCTTTCAAATTTTACATTTCCCTTTTCGACGAATCTTTTCCATCCCATCCGCGGCCTTTCACTGATGAAAACATCTTTTTCTTGTTGAACCTGGGCTGCCGGTTCGCTGGGTTAAGCTGCTTGGCTTGCAGATCTGGATTTTTGTTTTCTTCTTGCGGGTACCGGCCCCTCCCGCGTGGACGATGATCCGTTTTTTTTTTTTTCGAATGATTTTCAACTCGTACGTTTTCGAATCCTGTTTTTTGACTCCCACAGAATTTTTTGTCTTGACGTCTTCTCCTGCTTTGTCCTTTTTTTTGCTGGTGGTTCCTGTTGACGGTAGAAACAAAGAAGGAAGTCGGCATTTCTTTTTTGTTGTTGACTGATCGTAGAGGGGCATGTGCTTTCATTTCCATTTTCGTTTTCGCTTCGGTGTGCAATTTGTTCCTGTACTTATTCTTCACAGAACAATCAATGGTGTATGCTGCGTCGTTGCCCATGACGTTAATGCTGGGTGCCCACTTTTTTTCCCCTCTTTCTTCTTCCAGGGACCGACCACACAAGGCTTCTGTATGTTTTTTTCACCTTTGGGTCCCCTGTCAACTGTCGCGGGGTATTTTTTCTACCCTCTACTCATGCCCTCCCTCTTCCGTCCTCTGTTGCTTGATAGAGAAATCTTCCCGTCTAAACTTTCCCCGACCCCCCCCCGGACTCCTCTTTCGGCGGGGTCCCCTTCTTCAGAGAATTTAAATCCCCCGTCTATCGAGTTCGTGAATTCCTCCTTTACGTTCCTACCGACGAGGGTCGCCATCGCGAAGAGGTCTGTCGACGACTTGCTTCCCCTGACGGAGTAGTTTTGATTGCGGTGAAGGATTACCCTGGGCAAAAAAGTAGGACCTCCTCTCTGTTCTCCTTATTAGTTTCGTTCCTTTTCTGCCTGCTTCCCCCCCCCGTTGGTTGCTTAGCACACAGACCACGTTCCGAAAGGGTGTGTATGTCACCTTTTTGTCTTTCCATTTCCTCTTTTTCACTGGCCTGTTGGTCTAGGACTTCCACTCACCCTTATCTTGGGTTCTCCTTTCGCGCTTTATGGTGAGCAGCACCTAATATGCCTTCCTTCGGGCTTACTCTTCCTCCTCTCATGGACCCTCGAAGCTTTCTTTCATGGGAACTCTTTTAAAGTTCTCGGTAGTTGGCGACACCGAACCCAGGACGGAAAGCGGGAACGATGGTTTCTTTCCCTTTCGCACGCACTGATGTTGTTCAGGAGCGGGAGACTTGCTGTTCTTGGTATTCCCCCCAGGGTTTTTTCTACCTGCCCTGTCATGATATTTTCTTTTCGGTCCTCGTACCAAGAGAGTACATATTATTGCCAGGTACCGAAAGGCTCGTGATCCCCGTAGAAGTGTCAGCCTCTAGAGCCCATTTGGTTGTTTTTTTTTTGCGGCCCTCCCGTTTGTTTGTCTTCTGACAAAATAGGAGTGTGTAACCGCCGACTCTGATTGGAGTACTATCCGGGCAGGCACGATGTTTTAGATGGATCCATTCCCTGTGAGCCCCGGTTGTACGCATAGATTTTTTCCCGTGGAATTGGTTTTTGATCCTACTAAGCCCCGAGGCGCCCAAAACGAAATGAGTGCGTCGTTCGACCTTTATCGAGTGGCCCTTTTCTCCCTATTTATACCCTGTTTTCCGAAGTGCCCTGGACGTCCTCCCTACAGTGTTGGGCGGTCCTTTCTTTTGGCCCGTGCCTTTTCTTCGTTGGCCGTCTGTTTTGTCTTTCTTTTTTCCTTGTCCCCATCCTTTCCTGGATTTCCCTTCCTTCTCCCTTGAATGAACTGAGATGGATGATCCAGCGTGGCGACAGGTGACTGGCCTGTTCTTACACCACCAAACCCTTTTTTTGATCCCCAGCCCTTCCCGGATACTCTTTCCTCAGACTTGTTTTTGTTGCTTTAGGAGATTCCGTAGGGCTAGAACGGCAGACCTTTTCGCCCCCTGATGGATCAGTACCAAGATTGTTTCTCCTCTAGACAGTGACCCCTCCCCCCACCCCCCTCCAGTTGTGAAGTTTTCACCGCATCAGCCCGCTGCCATCCTTCCCTCCGCCACTACCGTGCGCCCGCCACACAATTTTTTTCCTGTTTCACTGGCACAAACCTTTTCCCCCCTGTCACCACCAGTTCGTCTTCTGCGGCAAGGGATTATCAACTTTTTCGCCCGGCGGAACGCCAGGGGACCTACCTCTCGCCTTCCCGTAGCGTTTGTCAACCCCCTACACCCTCCAAAGTTGCCCCCCCACCTAGATTACACCAAAGGCGCCCTGGTGAGCCGCAAGCCCTGTTTCCCCCCCCCTCTTTGAATACTGCCTTTCCTCCTGTACCATCTCCCTCGTTCCGGTTACAGGCAACGCATTACTCTTGCCGCTACCCACACACGCTCGCACCACGACCCCGTATCAGGATTCTGGAGTTTCTCCCTTTTCTACATTTGGATGAACGTCGGATGCGGTACCTGGATGTCCATCCCCCCTCGGAGGACTCCCGCACATCTCACCGTTCACCGAAAAGCCTTGGGTTTTCCCCTTTCCAGGGTACTTAAAAAGAATCTGCCCCGTGCACTCACCCTCATTGCCCTGCCCGCACCAAGAACCCCCTGCTTGACCCACTACCGGTTCCTTTTTTTTCTCCCCTACCGAGTCGTGACAGAATCCCCATGAAGGCCCCTTTTGATCCGATCGCATCGCAAGTGCTCGGGCGGAATCCTCTTGCTACCTCCATACCAGCGCCGAGAAAACCCACCTCTACTTCGGTGGACCAGTACTAGAAGTAACAGGCCAGAAGATTTCCCCTCCAAAATGCAGCTCAAAACGTGTTGCTACTTTGTGAGTGAAACCCCCCCACCGTTGGACTCATCTCCTCGTCCCCTGAAGAAGAAAAGCACCTCCCCCGAATCAACCCCGATCAGTCAGGGCGACTTATTTTGAAGTACCCCTTCTACTTTCGTACTTCTGAACTGATCCCTTCTCTGTCAGGTCTCCCCCTCCCCAAATTAGCAGAGCGACTCTCCCCGGCCCTTACCTACGTCGGTCACTAATTTCAGATATCCCCTCTGTAAATGTCCCTATTGGACCAGACCCTGAAAGTTTTTGTCCTTGACCGTTCCCCTCAGATTGTGTTTTGTGTTCCCGTAGTCCTCCTCCTCTGTTCCTTCCTGAATCATCTTCCCTTTCCTAAGCTTCGGAAGGGCTTTCGCGTGTCTCAGCGAACCGGCCCTTTTACTGGTCTTTTTCTTCCCTGTGACCCCTATCCTTTCCCTAAAAGAAGCCCTTGTTCCCCTCATTGGGCTAGAAAGAGCTCCGTTTCACCCATGAATTCCCTCAGGTTCGAAACATAACTTCCTGAGTGATCTAGAATACAGGACCCTTGTTGACCCCCTTTATCTCCTTCTCCCAGCATTTCCTGATACAAAGTAGCAGGCCAACTCTACGACGTCCACAAAATAGCGGCCCTTTCGAATCGTGTGTTTACCGTTCCGAAGGCACCCCCCCCCGCCCACCCCCCCCCCCACCGGACTCCTTCGAATTTACTACCGTCTCAAACAGACTTCTTCTCCCGTCCCACCAACATTTTCGCGTGCACACGAAAACCGATGGTATTCCTATTTCCCCCCCGAGGCCGGTATACCGCAAGCAACCAACATCTGACACGCCTAGCACTCTCAAAAAGCGCGCCCTCCCGCTCCCCTCATTCCCAACATAGCTGGGGTAAGTCGCAGGTCTATGGTTATCCCCCTCGCGTAAATTTGCATACGGTCACCGTTTTTCTTTCCCTAGATAAGAGACCCCGCCTGCCCCAGACGGCAGCGACCTCCTGTTAGACAGTTCACTACTAACCCCCGACAACTCCAGGCGGCAAGGCGAACCCCCCCCCCCCCTTTCGACATTGAGTGAATTCCGCCTCTACTTTCCTCTCCCATTTCATTCCCTTCTGTTCCCCCTTGGTTCTGTGAATTCGTTCCCCCTCCTTTGATTACGGTTGCGAAATTGAAGCGGGGCCAACACAGCGTTCATGGCACTACTTCCAGCCACCGGTTTGCTTACTCCCCGCCTGTGAGTTTTTAGTCCTTTCCCGCATCCCATGGTTACTTCGTGTTGGTTTTCCCAGCCCTTTTCTTTAGTTTTCGCCTTCCCCCCCACGACATCTTTTTTTCCTCCCCCCCTCGACCCCCCCAGAATTAATCGGGGCTAGCCCTTACTGCAGTCTCGTACTGAAATACTGTCTTTGACCCTTTCCAAGATACAAACCTCTTGCTTTTTCCTCTAACCCCCCAGTGCGAATAATGTTCGGCGACCTCCCGGTCTTCCGTTGAAACAGCCCATCCTGCTTCTCATTTTCCTTCCCCCCCCGCATTTCTCACTTCACGATACATGTCGTTTTCTTTTAAAGAGTTGTCCCCGACCCGTCTTAGACTTATTACCGCTTTTTGCACCTTTCCTTAATGCACTCTTTGTCACTTTTTCTTCTACCCCCTCTCCATTCGAGCCCCCCCCTGACCGCGAGTGAAAGCCGTTGGGTAGACACCCGGAAATCTTCGGTAGGCTTTTTCAGCCCAGCGGTATTCACGCGCCTCCGTCTGCCCCGAGACAAGTCTTCCCTCCCCCCCATCCACTTTGGGCAACGGACTTCCGTACATTTTTTTTTGGTTACAGGGTTTTTACGGGTGTGTCTCCACTGATACGTCCTCCCCCCCTTCGGGTCGTACCAAGGAGATGGGTCTGAAGTTCCCTCCGGCCCTGAGTTTTTTTGGGACAGTGGTGATAAGGTCACGAGATCTCCGCTTTTTGTCCCCTCGTACGTTGCCTTTCCCGAAGGTGCACTTCTTCAGTTTTACCAGCTGGCCTTGATTCCTTTCGCCTTCAGAAGCATCCCGCAACGCTAGCCTTTTTCCCCATTTTTTAAGAGTTCAACCCCCGGCCCCTCCCTCGTCTGCTCCCCCCCCCTAAAGATTGTCTTTTTTTAGATGAGAATCAACCAAAGGTAGAGCTTACGCCGTGGACCACCCCCCTTTCATCGCTCCCCCTCCAGGTCACTATCCCTTTCCCCCCCCCCCCTTCCTTGGTTTGTTTGTTGAAGCTGTTCTTCTTGCTCCGATGGTTGGTTGTTTTCCCCTCTGCCCCCCTAGTTTTTCCGTTCGTAGTTGGAGGAACTTTGTGGATTATGCCCTCCCTTAAAAACCCTTTCCCCTTTTAGTGTTCGACGTTCTTTCCCTCCAGGGGCCAACCTTGGCCAACAATGTCCTTCCCTTGCCTCTTGGCGGGGTGTCCCCCTTCCTCCCTTCCTTCATGTCTCCAGACTGCCCAATAGTGAGGGACATTGCAGCCTTCAACGTTTAGTTCCCTTTCCGCGGCCCTCTTCGTTACTTAACCCCACAATGGGACCCCACACCTCACGGTTTCTTTGATGAATTACCGACTTCCCTCGAATTAAATAGTTGAAGGGGGGAGGGTAATCCCTTGAGCAAAACCTTTACCCAAACCCTGTTCCCTGATCCTTTCCGTTTCCCCAGTGTGTGCTCCCCACTTGATAGCTTCTCTGGTCCTTCAGCGCGTGACCGCTGTAGATGGGGTCTGCTTTTCGGAAGACTTTTGGTCTCCCCACTTTTTAGCTCTTTGTCTGAGATTGAGGTTCTTTTTTTTTTTTTCCCCCCTTTTTTTCACTGCCCCTCTTCTGGAAGTAAGACCCTCATTTTGCTCTCACGCGAATAATTAAGAAGTTATCGAGCAAACGCTTTTTTGAACCCCCTATTATCGGAAGCCTTTTTGCTTTTTCCTCCAGGCGTCTGATGCGACGATGGTTCAATGACTCCCCCGGCAGGCGCCTAACCCCTTCTCCCCCCCCGGAACTGGATTTTAGTCCTATTCACTTGGAGAGGGAATGGATCCGCTTGCTGTTCGTTTTTTCTCCTTTTTTCTTTCCCCCCAGTAGCTCCTCCGCGGTTATTTATTTCTGTCACCCCCCCTTCGGTAGTTTTTGACGTAGTAATCCTTTTTAAATGTCTCTTTCCTTCCACAATTCGCTTCAACCCTTTTTCCTACTATCTCCCAGTCGGGGTCCTGTGGTGGCTTTCTTAGATGTCTCCATTGATACCCCCACGAATTTCCCCTGAATTCCCGTAATCGTGGCCCTCTTGTCACATCCCCCCCCCCATTTTTTACCTAAGTTCATGTTCCGGTCTGTAGGGACTACTCCCCTTGCTCTCATCCTTCTCAGTCTTTTTTTTGGTTTTAGATGGCAGTGACGTGACGTTCTGTGATGAGGATCTTCACTTCCTTTCCCATGTAGTCCCGCCTGCGCAGCGGCGGTATCGCGTCAACTTTTGACCTTATATGCAATTTTGATCCTGCCGTCATTTATAATAAGTTTGACTGTCTTCTTGCCCAATCTATTTTCCCCTCTCCTCCCCTGGCTTAGTTTCCGTGATTGCTCGCTGTCAGTATGGGGTTTGATGTCTTGCGGTATACGTATGTCCGCCTTTTTTTCAGCTGATCACTTATTTTTTTTCTCCCTCCCCCTAGCAGCGCCCTCTCGTTTACTTTTTTTTCAGATCCCTTTTCGGAGTAGTTCTCCTTTTTCTTGTTTGTTGCTGGGTTCCTGTAAGGTAGAAACCCCCTTTATAGTCTTGAAGATTCCCTTCCTTTTTAGAGGTATTGTCCTACTCGGGTGTTTGTCGCTTTTCCGTCACTGTAATGGCCTTGCGATAGCTGTTTGGACTATTTTCTTCCCAATTCGACCCTTCAATGCCGGTTCCCCTTGGTAGTCATTTTGCCATGTCCTTGAAGCTTTGTGAAACTTTTGACAATATTTAGTCCGCCCATGACTTAACCTTTCTCTGTTTCTTTACCCACCCGACTTGGTCCCCCCTTTCTTCGGATCCAGGTCCAACTGCCGGCGCGTTTTTCTTTGATAACGCTACTCCTGCTCTTTTCTGTTTTTAAATTCAGCTTTCTCTCGACTCTATAAATTCTGATCCTCCTTTGCCCCCCCCCCCCCCTGTCGCCCTTTTTTCTTCCCTTTTCTCCCCCCATTTCCCCTGAATTCTATTCTTACGTGAGAATCCGCCCTTTTCCGGAACCTTTTTCCTCGTTCTTCTCGCGGAAGGTGAGGTTCCTCCTTCCTTTTGTGCGTATCTCTCCCCTCTTGACTACTACAGTGCGCAAGTCTAAAACTGGGCCACACCCGTGCCCTCCTTCATGGCTGAATTATCGGTCTGGTGTTTTATATTTTTTCCTTGCCTTTTTTTTTCCCTTCCCCCTTTGTTCCGAAGACGGGCCAACCCGACCTGGTTGTTTTCTGGCCTTTGGGTTTTCCGTTCCAGGGAATTTCTCTTTCCAAATCCTCCTTCTTTTTTTTATTGCTTCTCGCTATGGAGGTTATCCATCGAATATGCCGGGCCTACTTGCCCTTTCTTGCCTATTAGCAGATTGTTCGAGACTTTCCTTTCTTTTCTCTTTTCTTCCCCTCCTTCTTCTTGGGTGAACCCAGGACATTTATTCGCAGGGTGTCAGGTTTGCGTTGCGGTAGACATATGGTGAGGAGAGGGCCCGACTTTCCTCTTTTAATCCCCTTCCCCTCCCCAAAGGGTTCTACTTAACCGTGCCGTACTCTTGCTATGTGTCTTACCTCCTCTCGGTACGGTGAAAGCCGTAGAAAGGCTCCGACTTTTATCCCTTTCGACGTTTTCCCCCCTCCTCATAGGTAGTTTGTGTTCCTTTCAAGACCGTTTTTATTATTGTTGCGAGCCAATCTTATTGCGTTGCTGAACGGCCAAGCTGTTGTTCCAGTTCTACAGGTAAGGAAAGATTTTTTCTCTCCTTGGGACTCACTTTTTCTCCCCCCTGTGCGACTTGTCTCCTCGGACTTTTAATTTGGACGCCCGAGACGGGCGGAGTCCGACAAAGACGGATTTACGTGGCTCCGGGCGATCATAGGACTTTTTCGCTCCCGAGTTTCTAACTTTTTTGCCGGCTGTTCCAATGGTCATAATTGGCGGTGCCGGACGGGTGCCGGTGACGTGGCTGAGACTTAATTCTTCAGCTTTTAGGTCTTAGTTTCCTTTCACGCTTCTTCTTCATGTATTCGATTTTTTTCGACTTCCTGAGGCCTTCATAGTGGCCGACAATGCGTCTAGCCCTTAAGGAATATCTCTTTTCCCCCTCCTAGGTTTTTTGATTCTTCTCCTGGAACGCCGACCCACCCTGGGCAAGTTTTTTTCCATTCGCCATGCTGATTTCTTCCACTCTCCTTTGCTTCCTTAACCCGCTCCGCCCAGTTTTCCCCATACGCGGTTATTCACGTCCTCAGCCAAGCTGATCCCAGCAGACGGTCCGCCCCCGTCTGAACCGAAAAGTCCCCCCCTTTCTTCATGACTCTTTTTCAACCAAACAGTTTTTTCACCACTTTCCCCTATGATCTGTCCCACGCCCCGATATCCAAATTCGCCCGCCACTTGTCCCCCCCCCCCTCCCACTTTCCTTTTTTTTCCCTCGCACCTTCTTTAAAAATCACAATCAAGTGCAAGATATGCTTTTTCCCCCCAACAACGGAGCACGGTGATCGCTCATTTCCCAAAACTGTGGGACTGAAGAATGGTCACCTACCTGGTCCCATGTATTCCAGCTATTGGCCTACAACAACACGTCTGCCGAAACCTTTAAAAAACTCAGCTATGTTTGAGGAAGCAACCTTTCCGTTCCTCCCCCTTCTGCCCGGTACCTTCTTCCCAGATGTATCTTTTCGGTTCTCTTAACACAATACTGCACATCTATACTACGTTTTTCAGTTCAAGCCCCTTCCTTTTTATTACACTCTCCTTTTTGTCCATTCATCCCCCCCTGTTATGCCCGCAAAGCCACTACATTCCGCTTCGCCTACGTTTTCCTTTTCTTCCGTCGTTCATTTCAGCTTTTGGTTAGCTATGACCCCTCCCGGCCGTTGGGGAGAATCTCTCTTCGATATACTCCAGCGACCTCGACATACCTCCCGTTTTTGGCTTTCTGACGTTTTCCTCTTTTGCATTACAAAAGGCATCCCCTCCTGATGTCCCTCCCCCCTTTTTTTTCCTCCCTGGCCTGTGCTACATTTGCTGTGCAACCCCATTTGAGCCGCGCAGATGCATCAACACGAGAAAGACCCCCCTTCCTCCTCCATTCGCCTCGGGTCCCAGTCTTGGGCTTTTTTGTGACGTTTTTGAATTTCCGACTTTAGCTTCAGACCCCGGCTACCTTTCCTTTTTCCCCCCTTTGTCCTGTCCCTTCATCTTTCGTTGATTGTTTGTATTTTTTTCCCCCTTCGGAAAGCCGTCGCGACCGCTGTAATGCCTTTTCAGCAGGTGCCTACCCCAAGCCTTTCTTTTTTTTCGGCCTATCGATCTTACAGCCTCTCCGGGCCAGTACCGGCGAGCCGGAGTCTCTTTATTCCCCGCGCGGAGGTGCCCGGGTAGATCCCCCCCCTTGACCTCTCTGTAACCCCCAGTCTAGGGTCTCCCTCATTAGCGCGTTTCAACCAGCATTCCTGGCGAATTCCCCCCGCTACCCGCCTGTTCTCTTATGTGATACTGTCCATCCATGGGCCCCCCTCTTCTTCCCTCATGCGAGCATTCCATGCCTGCACACCCACTCTCACCCAGCTACCCCCCCCCCCTAGTCTTTCCTCTGCTTTGTTTCTCTTTTCCTCAGGACCCGCAGCCACACCCCCGTGGCGCCCTTCTCCCCCAGACCCCCCCCCCTGTCAGTCCTTCCCACGTCACACGCGGATGGAGTCTTGCCTTTTTTTCCCGAAAGGGTGTTCTCATTCGGTCCCCTCTTGGCAGAGTCATAAACCTCCTTTGAGCGGGTCCCTCGAGCCCGCGAAACCCGCTCGCCCTCCTGGCCTAGGTAAAATATGGGCATAAGTAGCTCTCTCTCCCTTTATGCGTCACAAAATGTCCTTGTTCAAAGCTGTCCGTCCTCGGCCCCTCCGTCTTCTGAAAACCGCTTGACCGACCTGGTCCCCCTCCGTAAGAAAATCAGCCACCCCCCTCCCCCGGCACGGGCAGCCCCCCACCAAATAATGGCCTAAGCTGCTTCTCTTTCCCTTAAGCCCTTTCCCATTAATTCTTTTTTTTTCCACCTCGTTGATCAGGCCCGCGGACAGGACGGTAGCAATTGCCGCGGGTTTTCCCAACTTCGGGTTACTCCTTGCCCCTCCCCCATCTTTGATACATTAAAGCCCTGTGTCTTTTAGATTCCACTTCTTTTCCGCTCGTTGGTAAGGTTCTAGTCGCTGACCCCTCCCCCCTTTTTTTGAATCCCTACAAATATCCCGCTTTATCCCTCGCCAGCTCACTCAGGCAGTACTCTCAAGAATCCCCAAGATATCTGAGGTTTCCATCCATCCAACCCCTCGAGTTCGAGACCTACGGCTCAATGGTTCTCTGCCCTTAGCCGTTTCGCAGTGTTCTTGAACATCATTACTTCCTCTGTTCTTCACCCATCAGCTTCTTCCTTCACGAACCTCCTTTGTGATTTAAGACGTTTGTCTCGATCCCTTACTACACGTATTTTGTACGCCACTTCTCAGATTAAACCCTCGGGTCTTGCTTCTGACCACCGATTTCCCTTTTTTTTCTGACCCCTCGCTCCCTCAAGCGGCCCAAATGACATATTTCCCGGGCCTGAAAAATCTCACTCCTCCCCTGCTCATCTCCTCTCGTGCTTCTCATCCCCCCCCCCGCAAAGTACCAATTATCTGGTAACAGGTTTTCTCCTCCATGATGACTCGAAAATGACCATGGCTGATTCGGGACTTCCCCGAATTCCCCGCTGTGTGTGGACATGCACGGCTCTTCAGTAACGATCTTTTCCGGGAGGTGCCTTCTTTCCCTTTCCTTTAACACGATTTTTTGGCGTTACTGCATGGCCCGGGCTCTTTTGAACCGCACGAGCGAATGCTGCCCGTTGTATTCTTTCCGCACCTTCACTCCCAAGAGTTTTCTTTTCCCCTTCGCCTGCTGGCACCACCAAAAAGGTCGCGTTCCCCACTGAGGAAACCCCTCCTTAGCTTCTCACTATCTTTTTCCTCTCTTCCCTACGTTGTTGTCGATATCTCTTTCTTTTTCTCACCGAGTTTCCCGTCGGTACTTTCTCTTTTGCTAGCAGAATTGGACAACCACTCCCTTTCTTTAGTGGCTCTTTGGGTGCGGCTTTTTGTCCCCTCTCCCCATGGGCATCCCCCCGCCGCGGGGTTGTCCTTCCTTCCGTGCATTTGCTGAAGCAACTTGCCAGCGTTTTTTCACGCACGCCGTACCCGATGAGGTCCCGTACGACCACCAACTCCTTCCCTATCTCGTACGTTTTTCCCATGCCACAACCCCTTCCCGTGGGCTGACTTCCCTCATCCAGCGTCGTCCAGCCAGACTGTTTTTATAATTGTGATTCCACCCTTCCCACCATGATCCCCCCCCCCCCCCCGCACCCCCCCCCATCACTTCACTACGTCTGGATTTCCTCTCTCTGTTTCTTTGCTAGCGCGTGGCATGCGCCTTTCGCTGGGTTTATCCTCAGCGCCCGATTTTTTTTCCACAAACTTTCCTTTCCCTTCCTTTTTCTCGAGTTTGATTCCCCCCCTTTTGGTACGCCTCATTGCTAAGCTTTTTAAGAGGTCTATCTTTTCTTTTCCAGTTAAACTTTTTTTATCGGCCTCCCTACTCTGTATCGAGATGCTTGGGAGGACGCGATGGGAGCGATGGTCTGCAGACAAGTTTTTTTTCACTGACCCCAAGGCGTCGGCCTTATTTTTCGCTTCTTTTTGGTCGCTCTTTCCCGCGTGGGACTTCGTGTCATCCTGACGTTGCTCGGTTCACCTATTTTTTGTTTCTGTGAGGCCCCACTTTTTGCGTTTTGTTCTCCTCTTCCAAGTTCGTCCCCCTCATGTAATGTCATAAACTCGGCGGTGAAGTCTCCCCCCACCTGTGGCTGGCTTTTCTCGCTTCCCTTGTTTCCCTGCATGTTTTGCGAACGTACCCTCCGTCTTTTTTCTTGCAACCACTTCCCCCCTTTTTTCCATTAATTTTGCAAAAGTCGTGATACCCGCTTGCGCTCTTTTCGCTATTTGTCCGCTGGCCTTTCTTCTTTTTCTGTGCTCTGATTATAACCTGTAACACTTTTTCCTTGTTTGCGTTTTGCTGCGAGGTAGCGCCGCAATGTTTATTAATATTCAATAAGCAGACTGATCCCCTCCTGCTCCCGAGTCACTCTTCCAACCCGATAGTTGCCGGCTGAGCAGCGTTTTGTTACGATTTTTTGTTTTTGCCGATAGTGGAGTTTGCCGTCCTTTTCAGGTCTAGGCCCCGGAATAGTTGTGAACCCAGAGGCTTTCCTGGCTCTTTCTGCTGGGTATTTCTTCCCAGAACCAGTTTTTTGCCCCCCCTTTTTGGACGTTTTGTGCTTAGTTCTCCCTTTTTTTTTTTTGGAGGTTTCCCCAAATCGGCCTACTCGCTTTTTTTTTTTACTTTAGGGTGTTTCCGTGATACTCTGGTAGGTTCTTTTTCGTTCCTGCCTTTCTTCTCCATGCCTATATCCGTGGTCTTGATTCTTGTTACCTAAGCAAATCATTAAGGTATTTTTTGTAATGATCCTCATGGTTTTGACCCCCCTTTTAATCTCCCCCTCGGAACAGTTCTTTTCTTTCTGCCCAAGTTGTTTCTACCCAGGTAAACCCTAAGAGCTTTTTTTGCCTGCCACTATACTTCGCCTCCAGTGATTTCTGCTTGATCCCTCATTTCTGAGGTCTTTACTTGGACCCCCCACGTTTTTTAGCCTTTTTGAGGAAATTTTCACCCACTTTTGCATATTCCCCATCGGTCTCTTTGAATTACGATTTTCCCGAATCCTTTTTCCTGATTTTTTCCCCCTCCCCTTCTATGAGGGCCTTTGTTTGGCCCGTTCGTATCTGTAGTAAACAGGTTAAGCTTTCCTTATTTAAATTTCCCCCCTTTTTCTTACCTTTTTCCATGGCCCTTTTTCTCATTTTCTTAGTTAAGGTGTTTTTTTTTTTTTTTGGTTTAAGTTTTTGTTCCCTTTTTGAGCGCGGACAGTGGGTACGCATCTCCCACGAGTCCCGACTGGTTTTTCTTGCATTTTTTCGAGTCATTCCTCCATGGCCTGATTTTCATTTCTGTACTTCCTCAGGTGTTATTTCTTCTCGTCTCTTTTGTGAGTTTCTAGCATCGACCCTACTTTTAACGACGGAGGGATTCTCATAGACATGGATCCCTCGAAGTGCTTTCTCTTCCTCTTTGTCACCTATTTAAAACAGTACCCATAGGCCCCCCTCTTGCTTCTTCCCGTTTGGCGGTCATCGACAGCCATGAGTTGAGTTTGGCTACTTGCCATAGTTTCACCTTTTACCAAAAGGCCGCTTCTCCATTTCTTCGTCCATCTGTGTTATTTTTCCTCTCCTATCGCCTTAGGTGGGGCGGACAGACTACCGGCCCCACTTTCCCTTGGCTCCTCCAGAATCATAGAAGGGTGTCGGCAAGACGGGTTTTAGGATATCCTCTGCGTTGTTTCACCGGTCCACTTTATGTGGCATCCGTCTGTCAGGAACAAGTTCGGCTGTCCTCCACTGAGAGCTAACGGTGCATTTTGTTCCGACATGGCCCTTTTTCCGTTTATTGGTTTCCTCCTCTCTTTCCTCGGGCAAAGATACATTTCTGTCACCGTGTTTCTCGGGTTTTCCATTGATCTGTGCAGAGACGAGTTTGAACTGGTGGTGAGGGGCCCCTCCCTCCTCCCGCACTTTTTTCTTGTTCACTTGGTCACGGTGCTGTGGAGGGAGGCCGTCGTTGTATCGCTGGCTTTTTTCTGTGAATGTAAAAGAGTTAGGAGGTACCCCTGAGAGTTTTTGAGGCCCTTTAGTGACTGCTCCCGAGGGCAGGTGAAGCGTGTTTCCCCTCCCGTCACGGACCCTTTTTCTTTTCTTCCTAATAATCCCGTGGTTTGAGATCTCCCCGTGAGCAGTACCGCCCACCCTTTCCCCCTTTTTTCCCCCCTTACTTGTCATTCAGTCATTTTTTTTCCCTCACCTTTTCCTCCCTTGACCTCCCCCCTTCCCTAGGGTCTAACCGCAATCAGCCGACCAGACAGCCGCCTCTTAACCCGTTCCCCCTTTTTTATGGTCCCGTTTCCTTTTGCAACAAACTCCCCCGGAACA
>Ga0179593_1338764_pt1 | contig 15424 bp, 18 predicted proteins | sample CZODoug2_1_08_16_FD_185931 | JGI IMG/M metagenome (GOLD analysis project Ga0179593, IMG submission 185931) | Vadose zone soil fungal communities from Angelo Coast Range Reserve, California, USA - CZODoug2_1_08_16fungal (PacBio error correction) | ecosystem: Environmental > Terrestrial > Soil >... | reverse complement strand
CCCATCGTGTCTTTTTTTCTCCAGACGTTTGCGACTCCCAAACCCGTTATTTCGGAGACGGTCGTGCTTTTTCGAACCCCTGAGCGACTTTGATTCTCTACGCTGCCAATCTTTTTATTCTGAATCGTATATGACACGACTTCCCAATTTGTCTCTCTCCGTCTACCCGTTTAAAATTGTATTGGGTCCGACCAGTAAGACCCTTCCCTGAACAATCCACCCTTCCTGTACCCCTTGCGACAGTAGGTTGTAAGCTCCCATGAATTTCCCTGATCTGTATTTTCTTCTAGTTTTCCTCGGCCCCGGTTCGATGCATTTTTTTCTCGACTGAACCCCTTTTCATATTTGTCCAACAGGACCTAGAACTTTACCCTTGATTTCCCTCTTTATTTTTGATACATTTTGCAAGACACTTGACCCGTCCCCTCTTTTCAATCGTTTGTGCCGACCCTACTTTCGCTTTTAAGTAGTGTTTCCCCTTTTCCGTCTCCCTCCCCTTTTCTGTAACTCAAGTATGCCGGATCTTTGGGACCCTACCCCCACCTTTTGAGTCACCCACACGACCACGCGGGTCCTAGGAGTGATCTTTAGGTTTGACTGCACCTTCCGCCTTTAGAGTGTTCCTGCGTCTCCCTAATACTCTCTCCTTTACCCCATTTTCTCTTTTCGATTCCCCGGCACTCTTCTTTCCTTCGCCGCAGTTCCGAGGTAGACGTCACTTCTATTCTTTTTATTTTTAACAGTTTGCCCGTGAAGACCACATTCTGCTGGTACGTTTAAGGTCCTGAATTCCTGTCGCTTACAGAGAAACCTCGTTTCTTTCCTCACTCTCCGTATGCCTCACCTCGTACAAGGGTTATTATTTTTTCAGACTCCGCCAACTTTATCAAACCCACCTCTTGTTTCAAGTTTTCTATTTTTGTCCAAGCGTTTAGGTTACACCAACCCCCATTCTCTTTCGAGCCCCGGTCCATGCTCATGATTTTTATCCTAGTATTTTTGTCCTTTATTCCTGATTAGGTCCCCCATCACTTTGATCTCTCGCCCTTCCTTTAGCCATCTTCTAGTGCCCCGAATTACTCTCCCCCTACTTTGATCTCCGCCCCCTGCCCTCCCTTTCTTGACCTCAGGTGTGCGTCTTCCCTACGATGCCTCACTCCCCCTTGCCCCCCCTAAGGCTTTCCATCTCCTCCTTTCATCTCCTTTCTGGCCACGTTTGAGTTTTCCTGTGCTCCCAGCCTGCGGACGATTTTCGTCCTGGCCTTTCTACCGGGAGTTAGACACCCCAGAGGTAACCCCCCCGGTCCTGAATCCCCTCGCTGTCGGACTTTCACGTCTGTTTTCCTTTGGTTTACCGACTTGTCTCAAGTGGTTCCTTCTGTGGGTTTGAAACAATTCCTCCCCATTCATTTCGTTCGCCAATCCCCCGGCTTCGGTCTCCTGGGCTTCGCCCTTCTAACGAGATTCATTCTAAGTTTTTTGTCGATTCGCTTATTCTTTTTTCCCCTTTTTGGGACGTAAGCCGACGATCCTCTTTTCCCCTGGCTTTTGACTACGATCATGTTTTTTTTTTCTTCACGTGACTCCTCACGTCGTCGACATCGGAGTGGTTTCTTTCCCCGGTCGTCTTCAATTTCTTGCAGACACTCTTTTCCCTTTTGCACCCCCTCCTAAACGATCGGTTCAGATGTCATCCCCTGAATTTTCCCTACCCCATGGCCCAGAATCTCTTCAACACTGTCTTATCGGCTCCTAATCCCTTGTCAAGTTTGCATGCAGTTTGACTTCGCCCCCGATTAATTGATTGCCAGTTCCTCCCCGATACCCAGTGGCCCCCTTTTTTTTTTCATTGACGGAAGTTGCACTTTATGAGTGCCTATTTTCCCCTTTTTCCCTACGAACAACGCATCTGATTTTTCCATTCGGTCCCTTTCCTTTTGCATTTTCTTCGGTCTAGGCCCAGTCTTTGGGTTTCCTTTATAGAACAGCTTGTATTTCCAGGGTAATGCGTTTCTAATCAATCAACCGGTTCCCTTGTCTTTCCGTCCTTTTTTTTTTTAACAAAGTTGTAAAGGCGTCTGCCTCATTTTCAGTCCTCCCTTCCGCCCTCACAGAACTGCCCAACCCCTTTGGCTCGTACTTTTGAGGTTTTTTGGTTTGTGTAAAGTCTCTCCTCGCGTTGACGCGATCTCTCTTCTCTTTGTTGTTTTAGTTTTTATACTGTAAAACCTCTTGATTCCGAACGTGGACCTTTCCCTTCACGCCAAGTAGATACACTCTGGTTTGGTCTTGGGTATGGCTGCCCCGTGGTTTCTGAAACTTATCTTCTCCACTTTCCCTTAGACCCAGTGACGTTCCCTCAGGGTTGATTCCCCTCTCTCCAACCCCCCTGAAAGACATTTTTATCTTCCACCCCCCTCAATGGGCCTAGACCTGGCCTTGTGCCCCCCTTCCGCCTGTGCCGCCTCTTATAACCTTTTAGTTCTTTCTTCCCCGCCCTAAGTTCTCCACACCCTTTCCACGGAAGAACTTTATTCACCCCGGGCCGGAACGAGTTTATCTTTTCTTCCAATGGCCCCAGCACGGAAATCGTCCCTCTTTCCCCTGCATTTGCAAACTTTACGCTGATTATTGAAGTATTCCCCCCGTTTCCCGATTTCTTTGCCACTTTTTTGTTTCTGTTTTTCTAGCACAGCCTTTGACGATTTTGGCCACGGAGTTTCTTTTCAATTTCAAGGTGAAGTTCCCCAAGATGGATCGACCGGACCTCAGCACTCTTCGCTACGGCTCGTTTATCCCCCCCCATTTTTAGTATTAACAAGATTCATGTGAAAGACATATGTCTTCCTCTTCCCAAGTTTACAACATTTGATCCATAACTTCGGCTGACCTGCCCGTTTCCCTACCTTCTATTCTTTCTCTTTCCTTGCCCAGCTCTCCGCCGGGAGTTTCTTCTTCTTTCAAGGGTTAGTTGCCTTTTTCCCGCCCTCTCATGCCCAAACCATTCTCCCAGTTCGGTACCCTCCCAATAGTTCGGACTTCCTTCCTTCGCTTCTTCACTTTGTTCGAAATTTGGTCTTTGAAAAACATAAGTAAGGTCGACCATAGTCCTAAGTAGATTTTATTTGGTCGCAAGGCCTTCCGCCCTCAAAGCGGCCTCCTGTTCGCTGGAAAGGATGCTGCTGGAGGCCCGGCGTTTTGGTTGTGGTTCTGGAAGAAGTGGGCTTCTCTTTTCCATTGTTTCTCTCTCAATGGCTTGTTAAGGGAGGACGGTTGGCCCAGATCGGCCCCTTTTTTACGTTAGCGTACATTCGGGCACCTTCCCGATTCGTGTGCGAACTTACCGTTATCTTTTACTTCCCCAAGTTCGGTCTAGTCTGCCCGGTCCAATGCCACCCCCCCTTGCCGAAACCTCCCCGTCGATAAAACCTTTCCTGATTCATTTCCCCCCCCTCTCCCCTAGCCCAGATGGGTGGTCTTTGACCGCAATTTGGCATTTGATCTCCCCTTCTCTTGGTTGAGACGCTTTGCTTGAAACCTTCAGTTTTCTTGTGGCGTTTAGTCACCTCCGCGCTGTTTGTTGACGGGGACTCGGTGTTCCTATCGACGAAGGCCATCTGCCACCCAGTCCCCCAGTCCCCAGTCTTCGTTACTTTCCCCTTGAAGACTAACCGCCTGAGACTTTTTACACCGTCTCCATCCCCCTGACCCCAGGCTGCGCCTATTGCAGAGTGCCTTGCCATCCACACACTCTTTTCTTCTAAGGATCGATGTTAGTCTCGCCTGAACCTTCTCCCTGGTGTACCGTGAAGCCCGACCTTCCTACCCCTAAATCAGGGACCCGTTGAGGTAGTGGGTTGTTTTCAACTACTGGGGTTTTTTTCCCTTCTCAGTTGTCCCCTGTGCCCCGTTTATTTTTACTGCTACTTCTTTCATTCCAGCTCCCCCCCCCTTGGGGTTTCTTCCGTCGCGTCACACCCCCGCAACACTTTTTCCCCACTGAACTTCTTTTTCGCGCGTGTATTTTTTGGTTTTGGCGTTTTTTCCACTCGGGTCCCCCCCTTGCCAACCAGCCCATCTCTTCCTCCTTTGTCCGTCGCTAGTGTCCGGTTGTTCCAACTCGGATTTTTTTTGTTTCCTTTCCCCCCCCTCGACCTTTCTTCTACCCCTACCTCCATCCATTCCCCCCTATCCTCCAGTTTCCCCTGACGCGGGAGACTTACCCCCCCTCCTAGTGCTTGCAGCCTTTTCAGGGGCCGTTTTTATTGCGAGCCCTTTTTTTTCTGATTTGGCTTTTGGAACCTTTTCTGACGTTACCAGCAAACCGGCGTTTCGGTCAGACAGCCCACTTATTCCTTTCTTCCCTATTGGCCGTTTTACAGTCATCGCCTTCATTTTTCGCCAATCCCTTTTACCTTCCCGTTCAAACTGAGGTTTTTCGAGACACCACCTAGTTATGTAAGCAAACCCCTCACTATTTTCTCCCTTTCTCTCCGTTGTTGCCTTTCATCTAACAGCTTTATGGAGTTTTCCCGCTATTTTTTCTATCCACCCCCCTCCATTTGGGAACCAGCTCCCCCTTTTTTTTTTCCCCCGATGAAGCGATCTTAAGCCCCCTCCCTGTCAAATAGTTCTTCGGTTTTAACTTTTTTATGACACGAACTTCTTATTTCTTTTCCGTCCCTCCGGTTCTTTTTTCTTGTTTGTACGCCAGCCTTGGACCTTATCGCCATTCCAACATCTGTAACCCGTTTCTACGTCTCAGGTCCCTAGTAGATCCCCCCCCCTCCCCGTGAACTTCCCTCTCCGGATATTGCTGTTTTTTAGGTTCCTCTTCCATATTAGAGACTTTTTAGGGCCCCCATCAGATTTGTGCCCCACCCTTCACTTCTTCCCAGTAAGTGTTCCCGTCCGCGGTCTTTGGTCTGGTTTTGCTTTGCTCTTTTCCCTTTCCCACACCTTTACCAACCAAGACCTATGCCCACTCTGATTTCCCGAAAGTCGCTTGTTGCCCCTTGTTATGTTTCGCGACGGAATTTCACGTTTCTCTGCTACACTTCCTTGGTCTTTAGCCTTGACGCGTTTTTGCCCTTTTCCCTTCCGCTATCTTACCACCTCCCTTTCACCTCGGCCTGTGCTTTCCTGCATGTGCACTGACGCCCATTTTTCGTTCCCTTTTTTTTTTTCCTGTCTCTGCCTACCCCGTACTTCTCCGTCTTCAACAGAGCGTGTGTCTTCCGGATTATTCCTTCGCAGGACTTCTTCTTTTCCCTTCTATTTTAGGGCTCCCCCTTTACTTCCTAAATCCCCTTTCTGCACTTTTTACTGGAATGTCTTCTCATTCGAGTACGTCCTCAGACCCGTTTTTTTCCACCCCCCCACCCCCCCCCATCACTCTCGTAGCCTAAACTTTTTCCCACATTCTATTGCCTCCCTGACGTCCCCTTAAACAATCTCCGTTTAAAGTACTCTTTGGCCCACTTGTCTGTCATACAAACCCACCTGATCCTTCGAGCGGAATGTACGGTCTCTTTTTTTTTCGTTGCTCCCTGAAGTTTTTTTTCTACCGACACTTTTTTTTTCCCTTAGTCTGACCCTTTCCTTTCTCCCCAAACGATAGACCATTGATTAATGTCCTTCCCCCCTTCTTTTTTTTTTTTTGCCCCCCCCTCCCGATCGCCCCCCACCGGCATACCTTCTTTCAGCAGGTTTTCCCTTTTGACAGATGTCCTCGAAAAGCCCCCCCATTATTGCCCGTCTTTCCCCTTTTCCCTTTCTTCATCCTCCCAGCGCCGTGCTGCCCCTCTTGAGTTTTCTGTATGTGAGACCTGCTCTCCTGTGGGTATCGTCTTTTTGTACTGAGTTTCCGACGGGTTCCGGACGCCAACCTCAGGTACCCACAAGTCGTTACTTTTTCTTCGCCCTTCTGAGTGCCTCCCATATTCCCTCCTTTGTTTTGCTTGTAAAGTCACTGCTCATGTTGCAGCTGTTTAGGGATGAACCCTCCCCCCCTTAAGTATTCCCCTCCCCCTCTTTTTTTGTGAGCTGGGCTTTGCCCCTTTAACGAAGATGTCTAGCCCAACTTGATTTGTCCGATCCCTTTTCATTTTCTTGGGCTCCTTTTAGCGCCCTCTCTGTTTCCTTCCCTGGCCTTTTGAAGAGCGTGTTCCTTGAGTGTTTTTCCGTGTTCCACGGAGCCCCTTAGCGCATCGGAGGATTTCCTTTTTGCATATTGCCTTTTTTCCCCTCATTCACTTGCCTTGCTCCTTCTTTTACAACCCTTCCCCCTTCGGGGCCTCTGGCGCGCCTGGTTCCCCACGGCCCCCCCTCGGTATAAAAATGGGCTTACTCCTTCAACATCAGCGGTCGAATTTTTATCAGTGACTTTCCCGACGTGATTGCAATTTTTCCTCCCCTACCTTCGTTTCCCCTTCCCATTTCGAACTTGCCGGTCCCCTTGTGCAAACTGGTTAATTAGTGTCGAATTCTTGTGGTTCCTCCGCTTTCCCCTCCTTCCTAGAGTTCCCCTTCCACTTTAATTTGCCTTGCCTGACATTCTAGGTCTCTTTACTGTTTTTTTGTTGCGGTTTTGTTTTTTTTAGAACCTTTTCTTTCAAGGGTAGCTCGTGGAGATCCACGTTCGTTTCTGGCTTCCGTGTTTCTTAAAGGCGTCTCCCCCTTCAGGTAGGTCTTTCCTCCCTCCCCCAGAAATGCCCCAAACCCCCGATTTTCCTTAGTGGCTTGGTTGGTGGTAAATGTCATTCTCGCGATTTTGCTGTTACTCTCCCTTGTCCTTTGTTGTTTTATACGCTTCCCCCCTCCTCCTACCCGTGCACCTCCCCCTTCAACCCCTCTCTCCTCGATCAAATGTGGTTTAGTTGTTTTTTTCCTGAGGTCCTGAACTTATCCTTGACGCCCTGTAAATCAGTTCTAAATCTCTCTTTTCTGCCTCCTTTTTTTTTTTCTCCCTCGCAACCCTTGAAATCCCGCTTCCTAAACCCCCCCACCTCCCCTGGGGCCTAGACATGAGAACTTCCTGCCCCTTTCCTTTTTTGATACTTTTTAGAACGCGATTGCCTTTTTCTTTTTAATTGGCGGCACCCCATTACCCCGGTGTCCCCAAGCGTCGCACCCAGGAGGCCGTCCCACATTTCTCGGATTTTTTTTCCCCCCTTTGCAGCACACTTAATCGTCAGATCCTGATGTCCAACCTTCTCCTTTCTTTTCTATACTTCAGTCCGATAAGCGTGTTGCTTTCTGGGCCCCCCCATTTTTTCTGACACTGGCGATCGTAGGTGGACACCGGTTAGGTTTTTCCAGGTTGAAGAGGCTTGTTGCAAGATTTCCTGTCGTCTTGATTAACTACCAGCCAATCCCCTCTGGATACGGCCGTTTTTCCACCTCTGCCGTCCTCTTTTCCCCGAACATATCGTCGTGCTACTTCCCCTTCACCCAGATAAAGCTGCTGCTCCCTTAAACCCTCCCGTTGGCTAATTTTCCCCTTAAGAAGTGTTCAGGAGCTAAGTATTTCTTCTGAATAAATTGGAGGGCCCTTTTAGTCCCTCCCCGCATTCCCCACTTTTTCCTCGGTCCCGCCCACCTATTTTTTTGCTTACCGCCTCGAGTCGCTTTCCCCTGTTGTTACGTTGCCGTTTCCTGCCCCATCGTCTCGTCAGATTCCCTTTCGAAGGACCCTGCCCCCCGCACCTCCTGGGAAGACAAGTTTTCCTTGCAATTTGAGTCTGGCCAATACGCGGCGGTCACCTGAAGTGGTTTTCCCCTCTTTCCATCTGTCGCTTTTTTGCCGGACGTTTTTTCGATCCGCCTTTTTTTTGCGCTTAAATTCGGTCACCCCTGATTTTTTTTTGACCTTTACCGAAGCTCCCTTCACCCCAGTCGGGTAGCTCGGCTGGCAATGAACTTTCCACCGCTCCCGCCCTCTCCTTTTTTCCCCCTCCTCACTCTTTCTCTGGTTTTTATACTTTTGAAACAGATTTTCCCCAGCCACCCCCCCCTTCATCCAAGATGGTTGAGTTGGGACTGTCCGTGCCCCAATATTGTTGCCCCTTAATTCCGCGAGTTCTTGGTTTGACAGTTGCCGTCATAGTTGTTCTGATTACCCCCCCGTTTTCCCTTCGCCCTTCCTTTTGCCAACACCAGTACCGCCCTCTGCTTGATTTCGTGGGTCTCCATTTTCAGACTTCTCTCCCCTTCGGTCGGTTCGACTTCTTCCTCGTTCCTGCGAGAACACCCATATGTTTTTCTCACGGCCGTTTATACCGCCATGTAATAAGATGTTCGTTCATTCCTTCTGCAGCTCCTAACCTCCAGCTGATCCCCGCTGAGGTAGTGGGTGTTTTTTTTTTTTTTGCCCATTTTCCAAGTCTTTCCCCGCTCTCCGCCTATCCCCTCCCTTTTGATTTCTCCCGTCTCGACACACCGAACCAACAATTCGACCTTTCTCCCCCCCCCGGCCCACGCCTAGTGGTTGCAGCGGATTTTCGGTTCTTTTTGACAAATTTCGGGCAAAGTCACCCCTCCCAATCTCGTACTCATTGTGTTTTTTCCTGTCCCACCTCTGATGGTTCAGCGCATTTTTCCCCTTGGCGATTAACCGAAGAAATCCATGCTCTCCTTGAATTTTCACCTGCTGGTGAGCTACAGGAATGAGTTCAGCCCCTTGGTAAAGGGTTTTTCGTCCTTCGTTCTTATGTTCCCCCCAATCCCTCTTCACCTAATTGTCCTGAACCGAAATCCGGCTTTTGCCCGCCCTCTCGCTACCTTATTGGCCGCTTATGATTACACATTTTCCCTTCCTGACCCACCTCCCCCCTGGTTTCTTCCTTTTTCTTTTCCCGCCCACCCTTCTGTTTTTAGAGCCCCCACACCTATTTTTTATTTAAACCACAGCACTCTTTTTCCTCTCTTTTCTCTACCTCAAGTGGTTGTGTTCTCAGACCCCGCGTCTTTTTTTTCTTGACAAGAAATAGTTTGTTCCTTCTTACCCCCCCCCCACTCATTGTGCGGTCAGGTAAAGGGTTGGCGCTCGAATTTTAGCGCTTTTTGCCAGCTGACGCTGCCAAAGTTCCCTTACTCTTTCCACAAGACATGTATTCAGTTCCTTAATCCTCCGTTCCTCCGGCTATTTTTCCGCAGCTACTCATTCTCGAAACTTCCCCCTGCCTCACTTTTGCTGCGTCAGGTTCTCTCCAAAAGACGTTTAACTTCTTTGGATACTCTTTTTCTTCTAGTTTCTAGTAAAAGTTTTTTTTCTCCGAATTTTTTTTCGCAATTTCTATTTTTCCACACCGGCCTAGTACAATTGATTTCGCTGTGGCTGTGGTTGCTTTGAACCTCTTTGACACCCGTCCACCCCTCCATCTCCTTCCCCCCCCCCCCCCCCCCCCCCCACCCCCCCCCCCCCCCCCCCCCCACGTCCAAGAATTTCGCTTACTTGTCGGTTTTCTCGACGGAGCACACTTGAGGTCTTCTTTCATCAGTGGAGTAGCCCGTCACGTGGGCCACCTCAGTATTCTCCATACCCAGTTCAGTTTGATATGATGATTGACTTAGCATCGAATGTATTCGAGCATTCTAACGAAGAGATCAGTATCTTCTCCTCACCCTCCCCCCCCCCTTCCCCCCCCCCCTTCTCCCACTTCGGACAAACATGAGTGTGGATCCTGAAATAGCAACAAGATCCCCTCGTATCAGTCCTCTTCTTTCTTTTATTTGATTCAATTTTTGAAAGGTATCCCCCCGTTGTGTTTTTTTTTTTTTTTTTTTTTTTTTTTTGTTTTTTTCTATGTTGGTCCTTTTCAGCATTTTATTCTTACACGCTATCAGAACCCCCCCTGCGTCCTAAGTTTTCATCCTACAACTCTTTCGTATGCCTAGCACCCAACCCCAACCCCCAACCCCAACACCACACCACCAAAGCCCTGACCCAACCTGGATTCCCCTCCCCTGTACTCAACCCTCTTTTTTCTTCTTTTCCTATCTTTTTTTCCAAGCTTTGTTTTTAATCCCCAAAAAATCCTTCTCTCGACTGGTCCCTTTTATCCTATGTTTCTTCGTTTCTTTTTCTTCAGTGTTAAGTGAATGCCTATTCTATTGGGAGTAGAGCGTATGCACCCGAGGTTGCCTCTTTTTTTCCTCGCCCCAACAGTGGCCCGCCTGCCCCGTCCATTCCCGTTTGTTTTCGTCTCTCCCCCCTGCTTACCCTCGACTCCCCTGCCCGCCGCTTCCTTCCCCTTCCCCCTACAGGCGCCCTTGTCCGCCTTTTTTTTCTTTTTCCTTTCGTCGCCCCCTTCTTCTCCGGAAGATTTTCTCCCCTGAGTTGTGTCAGTGATGAGCCCCTTCCTTTTTTTCCCAACAGGTTAAGCCTCCCCTCTTTCTCGATAACGTATCTTGGCTTGAGTAACACTTACTCAGGGATAGTCCCTGTTCGTTGCGAGACTTTCCTCCCCATCCCAGCAAAATTGTTTCTTTTTTTATTTTTTCTAGTTCACGTTCTACCTCTCGCTTATCCCCCCCCTTTTAAGTGCCTCGAGACTTAGGTATGACATTGCCCGTCTGCGTTTTGTTACTTTTCACCTTGTCTTGTCTTATCAGAGTGTGAATGCCCCTGACTACTTCTGCGCGGCATTTTTATTTTTTAGTTTTCCGGAGTCAATCTGTGACCCATTGTCTCTCCTCTTTTCCCCAGTTCCCACACCTTCTCCTGGTGGATGATTCCGGACAGTTTCCGCCCCCAGTGGCCACAGACCACGTTTCTCCCCCCCCACGTTTGCTATCGGACCACCTTTTTTCTTCCCCCATCAGTTAGTTTCCAGTTTCCCTTTCAGTGACCTTAGCCCCGTTAAGTTCTTGTTGTTTTCCTCCAAGACCCCTTTCTGCCCGTTTGAAACTTGCCGGCCTTCCCCTGTCCTGAGTTGCCAGTATTGCTTTCCCTCCCCCTTTGAACTTTCGATAAAGAATCGGAGCTTTCTTGCACCCGGGCCTTCACCTTTTCGGTCTCTTCCCAGGTTGGTTAGTTTCGTCCCAGTTGTATTTAAAGGGGAGTCTCGAAGCCCCCCCCGGTCGGGTTCCTCCCACTTTGATGGTTCCCTGAAAGTTAAGGCGTCATTCCCAGTTCCAGGTCCGCCTTCACATGAACCACTGCCCAAACGTGGAGCGTACCCGAGGTCTTTGAGTGTTTTAAAATTCCCTTTCGCAATCGCTCTTACGATGCAGACCTCTCTCTTCCTCCTTTTTTTTTTTTCTCTCTCCGCGTTAAAATCGCGTGAATGAACTCCCCAACCTAATCCTTCAAGTCCCGATCCACCTGTTTTTTTTTTCCTTCTTGGGGAGGTTATGCCCCGGTTTCCTGAACCTTTATTTTCCGGACGTCTTTCAATTTCTTCCTTACTCAGTGCCGTTCTGCCTACGCTTGGATCTCTTCTGAACCCCCCCCTTGAACCCCCGTTTATGAAACCCCTCTTTTTAGCTGATTTCTCCCCTTGCACCTCCGTTTCCGAACTTCTTCTTTATCATCCCCCCGCACTCAATCGCGTTTCCCCCCCCATTCCAGGTTCCCTTTTTCCTTTTTCCCAAGCCTACCTTTGCTTTCAACAGGTCTGGGAGGTTTCCCCTTTCACGCACCTGACCCTCGTTCCCTTCCGCTGCCCTCGACTCTGATTTGCCTCTAATTGCCAGTGTTGATCGATGTTCTTGGTTTGTTTTTTTCCTGTCCTTCTCCATCGCCCCTATCGGCTAGTTGGCCCCGAGTAATTTTTCAGGTGACGGTTCGGCAGTCTTCTTTACGGAACCTCTTCCCTATATGCGTTCGGTTTCCTCTTAGTCACTGTCTTCAAAGACTTCACTTGTTCCCCCCCCCCCCCAAGATTTCTTCCCCTTTCCCCTACAGTTAAGGTTAGACAAGAACGTTGGAGCACTTCTTCTCCTCCTTGAAAGTCCTTCTCCCTTTCGTTTTTTTTTTGTTTCTTGATGACTTTTCTTCCTTTTCACCTAAAGTCCATGTCCCCACCCTCTGCCGGCTCCCCCGTTCCCCCCTCTGTTATTTTTTTTCACGACCCCTTTCGCTTCTTCCCCTGTTTTCCCTCCCCTGAGTTTTTTGCTTCGCGCCCACCCCTCCTTCCCTTGCCTCCTAGTCTCAGCCTAGATTTGCCTGTTCTTCAGCTCCTGTTTAAAACGAAATTTTTCCCTGACTTCGCTGGAAAGAGGATGAGGATGGACATCCGCGATTCCCTCATGTGCTTCGAGGTATTTTCATCTCCCCCACCCCTGCTTTCTTTTCGCCTGGGCGATAGTTGCCACTTTGTGTAGGCCTTCGGTCTCCGCTTCGAGTGGCTTTGAAATTCCCCGAATCTTTTCCCTTCACCGTCGTTCGTCATTGCGGCATACTTCACCTTGTTTTTTCCCCTGCAATGACAGCGACTCAACTCTCCCTCTCATTGAAAGCCCTTAGCAGATACCCCCTTATTGGATGGTCTAACCCGAACAACATTTCCCAACCAGCCCCTTTCATAACCCCTCAATTTCCTATTTTTGTCTCTCCTTTTCGGACCAATAATTTTTCCCCTGTCCTCGACGTCGTGATGTGGGGTCTCGTTCGGACCCCCTTTTGTTGCTTACTTTTCCCTTCATTGAATGCCTGACCTTTACAATTCTCCCCCTGCAGTTTTGAGCTACTCCGTTTAATACATAATCCTGTCTCTTATTCCCCCCGGAAATTTTTTTCGCCCTTATGTTTAGGCCGGTCTCTTTTTCAACGCCTCTGTTTTTCCTCCCTGATTTCTTTCTTTTCTCTCCTCATTCCCCCCTCCCTGGTCTCCGTGCAGCACAGGATCCTAACTCAGCCTGCTTGAATTCTCTTTTGTTTTTGCCTCTTTCGTAAAGTAACCAGGCTGAACCCTTCGCCGCGCCCGCCAGACTCTTTCCAGCATCGAATGGATTTCTTCCTTGAAGAACACCACAACCGCCCCACCCCAGACCCCCCTAAATTCTGGCCTCGATTTTGGTTTTGTCCGGTTGTCACACTGGCCCCATAAAAAACATGCCCAATACGCGGTATTCTTGTCCCCTCTATAGTGCCTTTTTCCCCAATCTGTTCTTGTTCCTCGCCAATTTTCTCCCGGTCCCTCTCCCTAAACCTCCGCCCAATCTCCACACTTCACGGCTGGGTGATGTTTTACTCAGCATGCTGTTCACAAATGGGTAAATTTCATTTCTCTCCTTCTCTAAATACCGTTCGGACCGGCTGAGGTCCCGCCTACAATCGTGTCATTTTTTCCAGAAAGATCCTGAACTATTTTCTCAGTCGAATCATTCATCTCTTTCATTCAGGTTGCACATCTTAAGTCTCCGTAAATTCTTTTTTTTTCTCGAACACCTAGTCATGTCAGCCCCCCCCTTGCACTCTTTGACTCTCTCTTTTCATCTCCTTTCCTTTGTTTTTTTTTATAGCCCTATCAGTAGCTGGGGTTTCTGACGACTAGTTTTTTCTATACCCCCGCCCGTGCATCAGTCGGCTTGGCTCCCTCTGGCTATGACTTTAATCTGACTCGTGACATTTTCCTCGAATACGTCTTTATTACAATTTTTTACCCTCGTTTCCGTACAAATTTCCCTGTTGGATTGGTTCCGCATCACTCCATTCTCCATCCAAAAGGCCTGTTTTACCCCGTTTTACCTCTCAGTCTTACGTTCCCAGAAGTGAACTCGTGTCTCTTTCTTTTGGGGATTTCTCTTTTCCCTCCGCCCCTCGTTCTGGACATTTTTCGCTTAACCATCCCCGAGTTTTGACACCCCTAGCCCTAGACTCCAGGGTCGTCGTCTCATGGTTGTGGTTTGCTTTGCCGATTGTACGCCAGACCCAGACCCTTGATTTCCACTCGAAGTTTCCGACACTGAAATTTTTTGACCCAAATGGTCGGGTGTAGATCCGAAGACTGACCAGGCGTGACGGACCCCCAGCGTCTGAGTCAGTACCGACGTGTGCCCCTTTTAAACCTGTCCGTCGCCCAGGCACCCCCCCTCCCCGTCGACCCGGTTCCTGGATTTCGGCTCCTGTGCATGACTCCAACCCTTCGCATTTCCTTTCGAGTGCCTCCCTCCCTTCGATCCCCCGTTCTTTTGCTCACCCTAGAGTGTGGTTTACCCTCTCCCTACGGCTAGCTTCCTCTCTTTACGTTCTCCTTCTTTCGTTATCCCCATGATTGAACCATGTCTACTCCAATTGCTTTTCTTTCCTGGTTTTCATCATCCTTCTCGTACCTTACCCTTCACCCACGAGTTTCCTCCTCGTCCCACCCCCCTCGCGGATGTACTAAACGGACAATCAACGCTTGATTTCTGCAGCCCCGCTTATTTCTTCCCCAACAATCTTGATTCGTTTAAGTCTCTGATGTTTGGCCACACCCCTGTGTTCGTCTCCCCCCCACTCTTTCTCGTCTAGGGCCCTTCCCCCTGATCTCTTTTTCTTTTTTATCCTTCTTTTCCCCAGTTTTAATTGTCTGCCGCTTCTACCCCACTTTTCCTGTAGCCTTAAGGTAATTTTCACTCTTCCGCCCGTTGAACTTCTTCGCTCCCAAAGTTCAGTTTTGCGTAGAGCCCCCCAATTAATAATCGCCCATCCTTTTGCGTCTAGCATCTGAACTTTTAGAAGACCCCAACTTCTTACAAGAGCACTTTCCATCTTCAATTCCGACTAATTGGTTTTTTTTTTTATCTTTGTCTGGGTAATGGATTTGAGTCACTATGAGTCCCTCCGGGTGGCCTTAGTTCTCCCGGGATGCTACAAATACTTACCCCCCCTTTACCGCAGCGACCCCCTCTCGTCTAATCCAAGCAACCCCCCGAGAGTTGGATTGTACCTATCTCTTGTAAGTGTTTCATAGGTTCCCTGCCACCTTACTTCCCATTCCAGCAAAACTCAAAGGCATTCGTGGTTTCCACTACTACCCCTGCGATGACTCCAACGTGCTGTTCGTAGCCCGGATTGTTCCTTTTGGTCTCCGACTCTATTAACTTGAAGTTTTGAATTTGACGAGTCCCCGCGAGCGCCTGAAACGTCCCTTAGCCCTCCTTTGATTACCCCGTTAGAAGTAATCTCCCCCCTTCCTTCACCCTGCTCTGGGCCCCTCGTCAATACCTTCTCTGGGCTTACTGGCCCGTCGATTTACAGCAAAAGTTCTTTCCCTGAAATCGACACCACAACTTTTACTTTCAATACCTAAGCGTATAAGTTTCTCAGTGACCTTTCGTCCTTTCCCTTTGCCTTGCCTGTACTCCAAGATCCCCTCTCGTTTTCCCCCCAACGGTTTTTTTAAATGCCCCGCAGTGTTCCCCGGTACTTTCGGCCGCCCTTCTTGTCTGGGCCCCCCTCTCCACCCCACACCTAGAGGCCCCTCTTTATGAAGGA
>Ga0179593_1570574_pt1 | contig 15425 bp, 14 predicted proteins | sample CZODoug2_1_08_16_FD_185931 | JGI IMG/M metagenome (GOLD analysis project Ga0179593, IMG submission 185931) | Vadose zone soil fungal communities from Angelo Coast Range Reserve, California, USA - CZODoug2_1_08_16fungal (PacBio error correction) | ecosystem: Environmental > Terrestrial > Soil >... | reverse complement strand
TCGCCCTCCAGGCGTGGTTGGCCCCGTAAACTTGCTTGTAGGAGAACCATCTTCCGGTTCCCTCAATGCTCTTATCGGCATCTTTTTTTTTTCCCGTTGGCTTCCATCCTGGCTCGGGTTCTCACAGCGTGTGAAAAGGTGCGTCTATTTTTTCAATCCCGAATGCACAATTGAAGGGTGGACTCTTCGCCCATCCCCTCTCCCGTCGCCCCCATCTTGGGCGGAAATGGTGTCCTGCCCCCGACTTTTTTTTCCTTGAGCTTCTCGAAAAAAAGATGTTCCCGCGCGTTTTCCTTCTCTCCAAAGTTTACCGCAGTCCAGATGTAACTGTGAGAGTGTAGTTCCCTTTTCCAGCTTGTCACGGTGCTTAGGTGAGAATGTTACCAGTTTTTTTTTGATCCACGTGTCCCGTAACGCCACTGAGTCCCAATTTCCCGGGCCTTGTTTGACTTGCCGTCCAGTGATGAAAATTGTCCCTTTGACCGACCCAGGTGTTCTTGCGTTGAATCAGCGTGCCTTCTTTTTTGTGAAGCTCTCTCGTTCGTTGCCGCGTTCAATTTCGGTGGCTGGATAATGGTGCACCCATTTTTTGTTCAGACCTCTGGTTTCGTTTCACTATTCTGTCGAGCGTCGTTACGCAAAGAGCTCCACTTGATAAGTCTTTTCGATGCCCAGATCGCGGCCCGTGCCTCTCACGATCATTAGAACAGCCGTCCATTCCCCCACCCCCTCCAGATATCACCGGGCGAGCCCAACCGTTCGCCCACCCCCCTTACCTCCCTCCTCCCCTCCCTCCACCGCGCCTGGCCGCCACCGCCCCCTCCCCACCGCCCCCCCCCCACCCCCCCACCACGCGACCCCCCTCCCCTCCCCCCCACCGGGCCCCCTCCGCCTGCCCCCTGCCTCGATTCGAGAAAGAGATGTTGTTTAACTTTTTGAACTCTCGGCTGTTGAAATTTTTGTTTACTGCCGACCGAGTGAGAAAGAATTCTTTGAAGAGAGCCTAGTCCAATACCCCCTTCACTTTTCGGGCCCCCCATGCAAAATTTTTTTTACCCGATTTCTCTTATTCTCCAAGAGGCTTTCGTCCATTTTGATTGTTTACGCCATCCGTATTAAACATTTAATAAAGAGCTCAAAGCAAGGAACAAGCTCCCTTCTGACACTCTCGTCGAATCCCTAAGATTATTTACTGCTTTCTCAAACTCTGTCGACTGTTCTGGACGCCGTTCCGCGGCGCTGATACGATGCAGTGGAATTGAGGGCTTCTTGGTCGCTGGTGCTTCTTCTGAATTTTTTGGGCGGATTCTTTTTATCACCCGGCCGCCTGGTTTACGGCGCTTGTCATGTGTCGTGTCCTCGGCACGACTGCTAAGCTGCTGGATCACTTGTGCCTTTTGGAAGAGTGCTGGAAGGAAAGCCACCGATGGCTTTTTCCTCAAATTTTCGGCCGAACCGGCAAAGCTCGGATTTCCTTCCTCCCCCGACCAAAGCTCGCTGAGATTAGGGTCAGCCTTTGAGCCGCTGTTTGACGGGGCTGGGTCGGAGATAGCTTCTTCCGCTTAGAGCGGAGAACACCCTACTTAGGGACTTTTTCCTCCTTGTCCCTTTTGTGGATCCAATGTTCGTTGTTCGATGTGCGTTATTGACGAGAAGGATTAGCGGTGGAGTTAGAAGTTAGCTTTTCCCTTTTTTAACCGGAGTGTCCTGTTTTTTATTTGGCTCCCCCTTCTTCCCCCGCTCCAGCTTTGATGCGGAGTCCCTGAATATGATCTTTCGGTGTATGAATTCTCGCTCTCGGCTGCCGTTTCGGGCGATTAGTGAATCCGTAAAGGTTACTTTAACGGAGAAGGCCCCTCAGTTGGAGTTCCGACTTAGACTGAAGAGAAGGTCAAAATTCCAGTCCCGTTCACCAGAAAAGACCTTGGAGATCGAGAGATCTCTAGTTTCCCCTTTTGCCTAAGGGTTTTTTTGAGATCCCCCCCTGATCGGTCAAACGGTCTTTGGAGGAGGCAAAATGTTTCCTTTGAGTACTGGCTGCAGGAAATTCCTCCCCGGCTTCAGTCAACAATTCCCCCCCCCCCAGGCCGTTGGGCTCCGGAACGGAGACGACCGACCCTTTTCCTCTACGAGCCCGCGCTCTGCATTCATAACCTTGCCTTCCAAGTTCGAGACCGGTTTCCGCCCGTCCGTCAGACCTTCTGGGTTCTCCCAACATCCACAAGCACATTTTCCCCCAAACATTAACGTTATGTCCAATAATCACCTCTCTTCCACTCTATCTAATCACCACTATTGTGAGCCGCCGCAGGGATACAAATGACTAGGTAGTTTTCCATTTCTAAACGCAGTCTGTAGTGATTTATCAGTCCCCCTCTCAAGATCCTCCGAGATCTACTCCAACTTCCCCCCCTTAAAGCAGCCCTCCGCCCCCCGGTTCATTCGCGGAGCTTAGTAGAAGAGAAACCTGATCTTTATATACGTCCGCCCCTCAGTGGTAGTTACGGCCCCCGAGATAGGTGAATTTTCTTCCAGTCGAGTCCCGCCCCCGGCGACGCAAATTTTATTCTTCAATCCTCGCTATAGTTAAGCTTTTTCTTCAAACGAACCCCACCGACCCCCCCTCCCCTTGGCGGCGGGACCCTAACCCCCCCCGCCAAAACTTTTGGGATTTCCCTTAAAAACCCCCCGCGCTGCCTGACTCTCCTGTCCTGAGCCGTCGCTCCACGGAAAAGCGTAGCGCTGCCAGTCTGCCCGAACGGAGGCCCCCCACCGCGTTGGTTCTCCCTGTTTTGTCAGGACCGAATCACGATCTTCTCCTAGGGATTGCGTCCTTCTTCGGGTAATTGTTCCTTGTATCCCCGCTTCTTCCCTTGTACCGTATTCTTAATCGTCAGTCACCTGGACGAAAAGAATTTCTACTCCTCATCGAATGCGGAAGTCCCCAGAAATGTGTCTTTGTCGACACGCTATAGTTATTGGCAATAAGGAAATTGTGGCCCCCCTGCCGCTTTAGACTTCCGGAAGGAAGCAATCTGATTAAAGAGCCCGCATACGCGTTTCTAGGACCAATTTTTAAAGTATCCGTTTCATCTTTTACTTGCTCGCTTTCCCGCCGAACGGCACAACTACGCCCCCCCCGCCTTTCTCCATGAGAAAGTGTAGTCCTCCCTCAATGATACCCCTCCTGGGTCGACTATCGCCGCTTCGGGGATCTAGATCCCTTCCTGGAGTCGCCTTGTAAGCGCTGTTAAGAACCACTTCGGCACTTTCGCACCATTACTATTGCGAGCCCCCGTGCCCGCGATCCATTCCCGACACCGGCATCGCGGCCAACAACGCTTACCTTGGCCCGCATCCCCCGTTGACAGTCCTCTTCCCAACACCCTTGTAGAACTACCCCTCTGAACACGTTTCAACCTTGACCTTTGCATCAAAACCCCCCCGGTTTCAGGGGAGTCAGGTCAGTGGCTGTTTCATTTTGGGCACTTTCTAACGGGGGTTCCTTTGGCCCACGCACAAACTTTCCTTTCCACCTTGGAAAGCCTCTCACATAGGCCGCCACTCTGGGCTGTTACGTTGAAGCTCTCCTGGCCCCAACACGACTATTACAGCATTTGTAAATCCGGGCAGCTTTCCAACACCACTTCGGGAAGGACACATTCTTGTCCTTCCCGTGGCGTCGGCTCGTGCGCTTCCCCCATGCCGGCACCTTTCCCCCCTCCCTTTTGACGGTTTAAGAGGGTAAAAAAGATCACTTTCCCCCCCCGATTTCCCCTTGCTTATAACAGCCCACTCTTTCTTGACTTCGGGTAGCAGGGACCCCCCCTTCTTCGACTTCGCATTGATAACCGAAGATGGTGATTAATCCCCCCTTCGAAAGTTGACGTCCCACCCTTTTCAAAGCGTCGTAATTCTCTCTACTTTTCCCTCAAAGGTGTTGTTGTGTTTTGATCCTTTGTCTCCCAGGATTTTACCCCCGATTTTTTTGTTGTCCCCTTATTTCTTAAGCACCCATAAGGTTCAACTAACTTGCTCGTAGTCCATGTCACGTAAAATAAGGCGTCTGAGTCTTTACAAGTAGAAAGGTGAAAAGGTTCCTCCTTTTCATCAATCACTTGCCCCCACTTGAAGTTGGAGAAGTTCCTTACCCCAGAAATCCAAGAGACCAAATCGGGTTTTCCTTCCCCTTGTTGTTCCGCCCCCACTTTTTTTTGACTTTTAGCGTTCGAGTATCCCTCAAAAGATGATTTCGTCTTTGAGTTTCAACGTGCGGAAAGTGTCCCAATTCGAGATGGGCTCGTGCAGGTTGACAAGCCCCCTTTTTAAAGTGAGGGTGCGCTATTTGCCGTTTATTTTCTACCAAATACAAAAATTGCAGTGATCAAAAATTTCTTGTTTTTTCTTTTTTTTCCCGGTTTTGTTTAACCCCTTTGTAGTGTACCCCCTACCCCCCGGTTTTAGTGAAGAGTCCCCCCTCCGCGTTCCGTAAAATTTAGTGAAGAACCCTTAGTTAGTAGTGCTAGATCACGGTTTTGTACGTAAGGGAGTCCTTTGTTTTATCTTTTTCCATAGGGGTGGCGCCCCCCTCTTCCAGGATGATTGGGAGTCTCAGAGCGACATTCCTACTGCCCTCGTTTCGATGCCCTTATCCCAGAGAATGTGGCTCCGTGCCCGGCGGCCGTTGAATCGGTTTCTCCCAGTCGTTCCCTTCGGGTTTGCGAGTTTAAGAACGTTACCCTCGTTCCTGGCCGGCGCGACTTCCAGGAAAGATCGGTTTAATGATCCCCAACCACGCATAGCTTCTGGTCTCTTTTATCAACTATGGTCGCCTTCCTGAGATTGCATCCCTCCTTGCCACTGTCCTTCCCTTTCTTTGCCAATAACTACCCGGTTTCTGGACCAATTCACCCCCTTTATCGACCCGATGAGGATTCCACCGATTTTTCCCACATTTTTCATAATTATTCCCTTTTTCGTGCCAACTTTTTTAAATTGAAAGGAACCTCCCGACACCTGATTCCGACTACGGTGTCCCTTTTCCCCATTCCCCCCCCCGCGTCGAGGTGGACCGAGTTTTTTTTTGACAGTTTCTTCGGAGGATATGGCCCTTTGCGTCGTGCTCTAGGTGCTTTAGTCATTCGCTCTGTTTCTTGGTTAATCGGGCACACCCCAGTTTGGGCTGTTTCTTCCAACCAGGAGCCGTTTTTTCTATGGAATGGTTTGGTCGAACTGTTTTCCCCCTCTCCCTACTGGTGGAGTGGGCCAATGTGTTGTGTCGCCTTGTTGGAAGCCTCTAGTTTTCAAACAGCAAGATCCTGTTCCTCCCATTTTTTTTTCCGGCTAAAAAGGAGGACCCCCGTCCTTCCTGAGGCTCTTTACTCGAGCATCTTTCGCTAAGCCTTCCTGGTTTCGGTGGACGATGGCTGGTTTTGACCGTCGTTTCCATTCGTCAGTGGATTTTTGGTCCCCCTGATCAATAATGCTTTTTTTCGACGTCACTCTCCTCTTTTTTTTCCAAGGCGTAGTCTCAACTGGGTTTTTCGATCGCTGGGAAGTCTGTATGCCCTTCCTTGGTAGTGTGCCCTTCCGAAGGGGAGTAGCCCCCCTCTTTGTTGCTGTCTTCCTCTTGCCGCTCAGCGTTGAGAGAGAACTTTGACTTTCAATTCTTTTATCGACCTGTTTCTGCTTCCCAGAGGAGGGATTCTCTTTAGGGATCGCTAGTGCTTCCTCCTCCTGAGCTGTTTCTACGCGACGGCCTGGCGTTTGGATTTCCCTCTTTAGGGGTCCCAGGAGAAAGGCTTCAAAAGCCCCTGCCTTCCAGCCCATTTTTTTCTTCGAATTTCCTCGGCCCTTCCTTCCCTTTTGGGAGAGAGATCTCTGCCAAGGGGTTTTATTTCGGGTTGTTGTTTTCCCATTGGTCCGTGTTGGAGAGGCGTTAGCCTGTTCTTCCGCACCTTAATAGGAAATAAAACGTTGCCCCTTTGACTGGGGCCTTTTTCTTTTCTTCGAACCTTTCGCCCCCTCCCACGGACCGTCCCAGCCCCGCGTGCACACCCCCCAGTACGAAAACGCTCAAAGAGTGACCGGGAGAGATTACTCCCTTTTCTGAGATTTCAAGTGAGCCACCCAATAAACCCTACCCCTCCCCTTGGGACACCTTTTTTCTCCTTAGCTTCTCCACGCGATATGTCCACTATTCACGAAGAGATCTGACCCTCCCCTTTGACGACGCCGGTAGTTAATGAAGAGTCTTCCTGGCAGTTCCTATCTTCTTTTCACCTTTTTTCCCCCCCTTGACCTAAGACTTCCCTCCCGATTCTCAGACCTTCCACAAGATATACCCCTAATCTTTCTTCTTCCCTCTCTTTTGCTTGATCGGGTCTAAGCAATAACGAGGTTACCCCTTTTAGCTCAAGTGAAAAGCCCCAGTCCCTTTTTCTTTCCTCCATTTCCCCTCTTCACCCGGACCCAGCAACACTTACCACGCACAAGCCTCGTCGCGAGATTCTGGACCACCCCCAGTTCTCCCCCCAAGAGATCCCCCCCTAACCCCTTCGGAAGGTTGGAGAAAACATCCCCCCTCCCCCCCCAGGCGCTAAAAACTCCTTCCCTTCCCTTCCAGCCCGACGCGTAGACAATGGCCCCCTGTCCCCTCGCCTCCGCAGCTGCATCCCCCTTCGTCCCCAACTTCCCGACCAGTTTTTTCTAAACGGTGTCATACCCCCTCCCCTTAGCCCTTTCCCGAAGCTCTTAATAGAGATACCCCGGTTCCGGAACCCTCCCCTTCTTTTTTTTCCCTGTGTACATCTCTGTAAGATCCCAGGAACCATTGGCCCTCCCCAAACCTTTTCAGACTTCCTTTCCTGAAATCGGCCGGGTTTTGAAGTGTGGCCCGATGTAGGGCCTCATCCCCTTTGCCCAGTGGGCATGGTAGAAGTACGGACAGGACGCCAGTTGCTAACCTGACCCCGCGATCGTGTGTTTCTGCCGGATTTGGAAATGCCCCCCCTTCGTTCCGGTTTCCAATCTGAGTCCCCTCCCCCCTCGAGAGCAAGTGCGACCCCTCCCCAGCCTGAGTACTTGTTTTAGAACTAGCAAATCCCCGATTCACTTCCTTATTCTCGCATTACCCCTCCTTCGATTCGGAATATTCCTTGCCTTGAAGTATTCTTTTTACGCTTGAGGAACAACAAAGGCTACCCGAGGCAAAATTTTTTCAACCCTATATTTCTATCGAAACGTGTCCTCCCCCCCTGAGGCTAAACGGCCCCCATTTCCTCCGCGGCACCGTCTCATATGCTTCTGTGCCATACATCCCGAAGGCACGATGACGTACCCTTCCCCTGACGCCACTCTTTCTCCCCTACACCCCCTTCCCAATTTTCAATCTGGACATCAGTGATTAAAATTTTCCAAATTCTCCCTGGTTGTTTGGGCTAGTGGCTTTTCCCGGGGCACTTGGCCCTGTCCTTTCTCAACTGACCATTCGCGGACCCTATCACCGTTCACAGGGTTTTCCTTGACAACCTCCTTTCGGCTCCTCTGGAGATTTTTCTGCACTTGGAATTTTGACCTCCCACAAAGAAGTTTTTCCTTAAGACGTTTTCCTTAAATAAGTGACTCCCCCTTTTCCACCACTTCGGGAACCTAAAAATCGGGCCCTCCAGTTGCTATTGGGCGGCTTGGTTCCCCCCAGGTTTCTACCCCCCCCCCTGCAATTTGCCTTCACGGTGGTTTTCTCCTTGTCTCCCCCAATCTAACGTACCGTCTCGTCTCCTTGATCCCCTTAGACATCCTGTTAGCCATGTTTCCGCCGTTTTTGTATCCTCGCCCATGGATGCGGAAACTATTGGCTTTTCCTTCCCTTCGCCCAGGTTCGTTTCCCCCCTCTGTCCCTCCTCCCTCTTAGTCGGACTCTTCTCTTTTCGGTTTGTTTTCTGAGTCGCTTCTTAACTTAAGTCGACCTTTTTCATGTCACAACTTTCTCTTTTTTCTTAACTCATCGTTCCTGCCTCCTGGCGCCGATCGGCCTTTCCCGGCGACTTTCCCTTCTCCCTGCTCTTCGTGTCCAATTCAGAACGTTTTACATACGTCTGATATTTTTCCTCAATTCCCTCCTTCCCCCCGGAACCCCCTTTCCCTTGTTGTTCCGAAGCAAAAGTTACCCCCCGCACGGCCTTTCCCATCGGGCCGGAAAGGGTGTACGGGCCTGAAGTGTTCCTTTGCTTATTTCTTGCTGCCCCCAACGCTTAATTGGCCAAGCGTTTTCTTTTCGTGGAGATCAAGTGAAAGCCCAGATTCCAGGCTATTTCTTTTGTGACTTTTTTTTTCCCCAGCCCCTTGTTCACGGTGATGCCGATTTTTCCCTGTAGATCCCCCACTTTTTTTTTTTTTGGGCCCCAACCCCCACCGTTAACAGCACTGAGCAAAATGGATTTATCCCCGTTTTTTTCCTTTTTAATAAACGCTCCCCTCTTTCATTGTTCCGATATTTGTTCGAACCAGGTACAGTTTTTTTTTTTTTTTTCAAGTCCCCCCCAGAGTGCCTGCGTTTGAAAATGTCGACCCCCTCCCTCTCCTAGTAGCTTTCCTCTTTTCTCTTAATGTGACGGTTGATAGTTATAAGTGACTTTGTCGGTTCTCCGAATGGGGGAGTCTTTTTACCCCTCTATCCTTATCGGAGAGAATTGTCGAGGATTGTCTGATATGGGTCCCCTCCTTCCAGGCGTGTGATGCAAGCGCAGAGCCTTTTTTGTTGTATTGTAGGAAATTTTTCTAGGCGAAAAGGTCCTCCTTTTCTTCTTAGTTTTTTTCTATTGTTGGAAAGTTCTCGCATTCTTGGCGGCGTTTTCCTCCCTGGCTTGCTTTTCCCCCTTTGACGAGAACCCTTTCCCTTTTTCTGTTTCTTCTTTTTGCCCCCATGTTGCTTCCTTTTCTATTTTTCCGCCGGCACTCAGCTAAATTCCTTCTTCCACGATTATCCGTTTTCTTTTTTTCCCCCCCCCGGGAAACATTTTTTCCTGATTCGATGAGGCTTCTGCCCCCGAGGATTTCGTCCTTTTACAGTCTTTTACATATACGTCAACCTTTCGGAGAAAATTCGAAAGTTCCTTCCACCCGAATCCTTTTCTACAATCGTAGTTCCTCCGAGTGCCCTTTATAGTTCCCACCTTTTTTCTCCCCGATGATTTCCTTCCCATTTCTGGGAACCTGGCGATGACTTTTGTATTGGCTACATGCTAGGATTGACTTCTCCTCAGTATCCTTTTTGGGGTTTGTAGGTGTTTATTTCCTTCACCCAAATGGCCCCGTTTCATGTTTTCCGCCTTCGTCTTTTTTTTTTCTATGATTTTTCCCTTTTTAGTGGTACTACCTCGTCCGAGCGGAAGGGTCTTTTGTCATTTTTTTGTATGTTTTTGTTAAGCGTGCTCGTGGCCGTCCCCTAGCCTCAAAATGCCTTGGGCCTTGTAAACGTTTTTTCTTTTTCCTTTGCTCTGCTTTCTTTTCTAGGAAGCAAAAGCCCTCCGTTTAGCTTAGTGGGTGTTACTGTGTTTCGGACTCTTCTCTCTAGGGAAGTTGCTTCGGTCGGCTAATCCTCCCCCGACTTCGGAATAGTAAGACCTCTGTCCTTTTCTCCCCTGCCCTTTTCTTTTCTTTATCTTTGATTTTCCTCGAGTGAAAGATAGATGGGGTGGCCGAAAGAAGTTGTTTATAACCGTCTTGTGTGATCCCAGATTGGCGCTAAATTTCTTTCCTCCTTCTTAGCCCTGACATTAGGGTATAGTGTATGTCTTCTGTCCTACTAATGCGAGTAGTGGGGGCGGAGGAGAGTGCCTTCCTCTCTTTCCCGCCCCTTCCAAGCGCTTCCATGGTTTGGCTTTCCGCCATTTAGGACGGACGTGAATTTCTCGTGAAACTCCCAAAGGCCTGTGGCCATCCCCTTCACCCTGGCCTTTCGATGACCCCCCTAAACAACCTTTTGTTTTTGAGAGAATTCGATCCACTTTGTCTTTTTGGCACAAAATTTGCCGTTTGAGCCCGCTGTCTACGCACTTCGGAATACACAAGGCCACTCTTCTTTCCTAGTGGGCTTCCTTTCTGATTCCGAGTCCCCAGCCCGACCAAAGACTTAACCGACATCTACGACCCCACAGCGGACCTTCCCCCCTTATTCTCGCGTGTCAGATGGAGAGGCACTCGTTTTCGTTCCAAAACAGCAATAGGTCCCCCCTTCGTCTCTTAGTTCCAAAGTCAAAATAGAGCTACCCCTTTCGCTTCCCACTCCAACCCTCCCTTGAGCTCCCCCACTGGCTTCCAAGGAGTTTTTCGTCTTCCCTACGTTGAGTATTCTAAAGAAAGGTCCTTCCCGCATCTACCATGCCCGCAACCCGCTAGCCACGACAAACCGTCCTTCATCGCGTTGATCAGGGGTCTTTTCGAGAGATGTTAGCTTCCGGCCGGCCAACACGCCCTCTTTATTTTTTCGGCAGGGCAGTTTCAACATGTCTCAACACGCTAACCTAACCCCGTTTGCCTTCCGTCGCGAGTCGCTGGGCGGCCCCCCAATCACCCAAATTTCCACGATCCCGACCCCCGGCGGTTCGTGAAAACTTCCCAAAACTTTTTTTTGTTTTTGGGGGAGACGTCTATGCACCCCACCGCGCTTACCTAAAATCCGAGCCGCGTATCACAAGGCCAGCGTTCTCGCCGCGCCATGCTTCAGACATTCCCTACCGCGGGTGGTCTCAACTTTTCTAACCTCCTACCGTCGTATAAGCTTTGACGAGCGGGTGTTGTCCTGACGGATTTTTCCTGGCCCATTTTTCTCCGCTGTCTCTCTGGGTACATACGCCGTTAAAGGGAAGCCAAAATACGAAAATTCGGGCTTTCATCCCCCCATTCGACCCCTCTTCCTACAGCCCCAATGATTTCATGTCCCCCTCCCCCTTCCTGTGGCTTACTAAGTTTCCCTTTGCCCAAGTTTCTTTTTTTTTCTAGTGGACGACCCCCCGACCTTCTTTAAACGAGACCGCGATCCGTGGTGGTTTCTGCCCCCTTGGCAAAGCAATCGTTTTTTCCTTGTACCGCCTTGCGAAAAGCGCGCGAACGTTAACCTCTCCCCAGCAAATTCGTTTCCCCATTGAGAAAAGCCATTTGCTCTCGGCCATCATTGGAGATATCAGCCGTCCATCTTGCGATCTCGTCATCAGCAGTAGGACATTTGCCCCCTTCCTTGGGGCTCTAGACAGGATCCCTCTTTCACATCGTGGTTACCCAATCTCCTATGGCGTGTAGAAAAAATTTTTTGCGCACTGAGACCAGGCCAATTTCAGCCAGCGGCCGGACGAAAACTTTTCCTTCACGTCCCTCCCGCGCACGCTGGACGGCTCGGCAAACTAACAACTTTCCCGTTGACTCCCAACTTTCTTGAAACCCGTCCCCTTGGAACCTTTGATACTACCCGCCCGGTCGTCTCCCCCTTTTCTCAGTGGCCTTTTTATGGGGAAATTTGTATGCCATTCTCGGACCCCCCCTTCCCTTTAAACAGGGGCTTTCAAACCGGCCCCTCCATTTTCCCCCGGTTCCTCTGAGATTGATGGAACTTTTAATATCCCACCTGACTTTGAAACTCCCCCAAGTCTTGTTTCGCTAACGCGGCACGTTTCCAACAACACCTTTGAAATTTACCCCTTCCGACACGGGTTGGATTGTTAACAACCCTTGTTTCGGCTTCTCCACCCTGCAATGCTACTTTTTCCTTCAGGAACCATATCATCGAATCAAAGCGTTATTGCTTCAACCAGCACGCATACGGATGACGTTAGCAGTTTCCCCATATTCCGCTCTGCCGCATTGATGTTCCCCTTCACCAGCTTTGAGCCCAGTTTTTGACGTCCCCCATTCGTGAAACTCTCTTTTCGGCCTCTCTCTTTTCCTCCTTTGTTTTAGGAGACTTAGAATACCTTCAGGTTTTGAACGTGTGGTTGTCCACCTTTCTAGTCCCTAATAGTTTCCATCAATGGCAGTTCTCATTCTCTTGCCTTCGTCCAGTCAATTCCCCTCCCAGTCTTCCTTTCTGTACTAAAGTCGAATTTTTTCCTACTGTTAGATCTATGTTGGCTTTCCGAAACCGTGCTTGGGTGGCGCCGCCCCTCCCCCTTTGTTAAAAAGCCGCCCGCTCCCAACTTCCTTCCACACTCCTTTGGCCGGGCCCTGAAGTGGGTTTTTCCCTTTTGCTCTTGGTTCCGCCCCAAAAGGTTTTGCATCTGTTGAATTCCTCAGATTCAAAGACTCCCTCTGTTCACTTTCTGTTCGATTTACCCAGGTTGAAATCCCCCCCTTTTTCCCGGTGTCTCTTGTGCCTTTTACCCAAGTTGCACTTCCCCCCCCACGTTAACAGCCCCCGCCAAATACCCCGTGGAACCGGTTTTTTAATCAGGAGTTACCTCATTTACCTTTTTCCCTCCTTTTTCTCTTTCTCCGGTAATCCTGCCAGCTGACCTAGCAGCCCGGTGCCCCCCCATTTTCGTCTCGCGTGAAGTTTTCGATTAAACTTTCGGTGTTGCTAGTTTTAACCTGTGTTTTTCTGTGTCCCTATTGATATGTTTGCCACTATATTTGCCCTCGCTGAGACTTTTTGCGTGTATAGTTGTCCCATTTCGCCTTGACCAATTTGATATGCTGATCGAACCCTTCCTTGGGAGCTAGAGAAGTAGACCTTCTTACGGTTGAGCTGTTGCGACCTACGGTATTAGTTTTGCGTGGTTACAATGGTCTTGGCTGTCTCCCCTCATTCCCCTCGTGCCTAGATGATTGCTTTATGAAACTGAGAACGGGCTTTCTTTTAGCTCATTTCCTGGCGTTTTTCTTTCGTACGACTCCCCCTTCTTCCCCCTAAATTCTTCTTCTCATCCTTATCGAGTTTAGGGCCAACCCGTCCCAATTTTTCTCCGTTCTTATGAGTTGCCTGTCCAACATTTTTCCTGCCATCTCCACCGACGTATTTAAACTTCTTCCCTTCTCCACCTCGGCAAGTTTTTGACACAGGCCGAACCGGACTAGACAATCCCGCGGTACGGGATAGTCAGCCTTTTATTCCAACCTTTTTCTAATGTGCGACTCCTTTTCCGTGCCAGAGGAGTAATTTTGTTTTTCCAGACGACTTGTCTTTGATTCCGCGGCGGCTGGGGGTTGGTTCCGGATTTCCCCAAAACATTTGGTCGTTTATCTCTAAAAATTACCGGTCTTTTTTTCGTTTATCTTTGCATGTTTGTTTGCCGCCCGCGGACCGACTCTCCCTCTTCTTGGCGTTGTTCCCCTTGTTGCGCGTCTCATTTGTGAACTGAGTGCTCTTTCTGGAATTCACCTTCTTTGCGGTTAAGCCCCCCCCATTTTGATCCCGAACCCTGCTGCCGTTTATTGTCCCGTTCCGAGCAACTTGCCTGATCGCATTTTTCGTGGGTACTTTGGTTCAGGGGCATGTTAGGCGCTAGGTCTATTTGGATTTTCTTTATTTTTCTATCAAGCCCCTACTTCTGACTTCCGATATCATTGCTCCTTCGTTTCTCAAGTGGAGTTTCGATCCTGAGGTTTTTACGAATGGATTTCCCCCCACTCGATCTGGACGAAGAGAACGTTTAATTTTTCCCAGATGCTGTTGATTTGTCCCCTCTTGGCAGATCCCGGTCTCCGACGCGATCCCGGACATTCTTGGCCCCGACCTTTCTTGCTTTAGTCCAATGGTAGCTGCGGCGGGTTGCGATGTCTTCGAGTGACGCCAATTCAGTACTCATTTCCTGTCCCCCCGTTACTGCAGGGAAACAGGCTTGGAGTTTCCTCTAGGCGCGACAGGCTAACATTCCCTCCAACGGCAACTTTCCTAGTCTATGGCAAGATATCTCTCCTTTTTTGATCCCCATCATCGTGTTGTTGCTAGTTTCTCTTACTCGTGCTTTTTGCCCTAGTCAAAGGGGAAGTTTGTCAGGTGAGATTCATCTAAATTCTTTGTCCCCCCAAGGAATTTCCTTTTAGTCCTTCGGATGGTACTTAAGGGCTTTGACTTCACTGAGTCACGACACTCCCCCGAATAGAAGGGGCGACCAGAGTGTTGGTGGCTAATCCTAAGCACTTTCCACGGCCCCCCCTCCAATTCACTTTTTTAAGGTTTTTTCCTGTCGTAAGCGTGAGAGCCCCCCTTTTGTCCCAAATCCACCGATTTAACCCCCCCTTCAGTCTATTAGTAAAACATACCCCCCTACTTCCCCCCGCCCTTGTTTCCACTCCGTCCCATAACCCCTACCTTTTTTCTCTGACAGGGATGCCATGAAACTGTTCTTACTCTGAAGTTTCCTCATTAGCTGATCCCCGTACCCGCAATGCCTACTCATCTCCTCCCCCCATGCACCTCACTCCTTCCTCCCCCTTTCTACTTTTCGTCTCATCTCTCTCTTTCGGATCCGCGCTTCCTACGGTTTAGGCTAAACGTCCCTTTTTTGTCTTTTCAACGAAGATCGGTGTCCTTTCTCTCCCTTCTCAGCGCCTTGCGACCAAACTTGATCCAACTCCACAGAATCTTAGAGATTCCTTGGCGACCGAAACATCCCATCTTCCCACGAACCCCCCCCCCTCCCGGGCTTCCTGGGGGCCCCCTCCAAAATTTTGGCGGAAATGAGACAACACCAGCTGCGCCTGTCCCCCCGCGCCGCCTTCTCCAAGTAAGCGTCGACTCCTTTTTTTCCTCACGTCTCCGTTACAGCGGTTTGGTCGAAAATTGTGTCCGTAAAGAACCCGTAGCCTTCTTCGACTAGCTCTTTCAGAGCCTTCTTTTCCCCCGGCACCCCTTTTTCTCCCTTTCCGCCTAAATGGGACCTTTATGTCTATGTCAGCACCTTGGACGGTAATAGCGTCCTGCATCCTCCTCGTGGCACTTTTTTTTTTCTCAAGTTGCCTTTTGGGCGCAAAAGGATGGATGGGTTTCTTTATTGAACGTGAAGGATGTAGCCTCGTCGAAGGCAGATTGCGCTAAAATTCACATCGACTTTTTCTCGGACACGGGTAAAGCCAAATAAGATTTAAGATTGATCTCTCTTTCATCTAAAGAAGAGTTTCCGACGTTCGCACAACAACGAAGAGCGGCCCTTCTCTGCGAACCGTTTGAGCCCCTTCCTAGAGCCCCTACAGTTCGATCCCTCCCTCCCCATTTATGGACCCCCTCTTGCATCTCCAATGCCGTACAGTCTTCCCTGGTACTCTCTGGGACACTACTCGTCCCCCCGAATAAGATTGCAAAAGATCGTGGAGAAAAACCACCCATCAGAGCGCGAAAACGTCTGACGACCCATCGCCCCCTGAAGTGCCTACAATGCTAGGAAGAAGAACCCTTTTCTTCCCCCCTCATGGTCACCTGCAGCGCCCCCTTCAAT
>Ga0179593_1692020_pt1 | contig 15426 bp, 25 predicted proteins | sample CZODoug2_1_08_16_FD_185931 | JGI IMG/M metagenome (GOLD analysis project Ga0179593, IMG submission 185931) | Vadose zone soil fungal communities from Angelo Coast Range Reserve, California, USA - CZODoug2_1_08_16fungal (PacBio error correction) | ecosystem: Environmental > Terrestrial > Soil >... | reverse complement strand
TCCCTTGCCCCCCCCTTCTGAAAATCTTTTCATGTTTTTTTTTTTCTCCTCCGTGATGTTAGCTTTCTGGCGGTCAGGCATCTAGAGGAGTGTATAGTCGACGTAGACTTTAGTTTCCTCGTCAAACGTCCTCTTTCATTGTCTGTGAGCAAAGAACTTTATCAAGTTGTTCCCAAGTGTCGGCGGTTTTTTTTTTCGATCTGCCCCCCATTTTTTCTTTTGCTTGTTAATAGGACCCCTATTCGTGCCATTTCTTCCAACCGTCCTTCCGAGGCTCCTTCCCTCGCTCCCAGAGTTAGTTGCATGAAGCTTACGTTTTTGATCGTCCAGTTTTTGGTCTCCTTTTTTCGCATTGCCAGGTCCCTTATTCTTTTTTGGCTCCCTTTTTCTCTGGGGGCTGTAACCAGTCTCCCGGCTTGCCCCATTTTCATTAAAGATTCTAGCTACCGAACGTTATCCCTCCCCTTCCTGGTTCCGACCCCAGATTTCCTCTCCCCCCTCCGGATTCCCCCTGGGATCGTCCCCCTTTCTGGGTTCTCTCGACTGAAATCTTTGGTCAATCTTTCACTTTTTTTTTTTTTTTTTGACATCTTGCAATCCCTCCCCCCCCGTGCAGTCGCTGATGTTTTTCTTTCTTTCCTTTCCCTTTCGTATTCTTTTTGTTCCAAACTGTGAATTGGCTGTTGCGTAATGGCCCCTTTTCTTTGAGAAGCCCCTTTCCTTTGTTTCGGTTTTTCGCTTTCGTGACGGCTTTCCCTGCCCTCTGAAGAATCACTCTGAAATTCTTTTTCTTTTCCCCCCCGCAGTTTGGGTTTTTTTCCCTGAAAACCCAACCGTAACCACAATCGATCTTTCAAATGTGGTGTGGGTGCAGGGTTTCTTTGCACCTTCCTTTTCCTTGCACATCCCCAGGTCGTTTGTCGGTTTCCCCCGAAATTTGAGTTCTTTTCCCCCCGGTTTTTCTCGTTCTTGATGTGAATTGTCTCGAATTCCTCCCTGCACGTCTAGGCTTTTTTTTTTAATGCCTCTGCATAAGGTCTGTGAATTCTCTAGCATGTCCCTTTCCACAAGATTTTGCCTTCGTGCTTTTTTTTTTTTTTCTCTCGTTTCGATTTTTGAGACAGCTTGACGAGAGTATCGGTCCCTTAGCTGCTACATGTACTCTCTGCATCTGCAGTTGATATTCTTAACCTTTCCGCTCTTTCATTTCATGCGATTTTTTTTCTTTGAGGACCTTTTGATTTGTATTTTTTGCTCTTCCCTATCCGTCCCCGTACCCTCACCTTTTCATGGAGGTCATTTGAACCTTGATGTCTCCCTTGGGTAGTATTCACTGTAACCCTTTTGCATTCATATACCGGACCTGCAATTTCCCCCCCCTTTTTTTTTATCTTGTCCTGTTTAAGTTTTTCCTTTTTGATCAAGCGTTTTCCCCCGTCCACTTTGAGTTCGTGTCTTTCTCTACAAAGTTCCCTGGTTCCGACCCCTATCTATAGACTCCCGACTTGTAAGCGGACATTTCCTTACTTTTTAATTTCCGTTTGTTGGCTCTCCCCCCGATGAGTTTCAGTATAAAGCTGGGCGCATCTGTGTCTTCTTCTTTTTTTTTTCCCCCTCAACCCAAGTGAAAAAAATGTGACTATCGTTTTCTCTCTCCCTCCCCAAGTTTTCAGTTAAGTTTTGCTCCAACCTTTGGACAAAAATGTCACATTTCCCCGAACTATTGTCAGGTATTTTACCTTGACTTTTGCAACGGACATGTCCCCAGAGACACTCTTTATACCCGTTTTTTCAAATACTCATCCCTTGTGCGCCCTCCGAGTTTTCTTTATTACATTTCCCCCCAAACTTTTCCGCCACAAGATCATTGCACTTATTCACTTCCTTCACCTATTCGGTACGTTTTCCCGCTTCTTGTGGGGAATGGCCTATACTCGCCCAAACACTCCTTTATTTACAACCCCTTCTTTCCCGAATCATGGGGGTTAATTATTTCCCCTTTGCCCCCCAACCTTTTCTTAATTTGACCAGGGAATCGTCCTAAGTGGATCCTTTTTCCCTCAGGGCCGACGACCCTGATTTTTGGTGATTGGTAACCCCTCTTTTTTTTTCTAGTAAACCCCCCCGTGTTTGGCAGGTCCCGTGGAATTCTTTTTCTGCCACCTTCCCTCACCCCCTTCAAATCCTAGACCCCCCAGCTTCCTTATGGACCCCCCCACCTTACTTTTACAATCAACTTCCTTTTGTGCACTTCCTGCCCATTGCGCTGTTTCCTTTGTGTACGGTCTCAAGATGTCGTCCTCTTTTATAGTCAAGTTTCAAGGGGACCTTTGCGCTAGTTCTTCTTCCAGGGTAGGTCGATAACCACTGTCCCGTTTGTTGAATTTCAGGAACGTTTTTCCCCTTTTACGCAACTTCCTGTGGGACCCCCCTGATTACCCTCCAAAAAATCCCACTTCCAAAACCTGCGGTGTAGTCGGGGGATTTCTTTTTCCTCTTTCCGCTTCCTTCACGACTCCCGCTTTTTCACCGTGAACGCTCCTTCAATTCCAACAGAACGTTCGTCCCCCTTTTTTTACCAGTGATCCCTTTTTTTTGAGGCTCTCAATCTTTGGTCGGACACCCCTCCCCCCTTCTGACGACCGTTGCGCCTATCTGCTTTCCTTTTTTAAATTTCGAATTTCCCCCAACTTTGACACTCTCGGGGACCTTTTTCAATAGGGTCAATCAACCTTCCGAGTTTTAAATGTCCCCCCCCCCCTTCCCCCCCACGATGTCCCCTCCCCGTTTCCAACTCTTACCCACGGCAGTTCCTTAAGCCGGTCCTCTGAACGTTGTTGGCCCCCACCTTCAGATCTAAAAGAACACCTTGATGTTACTGGCTTTTTTTAATCTCCTTTATGTCACCTTTCTACCCCAATCTTGTCGCGTCCCGACCAAAACTACGACCCCCGTTTCAACTTGCTTTTCTCCCGGTACTCCCCCCAAATATTTCTTCCTGACGTTTCACACGCACTTCCCAAGACTTCTTTCCTTTTCCGATCCTACCTTGCCGGGACCCTTTTTCTCACATCATCACGCTATTTTCCCCACCCCCCCTTTGTCGGCTTAAACCTTCAACTTGGAGCAAGTTCATTCCTCTTTTTCCTTCACTTCCTTGTGAGAGTCTTTCCCCCCTCCCCCGTTCTTTGACAGACGCGTCCTTTTTGTGTTTTTGTCAGGCACTTTTTCTTTCCCCTTTGTTGTTCCTTCCCTTGAAGTCGTTAGTCTTCCCCCTTTACGTAGGCCTCTTTAGTTTGCCAAGGTTTTTTTTCTCCGAACGCCCTATTGTTCATTTCGTGGTCTGGCAGTTGCTCACTCTTTGTCCGGTTTTAACTTCCCGATTTCCCCCCTCTCTCAATAGTTTTAATTCCCTCGACAAAGAACTAACATCTTTTCGAGGCTTTTCACCTTATTTTTTTACTCTCATTTGGTTGTTTTGGGATATGCTTGCCCTTCCCCCTTCTTAAGGAGTCTTAGGTTAATTTTCTCGAGTTCACCGGTCCAGATTTTATCTTTTGGAAATGACCCTAGAGGGTTCTTATTCCTTACCTTCTTGATCTAATGTTGCACCCTTCCTCAATTTTCTTGACCACTTTCCTTTCGCTTCAAAATTTTTTTCAGCTTGATTGACGACCCCCTCTTGATATCGCCCAAAGTCCCCCTTTTTTCCCTCTTTCTGGCTTATGCTCAAACACGTTCTTCCTTGTGAACTCTTTTTTTCATTTTTTTCCTGTGGAGATACAAATATCTTCCCTAGGATCTTCTGGTACCCTCCACTACTGGCTGGCTCCCCTTTCAAAGTCGCACCATTCCCCCCCAGAAGTTTTGTTAGTCGGATGCATTCTTTTTTGTTTTAAAACCGAGTCATGTCCTTTGTTTCCTGTACGGGAACCTCCGCGACTAGACTTCAGTCCTTTCAATCTGCACACTCTGCACCGCCAACCACACCGAGGGAAAGATCCCCTTTTTCTCTCTTTCACTTGCCCAGGTTTTCTTTAGAACCCGAAATTTTCCCCTCTTTTTAAAGTTCCCCCTTCTTATTAGAGTACCTTGTGTTAACTTGTGGACTCATTTCCCCTCTCACTGGTCCCTTTTAGTTGAGTAACCCTCACCTTGAATCCCTCCCCTTTTCGTTTTTTTCCTTAGGTCTTCCCATTTCTTGTTCGTTTTTTCTTCCGAGTCCGTCCCAGTTGAAGACCCCCGATCCGACCCCTTTTTTTTCATCTTTGGTTGACCCACACAGTTTGTTCTCTGCATGGACTTTTGACGTGTTGCAGAATTTCTCTTCCCTCCTCCCCAAAGTCTCCTCCGTATGTTTCTTCATATCCTTTAAATCACTTGCTCCACCCCCTGGTATTATTTGAACCCCCCGTGGTTCAATGATTTTTTTTGAGATGCTCCAGGTCATGTGGAAGGTGCAACGTGTTAAATACTTTTTGTCACTGCACCGGTTTTTTTTTCTACTGCTTTTCCCCTTTTGTTTTTTTTTTCGCCCGTTCCCACCACATAACTAACACTTCGTCCTTTTTCGTTTAGGTCGGAATTTGCTTCGGGGCCCCACTTCTCTTCTCGAGATGGTACTCTCCAATCCGCTTTCTTTATCTCATTTACCTCTTCTTTTGAGCGGTCCCTTTGAGATGTCTCCCGTACTTTTTAGTGCTTTCCGGTATGGTTCTTCGAATTCTCGCAGACCCATCCCAGGTTCACGAATCCAACGGTATTCCTCCCCCCAAACCTTGCACCCCCTTAAGCATTCTTCTACCCAATCTCCCCCCCCATGTGATGCATGCGTTATTACGCCATGAAACCCCATTTTTACGATACCCTCTCATTTTTTATTTCCCACCCTTCCTCTCAATGGTTTTTTTCTTCGAGTTTTTTCCTTTAAGGCCCAAATCAATCTTTCCACTTTCTCACCCACGTTATTAGGTACCCCCCTTTCTTTTTGCTTCTCGTCCTTGACATCAGCTCCATGGGCCCCCTCCCCCTCCGCGAACGTATTTTCCCCAAGCTCGCTTCCCTCTCTTTCACCCTGCGCTCCCCCCCCGCGCCGCATTCCCCTCTCCCATTATTACCGCACGAAATGCCCAAACGACAAGGCCCCTTGCCCGGAGTTGGCCCCCCCAACCCCCCCTTACGACTAGTCCAACAGGATCCTCGTTTTTCCCGAGTTTTTCATCCATTCCCCCCAACAGTTTTGTACTTAGACCCCTATTCCTTTTGCAAAACGCCCAACCCCCTGCACGCATTGATTCCTTTCCCCCCAGGACAGTGACCTTCTCTTTGTTTCTTCCCTTTGGGATTTTTTTCTTCCTGCTTTTTTTTTTTCATTTTTTCAAGAAGTTTAAGATTGAGGCTCGATTTTCCGGTGGGTTTTCAGATCATCAACCCCAGGGGACGCTGTTCGTTTACTACTTTTCTTCACCGGTGTCAACTTTGATCACTAGTCCGTGAGTAACGTCCCAACACCCCCTTTTCGTGCACCCAACTTGGGGGCTCTTGATCTGATAACGATTCAATCTCGTCTTTCTAGGCCCACGGAGTAACCCCCGTCCGCTCTCACTTTTTTTTTTCTGAATACCCGCTTCCCAGTGGTTCCTATCGGACCTTTATTGGAGGATCTTTTGTAGCAGGCTTATCTTGCTTTCCGGCCTTTTTCCCTAGGACAGTTCTGTTTCATCCGAATTTTGGCACCTCGGCCTGTTCACGGTATAATAAGAACCGGCCAATGTCGTTGAATGGGCCACTCTATGCCTTTTCCCCACTCTCTTCCCTGAACCCCAGCTTTTCCTTGGAACAGTGAAAACTTCCACGTTGGTCCCTCTGCCAAAGGTTCCAGGTTAATCGGATCCAGGAGTTTATTTATGGAGTTCTTACTCATGGCCCGCTCGAGTTTCCTTTTTCATTTTCTCCAAATACCCCTCACACTGACCTTTTGGCTTTCCCCGACCCCCCTACAACCCCGAGGGGTCCTTCCGTTGCCGTGTGACCCCTTGTTTACACCCCTTCCCAAGAACTTCTCCCTCTTGTCTTTTCCCTCATTATTAATCATTGTCGAGGACAACCCCCCCAAAATACTCGTCTTTTTCGAACTGTTCATCTCTTCCTTTGTTGTTTAAATCGCATGAACCTTTCCCAAAGTTCGTCCCCTTTTTTGTTGCCCGCCTGGTGTGTGTCCTTTCTCCCCCTTTCTATTAAACCCTTCCGTCCCCCTTTTCGGGGAGGACTATTTTTCCTTAGTTTGTCAACTTTTGAAACCCAAAAACGTCGTTTGTAATTTACTCCTTTTCGCACGGTTTTGATTTGATTTTGCACTATGTCTTTGGCAGCGTCCCTTTTTCTGCGTTTCGGACCCCTTAGCAAAAACCCCTTCCTAGCCCTTATCTGAGGCCGCCCTCCCCCCCAAAACAACCTTTCTGTTCGCCCCTTTGAATCCCCCCCTTCTGCTGCTCGTTGTCTCCTCTCCTGTTTTCCCCCTATAATCCAAACTTGATTTCTTTTCCCCCTGCCTCGCGGGTTTCTGTAACCCGATTTTCCCTCCACCCAAGTCCTCTTTTGACAGCTTTGTTTTTTTCCAGAACCGTTCCTACTCAGCCTTTTTTAAGACCTTCTTTTTTTTTTTTTTGTCCCGAATACCAGCTGGTATGCATACAAGGCCTTTTCTTGTTGGACTACGTTTTCTGCTGTTCCCCCCTCCCCTATCGTTACCGGGACTGAAATATTGTCCGCCCCCTTCCCCCCGAAGTTCGATTTCTCTTTTGTTCGGCCTCACTTCTTCCCCTTTTTTTTTTTTTTTTTTGGATAGCTTCCCCATGGTTCATGATTTGGCGTTTCACCTTTCCAGGCCCCCCCCCTGGATGTTGGATTGATCTGTTCCGGAAGTCCGTCCAGCCCTGCTGCCTTGGACATCCCACGTTCAGTAGATGATATACTAACCCACAGCGACCCCATTTGGCGCCCCCCTTTTTTTGAATTTCTTCCGATTTTTTTCCCTGTATTTCGTATTTCAAATTCCGCTTTGTGCCCCCCCCATTGTGGACATTGCCTATTTTAAATTGCGCGCCCGCCCACCACTTTTCCCCCCCCTTGAATTAAGTTATTGCCTTGATTAACCTTCCCGTCCCTTGTATCCTTAGGATTAGCTCCCAATTGGACCCCCTCGGGTCCGTACCTGACAGAAGTTTCCTTATTCGGTTTTTTCGTTTAATTTCTCCTTTTTTATTCCTGGTCTTGACCCCCGTTAACAGTCGCGCTTCCATTGAACGTGTCCCCCCCCTAATTTTGTTTCAATTACTTCGATTGGAATTTCCTCCCGTGGGGATGGGGACCGCTTTTTTTTTCATACTTTCGGTCTTGGTCTTGACCCCCCCGTGATTCCTTTGTGGAGTCGTTCACGGGCCCTTTTTTTGTGCTTAGCTCCAATTTGGGGTTATTGTAATCCTTTTTGTGAAATGTGGACTTTTGTTTTCATTTGCCCCAGAAAGTAAGTTCATTTGAAAAGGTCGCCCCCTTTTTTCTTTTCTCGATACTAGAAGGCTTTTCCTGCTTCAACATTTCTCTTTCCCTCAGAAACTTATCTTCTAGACCTGAGAACTACTCCTCTAGTGGACCAAGACTCTTGTTTTTTCGATTCTTTTTTTGCTCCTCTAATAATTCTGCCCCGCTAGTCTTCTTTTTGTCCTGCTTTGCTCTTTTCAAAGTTTCTTTTCCCCGACGCCTTACTGGAAGCACCCCTTTTCAAAACTCCTGGTCCGTTATCCCCCTGAGTACCCCCATATACCCCACTTGTTCTTTTCCCTGGCCGTATTCTTTCACCCCTATTACTTGTTCACCGCCTCCGATCAACTTTAGGTTCTTTTCCTTGAAAACCTCAAGGATACACCTTGGCTCCCCTCCCTGCATTAGGTATTCCGGCCCATTTCCACTCCCCAATCTCAGTTCCCGGTTACAACTAAACCTTTTTTAAGGCGCGACTTTTCAAATTCTGGAACTTTTCTGCTATCCCTCACGCTTTCGGAATGCTCCGTAGGTGTTTATTGCACTGGCGTTCGCGTTACTTTTTTTCCAACCCCCGGGCTCGCATCGTTCTCCTTCTCTGGCCCCACTATTGTGACAAATGGGACCGGATTTCCACTCCTGGAGGGTAATTCAATTCAACTCGGCCTTCGTACCCCATGTGGGTTTGCTGGATCCATCCCCCCTCTGGCCGCAGCCCTTCCCAGCATTGTAAGCTCCACCCCCCTTTCGACCCAGCTCCCGGGGAACAATCTTTTTGTCAAACCCTTCCAAGGTTCCAACTTCCCAAGTGTGAATGTTCTGCTTTGTGGGTACGGTGTTTTATCTTGCTTTTTACAGAGTTTATTTTCTTCCCCGAGTTCTGAAGGTTCCTTTCCTGATTCTTTTTTTTTGGCTTTTTTTCATCAGCCCCCCTTTCACTTTCTTCGCCGGAACTTCTCACGACTGCCAACAGTTTTCCCCAAAAACTTCCCCTAGCATGACACCCCCCTGCACCCTTTGGCTCTTTGAGGCGGTTTTCCCTATTTTAAGGCCCTTTCCTTTTTCTTCGTCCCTTGAAAAACGCTACCTCCCCGTTAGCCATCCCCGGAATTTTAACGTTTTCTTCGTTTCAAACTTTTTCGGAACAAGTTCTTTGAAGATGGCCCTGGGTTTCGACCCTTACTTACAATCTACTTTTGGTTAAAATTTGTTTAGCCTTTCAATTTCCCCCCGCAACTTCCTTCTTTACAACCCCCAGATGTTCTTATCGGATTTTTTTCAACCCCTTTTTTCGTAAACCTACGAGTACAATCCCCCTTCTGCCGCCCCCTCCCTACTGCAAGGGTCCACTCTGAGTGAACTTTGTCCTCAAGACTTTTTTCCCCCTCGGATTTTTTTTTACGGCTGGCGTTCTATCCTCATGACGGTCCCCTCTTCCCAATTTTTCGCGGGCCTAGGCTCATCCACCCACCCCCTCCCTCTGTCCCAACCCTGCTAAATCTTCTTCCACCCTATAAAACCCTAGCATGTTCCCTAGGACCGGTTGCACACCAATTACACAGTCAGCTCCCCCGTCCGCCTAAGGCCTCTTTCATCTCATTGTTCTAGTTTTCCCCCCCCCCCCACGGGGCCTTCGGTCTCAACCCCCTACTTTGGGTTCCTTATTCCCTACGTTTTTTTTTTTGGTTTCTTATGAAAACTGTGATGACAACCTTTTCGGACGGTCTCCCTTTTTCCTGGGGGTTTTTTTCCTCGATCCTTCTTCTATTAATTCCGGGTTATGATCGTTTTCTAGTCTGTCTGTCCCCTTTTTCCCGCGAACGTCTCAGGCTGTGGTATTCTTTTCTTAATAGCAAGTCCTTTCCCCGGGTTTTGGATTGACCTTTGAAACCCCTCCCCTCGATGACGTCTTAATTTTTGTGATTGGTCTTTTCCACTATTCGCACCCAATTTACAGGATTCCCCCTTAGTAGATCACCCAAACGTTTTTCTTTTTCTGATTGCACCCCTTCTTTTGAAGGATGTCCCTTTTTCTGATCTCGGTACGTTTTCTTTTCCCTACCCCAGATTAATTTCTGTTGGGTGGACCCCCTAGACGGGCCCTGAAAAACCCAAACCTAGAATGTCTCTCTTCACCGTTAATTATGATTTTTTTCCCTTCCGCTTTATGAGTTCCCCGCCTAAGACTTAACAATTTTTTTTTTTTTTTTTTCTTTTTTTTTTTTTTCTCGCCCCAACCCCCCTGACTGTATCGTCTTTCGAAACTTGGATGTACCGAGCTCACGTTCTGCCTGTGTGGGAAGATCCTTATCTCCCTCTTTTCCAAATCCCCCTCAATGCAAAGTTATTTGGTCGTTCACCTGGCGTATTTCTCCCATTCCAGTTTGTCTTTTGCAATTCTTTTTTCATGAATTCTTAAGTCCTTCCCTGGCTCTATGTCCGGCTCTTTTTTCCCGAGTCCCTCCTCCCCCCACTGAACTCCACTTTTCTGACACCTCCCGGTTCTTCCTACCCCAAGCGGTACCTGGTTTTTCCTTGCAACTGGTTTTATCTCTGCAGCTTGTTTTGTCGTTCCCAGGAACTCTCTGTTGCAATGAGCGTATTATTTTTTGTCAATGTTTCGAGAATTTTTGTCTTTTTCGACCCCCTTTTTAATTCCCTTCAAATGTTACCCTCCTCCTTGCATCCGGTTGTCCGTTTTGGGGAACCTTTTTCGGTTAAGCTCCTTATGTCTGTTGATCTTTTTCACTCTTTTCCAACTCCCTCTTAAGTCCCCTTTCCCGTTTTCCGGACGCTCCTTTCCCCCTCGATGTTCCAGGGCGACCCCCTTTTTGTGTCCTCATGTGTAAACACCCTTTCCAATTCTCTTTGGCTCGATTTGTTTTTTTCCGAAACTCTCCTCTTTTGCGAACCGAGTGTTTTTTTTCTTTTTGAACTGGTTTGTGGGTGATTTTACTTTTTCCTTTCCCATTGGTTTTTCTCTTTTAATACCAATTTTTCTTGTTTCCCGTTGTGCCCTGTGCGCCCCTCACCGTTATTTTTTTTTTCCTCTTCCACTGTTTTATTAATGCCCTATTCCCCAACTCCCCCAGGCATATCGAAGTCGGTAATCCTCCTGTTTCTCTCCTTTTCATCCCCCCCTTTGTATTTTTTTTTTTTCGATTTTCATAAACTTATGATCTCAAACCTCCCTATATAACGTTCTCTTGTTTGGTGGAAGAGTCCCGTTTATACTCTTTCCCCACGGCAAAGGTTAAGATTTTCACAACCCCTTGTCCGTTTTCTGCCCCCCCCCCCTTTGAAACCTTTTTTTTTTTTAAGTCCCAAAACTTTGGGTTGAATGGATTTTCCCTTTTTTTCCGTAGGACCCCACCTTTTCCTCCAAACTTTCCCCCCCTCGGCCCCTGATACAACCCCCTTTAACCTTTCAAGTGAGCTACCCGCGAGTACCTTTGCCTAATGTTTTAGGAACCCAGCCCACCCTACCCCCCATGGCGATTTTTGTTGTCCTTCGGACCCCTTACCCCCAACAGTTGCTAGTCTTCCTACCAGCGAAGGCCCCAAGACCCCTCGCAAACGTTTCGACCCAAAAGGCCTTCCGTTCGGGGGTCTCTTGCACTTTCTGGCCCACCGACCTGGCAATGCTTCTTTCCTCGTCCTTGTGGACAGTCCTTTCAATCGACTTTCCGTTTACACTCCTCCTCCTCATTTTTTGTTCATTTAGTTCAGGTAACCCCCTATGACCTTCCTAGTACACCTTTCTGTTTCTTTTTTCCGGTTCCCAAACATGGCGTTCTAACCCTGAGCTCTTCCACCCCAATTCCTTCAACCCTTCATCCCCCCTGGACCCGATCACCAGCCCTTACGGGTTCCCTCCCAAGGTTAGGTGCACCGGACCCCCCTCACACTTTCTTTTTTCCAATCTTTCCCCGCGTGTTTTTGTGATGTTTTCTTATAGTGATTTCCCCCTTCAGGGACTCAGAATTCCCCCGCTCTTCCCTGTTTCCATCACCAACTGCCCAGGATCTTCTGGATCTTATTCCTTCCCCTTTGCCAAGACGAACCTGGGTGGCCCCCCAAACCCTCTTGGCTCCTTTCTTCAGGAACGTCCCCCCACCCACCCCACCTCCACACATCCCACTTGAGGTTCCAGACCATTTTTTTCCCGAGTATCCCTCTATCTATCGGATCAATTGTTCTCTAGTCCCCCTTTTTCCGAACTCCTACCGTAACGACTCCCTCTGGTAAGGTTTTTTTTCTTTGTGTCGGACGCCCCATTCAAAGCCAGGTCTTGCAATCTGAACTTGTTTGGGCCTCCCCCACTCTTTCCATAATCTTCTATTTCCACATTCTCTGTGGATTTGGAAAGTTTTTTTGTTAAATTCCTCCCCCGGTTTTTCTCACTTTTCCCAAGATCCCTTTATCTCCTTTTGCGAAATTTCCCGCGGTTCTGACACTTTTCTTTTTTCCCCCAGACCCCTTGGGCCACCGTTTTTTTTCCCTAGTTTTTCAGAGAATTTCCCTTTCGGTACGAACGGATCCCCTGCCTCCCCCCTATGCCTCGGTAAACAACTTTTCTACCATTAGCGCGATCGTTCTACTCCCCCAAACTCCCCCACCCATTTGATAAACTTTTCTCCAGTCTTTTCCGATAACCCCATCACAATGCCTTTTTTCGCTTTTTCCTGCTTCGACACCCCCTTTCCCCTAGCTACTTCTCCATCCCGCGGCCCCCCCCCTCATGTTTTTCTGCAACCCCCCCCACCCCCCTGGTTCCTGGACCTTGCCTTTTCTCTTGGAGCTCTATATCCCCGGTTCCTCTTTTTTTTTGATGAACGCTTAAGTTCCGACTGGTGACCCTGAGTCTTTTTTTCGGTGTGTCCCATGCTATGTTTTACGCATGATTTCTTTTTTTTTTTGAGGGGTCCCTGGCCGCTATTGTTGGGCCAATCGGTACTTTTTTCTTCCCTGAGAAGTCTTTGTTTATAGCCTTTGTCAAGCCCTTCCCGGGTTTTTTGACCTCGATGATTTTCATCGTCATTGGTTCCCCTCTTGTTCCTTCTGTTTTTTCCCACCCTTTTCAAACTCTTATTTTGCGGAGTGACAAACCCCCCCCGTTTGGAGGTTTTTCCAATTTGCTTACGATGAGGGTGTTGTTTTTGAGTCCGTGTACATATCAGCCCCCTTTGATCTGGGGGGTCTTTTCCCTCGACGGTTTTTTTTTATCCCCCCGATTCCATCGAGATTTCACAAGGTTTCTTTGGGACCACTCCCCGATTCTTCCCGACCTCCCTTTTCGCATTCCTGGTGCCCACCCAATTCCTGCGATCAACCCCCAGCAACCTCGTCGCGTCCTTGCAGACCCTTTTGACTTTTTTCCTGGAATTGAGTTTTTCGTTGGCCCCTTTCCGATCCCTTCCCCCTAGTGGCTGAACCCCCGTTTACCTGAGTACCCCTCCCATAACCAGCAGTTTTTTGATAATTTTTTGGTACGTTGTCGAGCCCAAACTTTTTTGTTTTGCTTTCTTCAAACTTTTCAGCCTTCTTCTTTCCCGTCTGAGTCGCCTGGTGGGACTTTTTCGTGCTTTTTCCTGCCCTTCCCGTCCCCCCTTGATTTCGTCTGGCAATCTTTTTTTTCCTCAAACTATCGCCCACGAACCTTTCAGATCCCCCCCGTACCCCCCCCTTTTTTCCCATCGTCACTTGGTCTGTGTCCTTCCCCGTTGGAAATCTGCAGCTTCTTTTTTTTTCTTTTCGGTCTCTTTTCCCCCATTTACGTCTGGGTTCTTCCCAATTTATCTGGCGTCCAGTACACTTTAACTTTTCTTGGTGTTTTTTAGTATTAACCCTCCCTGGGAGACCTCCAGTGTCAGTTTTTCATTTAAATACCCCTCTTTGGGACGGTTAATTGCTTATATTATAGTTTCCCTTGAGTTGGTCTTGTTTCCTTCCACGGATGTCATTTTGGAAGTTTCCTATCCTTTTTCTTGTCCGCAGTGTTCCTTTCAAGTCCCTCTGATAGGCCCTTTTTTCAGGTTTCTTGCCGTCTTTCCCCGTCCATTGTTGAAAAGTTTAGGCGATCTTTTTTTCCCCTTATCCCCAGCCATCGAATCATTCCCACAGTTCGTAGTTCTTTCCCCCGTTTGCATTACTCGAATTTTCGGTTTCTTAACCGCTTAGCCTTTTGATTCCATGCGGGTTCCCAGTATGAGTCACGTTTCTGACTTTTTCCCAACACATCGTCTCCCTTTGGCTGGTAACGTCCCCAGTTGAACACACACTTTCGTTTAGTCCGCTTCCAGATTTTTTGGCCCCCTTTATCTTCGGCCTTTCTGGGTAAGCGCCCTTTTAGATAGCTCGCCCCGTTTTGTTGTTTTCTAGATACCCTTTTTTTTTTGACCTTTTTGTTTTGCCTGCGGTATTTTTTTTTACTTCGATATCGTTCTTCCCCCGAACTAAAGGTTTAAGTTCCTTACACTTTTTTTCCTTTCAAACTTTCAGTCATCTTTAACATTGGTCGGCCAACCGTGTCACGGAAATTTTTTTCCGACCCTCCCCCCTATGCGCTCACGATTTCAAATCCCTCATGCCGGTGTATTTCGGTCCCCCCCCCCCCCACAAATTCCGACCGAACCACGTTAACCCATTTTCACCCTTTGAAACAGTGTCTTTTCAGTCTAGAGATTCACATATCTACCACCCCGTGTTTTCCCTTTCTACTCCAAACCTGTGGATACAAACAATTGGCACCTCGACTTAGATCGTGAAGTAACCTTTTCCCTACTTTCTTCCCCGTAAGTGCTCCCCCTAGCCAATTTTTCATTTCAGTTTGCATTACCTCTGAAAATTCAGCCTAAACCTGGTCTTTTGGCATATGTTTCGGAGCCACATTCTCCCTTCCCCCCCCCCTTTCTCCTTTTCCCCACAAAGGGGATCTTTTTCTGGACTACACCCCTGTCGTATTTTTTTTTCCTTTTTCGTCTCCTCAGTGTACTTTGTTGGATTTTATGACCCTCTGTCTGAGTTTCCTTGATCCCAGGTCTGCATTCTTACGCGTGCTTCTTACAGCCCCCAACTGTACTTTTTGTTCTTACCAGACTTGCGATGCCCCGGTTCCAAACCCCTTGGGATACTGAGCCAAACAACATCCTGCAACCCCTTAGGGGTTCGGGGTTCCTAGTTCCCTTTTCTTTTTTCCCAGGATTTCTCGATTAGCTTGTCGGGGACAGCTGAACCTTTTTTTGCGTCTTCCCGCTCGAAACGGTTCCCTCCCTTGGCTGGACCCCTCGGGTTTCCTTTTGAGCCGATCTTGCACTTCTGGTCAGGGTCCCCGGCAGATTCTTCTGGGGCACGAGGTCCAGTTTTCTCCAGGTTTTTGCCGGCGTCTCTAAAACTTAGATTTCCCTTGAAGGCTTGCAAGTTTCCCCCCCCATTAGATTTCTTACGGGTAATCTCGCCCGCTAGTCCATGCAAAATCCCAAACGTTTTGTACCGTTTCCCCCCTTGCTCCCCGCAACCCCACCGGTGTAGTACGACAGTTTACATATTAAAGCTGGAGGCCCCCGGTTCTCAGCTTCCCTTTCGAAACTGGACCGTTTTTCCCGGCTTTCCGCTGAACAACTTTGGGCTGGCATTCATATTCATCCCCAACAACCCCCTTCACCTCTCAAGCTTTCAAGAGTTGACAACTTGCTCGTTTTTTTGTTTTCGTTTCGTACCCGCTCCAACTACTCTAAGTCCTATGAACGGCCCGATTTACTAGCTTTCTCCCCCCACAAACCCAAACAACTTCCCTTCGGGACCGTTACGACATTTTTTCCTCTCTTTTGTTTATTCATCCTATGATTAACAATTTGAAGGAAGATTTTTTTTTTTTTTGTCCCCACA
>Ga0179593_1431495_pt1 | contig 15426 bp, 15 predicted proteins | sample CZODoug2_1_08_16_FD_185931 | JGI IMG/M metagenome (GOLD analysis project Ga0179593, IMG submission 185931) | Vadose zone soil fungal communities from Angelo Coast Range Reserve, California, USA - CZODoug2_1_08_16fungal (PacBio error correction) | ecosystem: Environmental > Terrestrial > Soil >... | reverse complement strand
GATTTTTGCATTTGAGAGATCTTTATTCACCAACGGTGCTTGTTTTCTTGTCCTTCGAGTTTTTGGTCCTTGTTCTTTTTTGGCACTGCGTTCTTTTTTTTGTTCGAGCCGTTTTTTCCGATTCTTGCATTTTAGTTTCACTGATGGGTTGGCCCACGGCGTGTAAATTCTTCACTCTTATTTCTACATTTCTTTTCTTTTGGTTGGAGTTACCTCCCACTAGTGTCATGATCAACTCCTGTGATTCTCGTGAGCTCATTGCAATTTATGTGTTTTTACACTCGTTTCACTCTCTTTTCCCCCCCCCCCCTACCATCCGCATTGGTTTTCCTCACCCTTTTTTTTTGCTTCTTCTTCTTTTTTCCTTTTTCTGTGTCACCTCTGGGGTTTTGTCGTCTCTTGTATTCTGGCGCGTTTTTTGGTCTGCGCACCCTTGGGGGTTGTTTTTTTTTTTTTGATTCTGTTCCACCTTCCGATCCCCCCCCCCCCCAAGACCCCCGAGTTCTGAACGCAGCTCTGGATGTCTCGTCGAGTTCCCTTTACGGTCCGGCCTTTTTTTGGCTTCGGTTTTTCCATGGGGTTTGGCAATTTTCGAGGGGTTGCTTCGTTGCTTTTTTTTTCGTTCGTTGCAGAAGTAATTCGTTAGTTTTTTACTAGGTGGATTTCCAGTCGTTCGTACTTCTTTCCTGGTTACAACCTTTTTTTTTTTACCCTTTGTCGTGTCTTCGTCCCGAGACTGTTTCTTCCCTTTTTTTGTGGAAGTCCCTTTTCCACGAGGTTTCCTTCTTACCCGCTCGCAGGCAGTACGCCGTAGTTGTTTTGAGCAACCGTTGCTAGTGTTTTCCTGAGTGGTTTTTCCCCCCTAGATTTGATCTCGGCTGGTATTCCCCTCCTGTCCGGCGCTGTATTCAGCTCTTAGCCGGTTTTAACCTACCCCCCACCCCCCTTTGCTGCAGAGTGAGGGCTTACGGCCCGACCCCCTCCGATATACTTTCGCTTCATCTGCGGTCTTTGTTGTTTTGTTGCCCTTTCTTCCCCTGGCCCTCCGCCTTTTTCGTTTCGAGTTTTTTTCAGCTATTTTTTACTCCGATCGATCGTGCCTCCTGACCAGGCATGCCGATTCGTACTGAGAGCTGTTCCCATCCCTTTTTTCGTTTTCCCAGCCTTAGTTGTTTCCCCCCCCACCGGACCCGGTTGCCTGTGGGTTCTGTTTTGATTGCTATTGATTTGATCCTTTGTTTTTCGATGTTTTCGGCTTTTTATTCTTCTTCTGCTCCTGTCCCTTTTGACCCCCGTGCCCAGGTCTCCCGACCCCCTTACATATTGATTATAGTCGTGTGTTTTTTTTTTTCCAGCAGTGGATTCCACGAATTTAGCTTTCTCCCCTTGCGCACTGGTAGTCAAGACGCTATAGCGGGCCCTGTTTTTTTTTTTGATTTGAGGCCGTTTAACTTTCTCTTCCCTTTGTTCGTCCCTTACTTTCCCTTTTGATATGTCCCGGAGTGTTTTCTCATTCAGTCGACCCTTTTGTCATCGGCTCCGTTGGTTCCTCAGTTTTTACACCTGGTCTGTTTTTGTCATTCTTCCCGTCCTGGCGATTCTTTTTTTTGGAAAAGACCCCTTTTTCCGTTTTGTCCCCAAGCTGGCGCGTTGGAACCCCAGGGGACTTACGTGCGCATCCAACCAATTCCTCCCCGTCCCGCGGGTCCCCCTAGGTGTTATAATCGAATCTTTCCCTTTTTGTTAAGTGTTCTAGTGCGTAATTCGTTCGTTGGGTGGCTGTCAATGCAGGTTTTGTGTTTCCTCACACCCTCGTCCCCCGGGGCTGAAGGACGCTTATGGACGTTTGGCTGTTGAGTTTTGGAGATCTCTGTCTGGGTTTTCCCTGGTCCCTATGTTCTTTTGGCCTTAAAACCTTCAACCTTCACCTGACGGTGAAGCGGATTTGTAATTTTTCTGTTTTTTTATCTAAACTTTCCGCCGCATTTCTCCCGCCTGCCCCCCCCGTCCCCTCCCCCACGTTCGTCTACTTCAAATTTGGGAGGTGGTTGGTTTTCCGGTTGACTTAAAAGGTATCCTACATCGGGCTCCTCAGTTTTGTTGCTGGTCTCCATGTACCTCACTTGTTTATGGGATTCGTCCGGTTTGTCTTTGTTCCCCAAGTCTAGAATAAGTTCTTTCGTCTTCGTCTACCCCGAGCTTACGGTGCCCTGATCTGACGATTCTTTTATTCCAGTCGTTTTCTTCTCCTTTTTGGTTGTTTTTTTTTTCTCCCCCCCTAGAGCCCACGTTTTACCCACCCGGATCTTTGTTCGGAGAGTGGTTCTCGGGCGGTCTGTTTCTTCTTTGTTCTTGCCACCTGTTCCCCCCTAGGCTTTGCCCTGGACGAATTTTGTAGCCCCCTGTTCTTCGGCCTTGGTTGAACTGTTCCCGCACCGAATGTGGTTCCCCAGGCCCTCCCCTTGGTGAGAGATTTGGGCCGTTTGCTTCCCTGGGAGACTTTTTTGCCCCCCAGCTAATAAGTCTGTTTCCCCCCCCCCTTCTATTGAACTTCGCCGTGAGTGGCCGGTTAATTGTTTGAAAACCAGGGTGAGCCGGGACGGGTGAGGTGGTGCTGTGAGTTTTGCTGTTAGTTAGATTTGGGGCCTCAGTGTCGCATGTACTTTTCCTCATCCTCTGAATTTCCTTTTTGTTTCATGGTGATTCGTATGGATTAGTTCGTTTCACCTACTTGTTTTTTTATTGCGTGCGCAGATTTTGTTAGAAAATGCAATTAACCTTTTTCTGGTGCCCATCCCCCTCTTTGTGCCCCCGTGGATTTTTTCTACCTGTTTACCCCCTGGCATGCATGACGTCCTTGGTTTTTCCTTTCCCCTGATTTTGCAGCACTCGTCGTTGTCAACGCCTGCCGCGCCCAATAGGCCCCTTGCAGCCGTGTCCCAATCCAATTCTGTCATGTTCCCCCCGGCGGTTTAAAGGAAAGAACTTGGAGAATCTTTCCTTGCCAACCGCCCTTGTTTTTTCTTTTTTTTTTTGCTTTTGCGTTCCAGCTCCCGTTTGAGGAAGAGTTTCATGCAGTGGTCACATAATTCTCGAGTTGTTTTGCGACATCCCCCATTTTCTTGGGTGTCTTTTTTTTGTTCTTGAAGTTTCTTTTTTTGCTTTTTTTAGCACTCCCCTTTCTCCTTTCTAGTTTTTGTCACGTTGCTCCAACAGGGCAACCTTCTACACATGTACCTCACGGGGTTCTTGATGGGGGTTTACCGCTTTTGAGTTGGGCGTTTTGATTGTTCATGGTGCACGTTATCGGTATTTTCGCTTCCCCCCCCTCCTTGAATAATTTTCCCCCAATCTAAGCTTTTAGAAACCTTTACTCCCCCAATGCAGCAAGCTTGCCTTTTTAGTGTGGTTGCTGTTTTTTGGGCCCTTTTTTTTTTTGTACCTGCTCCCCTCGAGTTGTCATCACCGCTCAGATTTTGAGTCTCTGACACCTTTTCAGCCTCGGCCGTTTTTTTCCGACCCGCCTTGCCTACGTTCATGCGCAGTTCGGGGACGGTAAAAAGCAGTTCTATTTTCAGTCCTTTTTTTTTTTTTTCAATTCCCCCCCCTCTCTTTTAATTCCCGACCGTCTGCTGAATTTTGACAAGACATGTTGTGTGCACTTTCCAATATCTTGCATGAACACTCCAGTCCGGACAGCGACCCGTCGTTTTTTTTGGTAAGTTCCCCTCCCTCCTCCCCTCACTTTCCAACTAGGAATTTAGTCTGGGAATCGTAGCGCCGGGCAGTTTTTTCTCCCTTAGTTCCTTTTCCTCCCAGTCACAGGCACCCAAAGTTTCCTGCAGTTCGCCCCCACGTTTTTATCGTTTGGTCACCTCCGCCGGTCTCCTGCAGAACCATGTGTTTTTTGCGTTTTGGTTTTTCTTTGTTCTTTTAAATTCAAATAACCTCACTGGCAGCGCGTCCCGTATTGTTTTTTTTTCTGTTCCTTTGATTTTTTTCAGTTTTTTTCTCTTCTTCGAGGCCCCAACGGTAAATATTCGTTGTTGCGTGACCTTCGTTGTGGTGTTCCCTCGCTGGTATGTCCCCAGTGTCACTGTGTCAGTCTACCCCCGTTTGCATTATTGCCTCTGCCCCCCCCCTGCCCCTCTCTCGACTACAGGATGTTGTCCCCCGCCCCCCGTTGCATCTTAGTGACCAAGGTGGGCGCCTCTATTTTCTCAAGGCCCCTCCCCTGCCGCCGTCAAGGCCGCGATGTTTTCTGTTGCTGTCTTTTTCTCCCCCCCCCCTCCGCCCCTCCCCCAATCGCTACCCGAAATCTGAACCGTCTCCAAGTTTTGCCTTTTGTTTTCTTTTCTGTCTGGGCAGCCTTGGTCCCGTCGTTCCCTTCCCCCAGTGCTGACGCCTCTTTTTTCCCTACGTTTGCCCAACAACCACCCCTTTTGCTGGCGTCCCATTGCCTTCTTCTTCCCCCCCTTTTCGCCCTCCTTGGCCAATCTCCTTCCCGGGACCCTTCCCCCCGGGTCTTGACACCCCCCTTTTATCTACCAATCCCCTTCCGGACTAGTCCATCTCACCTGTCTGCCTCAGCTTCTCCCACTGCCCCCTGTCCTCTCGTCCTCTCGCCGCGAAAACCCCCCCGCCGGGTATTATGGTAGTCGGTTATCTGCTCGTAATCTAAATAATGTTTTTTTTTTGTTCGGAGTGGGAGACTGAGCTCTTCCCCCCCAGTCCTCGTGATGACAATACTCCCGGGGCGAACGGGTTTCGCTATTTGGCTCTCCCCCCCTCTTTTGTACGGACTTGGCAAACCACTCTTTTTTCCGTTTTCAAACAGTGCTGTTCTGTCCAAGACCTCGATTTCCCCCCCACGTTCAAGGCCGGTTGCTTTTTGGCTGGAACTTTGGCTTTTGGTTTTTAGCTTTCATTTGCCCTCGCCTTTTTAACGGCCAGCAGTAGGGGTTTTTTTGTATCCCCTTGTCTATCTGATGCTTCCTTTTTTCGCGTCACTCTCTGGGGCGATTCCCCCTTTTTTCCACACCTCTGTTCAGTTCATTTCGATTTTGCTCCAGGTCTGACAGCCAGCCCCCATTCCGTCCCTCCCTACTTCGGACGGTTTTCCAGCCCTGGGGGATTGGTGCCGTCTCTTGCGCCACACGTGTTTTATTTTTCTGCCATTTCCCTTTCCCCTTGCCACCCAGCTTTTTTTTTGTTCTTCCGGTGATTCTGTGGAGTGATTTAGCTGGAGGATGGGGCTGCCCCCCCCCCCCGACAAGGGGTCCGGCCCTGTTTTGCCATTGTTCCTTTTGTTTTTTTACTCTGCGCCCTCTCCCATGGAGGACTCTATCGTTTCTCAGCCGATCGGCTTAAGAGACACCCCTCCCGGCTGTGTTCCCATCTGCGCCGTACATCGGGCCCTCGGCCCCAACTCTCCTATGGGGAGGCGCGGTGAGGCTGAATCGATCCCCGCCGACAGACTCCCTCCCTTTAACAACTGGTTTGGACCACCTCTAGCCCCCCCCCTCCCCTACTCCCCCCTCTTTGTTCGTCTAGCGGTGTTCTCGCGCCTTCCTCCAAGTACCCGGCCCCCACCCCTCACTGTATCCTTTTCCATGGGCTATTGTCACGGTCCTCCTCGGTTTCTTCCCTCGCGACCTCCGCACCCCTTTCACGTCGTCTCGAGCTGAATTGAACCTCCCCGCTCTCCCCGACCGCTTTGACTCTATGTCCCGGCCTCTGCGCACCGTCGTCTGTCTCGTTCTGACATTGCCACCGTCACCGGTCAACACCAATCATCCCTCTCCCCCCCTTCCCTCCATCCTCTCGCGTGTTAGAAACCTACGCCCCTGCCTCTCCGGCCTCAGCCTCTCCGGTGCGTCGTGCATCACCGTTAGCTCAGTTGATGCTTCCCCTGTCGACCCTGTCGTGCCTCGACTCTCATTCGCTTCCTTGGCCCTTGTCCCGGCCTCCTTCCATCCCCACCGCACCTTGGCTTGCGGACCCTCTTCTTTGCTCTCTAGCACGCCCCTTTCCCCCCCCACCACCTCCTTTTCCACTCACCTTCTCCCCCCTTACTACTCGGTTCTTCGCACCCAAGACCCAGTCCACTCACGCCTGTTCCCCTGTACGATCGCCCCCATGCTTCCGCCCCGTCGCTCTATCCCCTTCCCCCCTCCGTCCCACCGCCCCCCCTGTCCCCGAGACCCGCCCCTTGCTTTCCCTGCCCCCACCCCCTTGTTCAATGCCCCCGCTCCCCCTCTGGTGTAGGGTGCCTCCTCACCCTCGTTGCGTGCTGCCGTTTGTTGATTGTGTGCTTTACATGGCAGCCTTTTTGTGGAGGGGGCGTTCGGTTTACCCGTGCTGCTCTTTTTCCGTTAGTCGCCCTTTTCTTCTTCTCAGTTGTTTTGTTCTTGACCTCCCGTAACTTTTTAGTTAGTTTCGGGCGTTGTCCCTGCTGGTTCTACGAAGTCTTCCCCCCCCTTACGTTCTTTTTTAGCCCTGGGCATCCCTTCTCCTGGGCCGAGTGGTGTTTGTACTGAAGTAAGGGCCTTGCCACACTGGTCCACAAATTGTGTTTGTTTCGCCCGGAAGACGAAGTTTCTCCTCCATTGGCCCCCCCCCCCCCTGCTCTAGGACCCCCCCCCCGCCCCCTCCGGTGCTTAATACCCCTGGTATTGTATCAGGCTAAATTTCCACCTCTTTTTGACTTTTCCCAGGATAGTGTATGAAATAGATGCTTTTGCAGGTTCTGGTGGTCTCTTATTTTGATTTGTTTTGTCTTTTTTTTTCTTCTGTGCGTATTTTTTTACTGCCTGTTCAATATTCCTGGCTGTGGGTTTTACTAAGTTTTGTTTCTGAGTGGTTCCCCTGCAGTTTGTGACAGTTCGGTCGGATGCCCAACGCACTTTGTTCAGCCGACGTCCCAGTGTTCGGGCAGGTTCTGATTGCTCCTCCCTCTTGCTGTTTTCCCCCTATGTCAACAAAGTCCCACCCCCGCCCCAGACGATCCGCCCTCTAGTCAGTCTTGGGCGATGGGGCATTTGGGGGTTTCTTTTTTCCCGTTTTTTGTTTTACGATTTAGCGGCTGTTTTATAGTGTTAGCCCTCCTCTTGTCTTGGTGCTCTTTGGTATGACTTTCCCTTGGGCACTTGAATAACTCATGAGGTAACCCCCCCTATACACCTGCATTTGTTCAGGGGTTGGAGGAGGGGGAATGTGTTCTTCTGGGACCTTCTGCTTGCGGAGGGACTTGCCCAGTTTGAGTCGTGGCGATTCATGTTTTTTTGCCTCGCGCCGGATTTATTGTCCGCTGTATACGTGTCTGTTCTTCCATGCTTTTTTAAGTACTGTCTCATTGCCTGATTGTGCGGACTTTTAACTTATTCGTTTTCACATTTCTGAACTTTCTACTAATTTGTAGTTTTTTGCAGCACTCCCCACCCCGTCCTCCTTTTGCTTCCCCAGCCTTTTGGACCATGTCCCAGCTTTTTTGGCGCCCCACCTTTTTTGCGGGTCGTTCCCCCGTGGTACCCCCTGGTTTAGTTCGGTTTCTTTTTGTGTCTCTGGGGAACGGACCCGTGATGCGGTTTCCGTTGTGCACCTTTTTCCACCGTTGCCCCTTTTTTCCGGGATTTCTTTCGCCCTTGTGCGATCGCTTTGCGTTGGCCAAATCCTGTTTCTTTATTCCTTCGGCAATCACTTGGACAGTTCCACCAACCAGGTTTTTGGTGGCTGAAGTTTCAGCTTTCTTGTTAGTTGGGAGTCTGCCGACCCGCCCGTTCGTGTGTCCCATTGTCCCCAGTCCCCGAATTAAGTTCACGACTGGTCCGTAGTCTTTTTATCCCTTTTTTGCCCCTTTGGGTAACGAGGTTGGAGTTTTTTCGGCATTTTTTTGTTGGTGGCGACCTTTCCCCTCCCCCCCGCGAGCAGCTCGGTTGGCAATCCCGTCCCCAGTCACTCCACGTCTTTGTGAACCCCCGTCGGATCTTCCCCTGTATGTTTTATTGCTGGATTTTCCAAGGTTGTATTTGAAGTGTTTTTGAGACTCCACCCCCCAGATTGTGCTGCGCGCCCGGCGTTCGCTTCCTTCCTCCCCCCTCGGGTCGGTGCCCTCTGCTCGCGGTGTTTTTCTCCCTTTACCCACTTAAGGTCCGTTCGGTTGATCGGACCACGTGAACACTCCCCATCGCGTTGTTTATATCTTTTCTTTTCCCGTCCCCCACATTTTCTTTTCTACGACGGCGCTTATTTTGTTTTGCCCTCCGACCGTTCATCTCCCACTCTTTTGCCCAGCTCCTTGGCCAAAGGTAGTAAGAAATTTTGACTTGTTGTTTTTGGGTTGCATTGTTTCTGCATGATTCTGGTTGAATTTTTAGTCGATACATTTCTCAGCCGATTCCAACGTCCCCAGTCTTTTCGGTGTATTTTTCTCCTTCCCCTCGTTGTTCAAGAGACTCCGCCTTGCGTACTTTGCTGCCTCATTGGCCCTGGTCTTCTTTTTCTTTCATTGACAGTTTGGGTTCCCAGGTTCGTTTTTGTTGGTTAACCCCTGCATGTTCTGTCGCCGATTAACAAACTTTCCCGTTATTGCCTTCCCTTGTCACCGGGATTGATCTTTCACGATTTGCGTTTTCTCTATTTTCCCTCGGGGCGCGCCCTTTTCTGCGTGGCCTTTACGTCCCCTTTCAGCCTGATTTTGTTTGACAACACCATGTTTTTTTCCCGTTGTCCCCCGAACAACCCGTAACGACTTTTTTGTAGCAACGTACGTGCTGGTGTGAGCCATTTTAATTGTTGTTCCCAATCTTAGTTACCCCTTTGGTTCTTCCGGCCAGTACCTCTTGGTACGTTCCACTTCTTTGGACGAGGGCTTTCCGAGGAACCCCCCTTTTTTCTGTCGAACCACTTGGTCTCAGCGGCCGATGGTATTCCCACCCACTTTGGAGCCCACGGTATTAAGCGGCTCCGTGACGTGTGATTTTTTTTTGACCCTGTTGATTTTCTATTGTGATGTTTCCGCTGGCAGTTGTGAGTTTTCCTGCGGACTGGAGCAGAAAAACGACCCTCCTCTAATTTTTTTTTTTGCCAGATGGTACCCAAATACCATTGTCCACTCGCCTACCCCAGCCGACCTCTTTGCAAGCCTTTTCCTTGGTTTTTTCGTTCCATTCTTCACGCTAATCCTTTTGGTGCTGGCATTTCTCAGAATATGTCTTGTGTTACTTGCCGGCTTTTTTTTATTGGCCCCCCGCTTCCTTGCTGACCCTGACCAGTCGCCCCTCCCTCCTTGTGCGTCGTCCCCCCTCACAATTCAAGTGTTATGAAGCTTTCCAGTCGGCTTGTTTTTAATTTGGATGTTTTTTTTCATGTCCCCGTCTGGTTCTTCAGCGTTTTGTTTTTTTTTGCCCCCGGCCCATTGATCGCGGATATGTTTTTTTTTTTTTCCTTATCTCGTGCACACAGCCGACCCCTATGGATGTCCCTCGTCTTCGTGCACCCCCCCTTGAACCTATGCCAGCTTGTTCCCCGTGCTTTTGCGTGACCCAATTGGTTGTTGTTTTGTTTTGGGATTGGGTGTTTGGGTTTGGGGGGGGGGGGTTGGGGTTGTCCTGATTTTTTTCTTTCACTCGTGCTGTCTCGTTTCTCTCCTTTGTGACCGGTTTTCATTGTGCTATGTTCATCACCTATCTTGATTCCCCGTTTTCTTCTCCTTTTGGAGTCGGTAACCTACGGTTAGTCACCTCTCATCCAGACCATTCTCTTTTCCCTCCCCCCGGGTTTCACTGCATGTCATCCCCCTCGGACAAGTTTGGCTTTTTTTCCTTGTGCGAAGTAGAGTGTCTAGCACACTTGGTTCTTGATGCTTTTCTGGCTGTTCTCCTCGGTTGGTTATCGTTTTATGTGGGAACCTTCCTTCCTGGGCCTTGCTGGACCCCTCTGCAAGCAACGGCGAGTGGCCCCTTAGTTTTCCCTAACGCACCCCCCCCCGCTTTTAGCTTGAGGGTTGAGTCCTTTTCACCTCTTTTTTCTTTTGGTGTGAAATCAAAATACTCACTTGCGTCTTCTTTGGTACCATGAACCTTTTTCTCTTTTAGCTGCGTTCGCACTCAATAGTTACAGGGAGTGGGGCTGTGCCTGTGCACCCTCAAAATTTAACTTTCTCCTTTTTTCTGGTAACAGTGACCCCGTTGTTTTTTCCCACCTTGTTTTGTATTTCATAATAATCGGAATTGCTGTAAGCACCCTGTCTTTAACTTATTTTTGTACCCCCCAATTTTATCAGTGTAACAATCATCTTAGACGCCATTTTTGTGAATTTTTACTCAGCATTTCCCTCCCTTTATTTCTTTTAATCCTCCTTTTTTTTTTTGTGATATGGATCTTCATTAGATCTGATTTGTGGGGTGTGGTGTTTTTTTTTTTTTTTTTTTTTTTTTTTTTTTTTTTTTTTTGGTGTGTTCTCAACCCGTTTTCGTGCCTCTTTCTTTGCCCTTTTTTTCCCCAACTTTCCTTTTTTCTTCTTGGTCTTCTTTTTTCCCCGATTTCTGGCCTTTCCCTTTTCCGTGTGACGGCTGTTCCATCCACTGATCTTTCCCTTTTTTTTTGCTTCCCCCCCCTTCTTTCCCTTGACACCTGTTTTGCCACTTTGCTACTTTAATTCCCTTTAGTTCTTTTTCCCTGTCGTCCCGCCTTCATCCGTATTCCCCCCCTTTATTCTGGCGAAAATTTTCCACTGCGTCCCCTTTTCCTTTTTTTTCCCTTCTGGTTTTTTTTATTTTTCATTTTTCTGTTTCTCCTTTTGTGGAGGGTCACCATTGAGTATTTCCAGTCAGTCCCCGTCTTCCCAACAATTTTCTTGAGGATCAATCATTCCTCGATCAACGTTCGTGTTCGGTTCCTTAGTCCCTTTTCTTTTCCTACGTTTTAAGAGAAAAGTCTAGGTGTGCCTTTTCTTTTTTTGTCTTTTGGTCCCGCAGAAACCATTAGTACTTCTAGTTGACCCTTCGGGGAGTCAGTGCCGGCTTAATGTCCCCTTTTTTTTTCGAGACTCCTTCTCAAGGTTTTTTCCTCTGGTTGTGAGCCAATGAGACTTAGCTCGTGCATTTTTTTTCGCCTCTCCCTGCGTGACTTCTTGTTAACACTGTTCTCTTCTATTAACCAGTTTACGCGGGTCCCCCATGGGCCGATGTTTTTTTTTTTAGTTTTCCCCCTCTCGGTTACCCTTCTATTTTTCTAGTGAATATTTTCCCCTTTCATGATTTCGCTCTTCCTCCTTGTTCCCCACGCTACACCCCCCGTCTCCTCCTCGATTTTTTGGCACGGTTTTCCATCCCTCTTACTTGTTTTCCTTTGGTTCTTGTCGTCGTTGTCCGCTTGTCCCCCTCGCTTTCGCTGTCGTTCATCCTTATCTCTCTGATTTGCCTCGAAGGCCCCCCCCCCAACCATTGGTGTGTGCCTTGTCTTTTGTCCTATTGTGCTTTTCCCCCCCAGAGCAGCATTCGCTTTCCCACTTTTCACTCTTTCCCCGGTAGCGGTTTTGTTGGATTTTCTTTTTCCCTCGATTTTTTTCTTTTTGCTATCGCCTGTCTTTCTTTTCTATGTTAAATCCCTTTCCCCCAACTGCCCCTTCCCCTTTCCATGACCAAATGTATTATTTCCCCAGCCTTCTTTTTTTTTGTTTTCTTTCCATGCCCCCCCCCTTGTGTTGACCGCTTGAGAACTTTTGCTGAGTTTAATCACTTTACCCATCTCCCTTTTTTCTACTGTGCCTTGTTAGTTCACCCGTTCTCTTTCACCTTCGTCCTTTCCATTGTACTTTTCACTTTTCTCAGTCTTGCTTCGGGTCTTTGTCAATCCGTTTTTCCTTTCTTTTTCCGCTCTTTCCCTTGAAAAAACCATGTATCACTCCCTGTTTTTTCATTTCCCTGTCTACTTTAGAGTTTTCCCCTGTTGACCGTTCCTTGGTTTGTCAAACCACAATCTCAATGATTTGTCTCTCACTTTAGACTCAATTCTGTAGCAGTAGGTTTTTTTGATTTATGTAATTTCCCGGTTGAACCTTCGTGTTAATATCTGCAGTCATAGTTTCCCTCTTCGTCTTTTTTTTTGCCTCTTTTTTTATTCTTACGGGGTGTTTTTCCCCCCCCCCCCCACTCCCCGTTTTTTTTTTTCCTCCCCCGGTTCAGTTACTGCACCTTTTTTTTCTGTCTCTTCCCCCGAAATGCTGCCGTGTTGTTTACTAGTTCCCCTACGTTTCTTCGCACATCCCCCCCCCCACCCCTAATTTTGAGGGTTGTGTCAAGATTCTTTTTTCTTCTTTCCTAACCTGATGTCCTGCCCCCCCCTAACCCCAACCCTCCCCTGTTCGTCTACTACATGCGGTTGGTTTGGGTTTTGTTGTTCCCTTGATTTTTAGGAATGTGAACTGAATCGTTTTTGGTCTCGGTGTCGGGGACCCCTGAATGTGCGGAGATTGTGTTCGATGTCTTTCCCGTTTTTTCTTTTTTTTTTTTCTGTTTTGTTTTTTGGTGATATTTCGGTTTTTGTAAAATTGTTTTTTAAAGTTTTCGTCCCACTTAGGTTGCTGAGGGCACCCCCCCCCTTCAAACCTGTCGGACGGACTTTTGTTTCCTGTTCCCCTCTAATTACTTGGCGGTTCCACTTTCCCGTTATTTCTCGTTAAATCGGCTTCCATTGCGTTTTTCTCTTTTGGTCGACGACCTTAGAAGGAAGGAGCCAAGGGACCTACTTTGGGAGGGTTATAATCCTGCGCCAGGCCTCTCATGCCCCCCCGAGGTTGAAGGTGCTTTTAATGTATGGATGCCCCTGGCTCTCGTCCGCAAGTAAACGACCACTTGTTCCCACTGATACTTTAATCTGTTGCTTGACCGGTTGTTTCCCTCGCCCGGTTCGATTTGCCTACCTCTCACACCCCCCCGCTCCCTCTCACCCACCCAGCGCCCACCTTCTTTTTCCTGACCCCTCGCTCTTCATGCCACCTTCCGCCTTCCCCCGTTCTTGTCCAGTTACCCATTTGCCTCCCTCCCTGATGCGTTCCCCACTGACAAAAACCCACCTGTGTTTCTCTTAGTTGTGTATCTTCCCCCAATGTTAGCTCTTCCTGGGTGACCTGTGAGTCTTCCACGTGGTCGCCACGTTTGTTAAGTAAAGACTGGGTTGCCGTGGACAGCGTGAACTCCTGCTCTTTTCCGATGTTTGATTTTTTTTTCGACCCCTGGGAGCCAGCAAATACAACCCTTTCCTTTTGGCGTCAAAGAGGTGAGTTGAGCGGCGGGGATGCGGATTGGTGTTTTTTCCCCCCCATGTCTATGATTAGATTTTTTTGATTATTTTTTGTTTTTGGTCCGTTATTACAGTTTTCCATTTTCCTCGCACCCGCCTGGTTTCCCCCAATTGACCAGAGTTTATTCAGTCCCTAATGTTGTCGTCTTTCCCCCCTAGTGGAACCTTTCCTTTCCCTCCCCCGCCGAGTTTCCCCCTTTCCCGTGCTGAGCTTTCCCTTCTGTTTGCACCTCGTCCTGTGAATTATGCTTTTTTTTTTGTTAATGGGGTTCCTGATTTTTTCCCTTCAAACGTAACTTTGTCGAGACTCGTGTTCCCCCCTACGAAAAAAGGTTTTTTCCGGTTGCTTAAACAGTGAAAAATTTTCTCCGCCCCCTTGTACTTCACTGTGGTGGTATAGTTTTTCCCTTTTTTTGTTTGTCGTCTAACGGAGCTTTCCCCAAGTCACCTACTCCGCCGACAGTACCCCCCAACCCACACCTCTCGTGTCATGGCTCCCCCCTTTTTTCCTTTGCCAATCTGTCCACTTGACGTGGACCTTTGGATTTTTTTGGAACCCGGCACAACAGTGTTGTCTGGCTTTTTTCTCTGTCCAGTTTCTGTTTTTTGTCGTGCAGTTCCTCCATTTAAACACCCCCAGAAGCTTTTTTTTCTTATTCAGCGCTTCCCCATTTGTTTTTTTGCTTTGAGCGAGGTAGTTTCTTGGTTATTTTTTTTTTTTTTTTCGCTTTCGCGTGTCGATTTCTCGTGCATTCCCCTGCTCAAGAACCCACCCCCTGTGGTCCTGTCTGTGTTTCCGATGTGTGATGGTTTTCTTGTTTTTTCATAGATGTATTGGCCCTTGGACTTCCTTTGGTTCGCCATAGGAGTTTTCCCCACCCTTCTCTTCTTCTAAATTGTGCCACGCTCGCGAACCTTCTTATTTCCCCCTTGTTTGCGACGGCTTCTTTTGATTTTGCCTTTTCTTTTTGAACAAAACCCTAGTTGACAGAGATCTGCCTTGCCAGTCCCCCCCCCACCCCCCCTGTTCCTGCGCGCCTCATCCCTTGTAAGCGTCCCTACCCCGCCGCCGCCCCCCCCCCCTCTTGTTTTAGATCTTTAAGCCTCGTGAGTCCATTTTTCTAGTTTACCGCTCCCCCCCCCCCCAACGCCCCTGCATCCAAGCGTAGTTACCACCAATAGCTGTGTGTCGTCGCTGTTTTTTTCTCTTGCACATTTGTACTGTGGGCCGCTTTACCTTTCCGCTCAGACCTGCGACCCCCTTCTTCCTTTTTATTTTTCTTCTGGACCCCCCTTGGTGTCCTTGCGGACAGTGTGTATTCTTTAGCTTCAGCACACTCGGCCCACCATTTAGTTCTGATTTGTTTTTCTGCGTCGGGTTTTTATAGTTAGTGAACAGCAGCCTTACCTTTGGTCTTTTCTGGTTCCAAATTTTTTTTTGCCGGGTCAGGCAGGTTTTAATGGCGCCATTGATTTTTCTGTACAGTAAATCGTCGCCTCGTGATTTTTTTTTCCTGCGTTGTTTTAGATATTGTTCTCCTCTGACCTTTCGCCAATTGCTTCGCTGGATTTCTTGCTTTTTTTTTTTTTCTTCTTCGGTCCCTTGTAAACTTGAACTTCCTTCGCACCTGCCCTCTCCCACCCGATGAGAGCCGTTTTTTTTTTCCTGGACTTGCCTCTTTTATAAATTTTGAGCACCTAGCCCGCCCAGTGTTCATCCTCCCGCCCTCTTCCCGCCCTTCCCGGACCTTTATTGGATGTTTCTGTCTTTTTCCATTGGCTGTGTTTAAGCTTTTTGAAAGGGCCACAGCATGTTTTTTTGGGTTCTTGATGTCCGTTTCCGCCCGTTCTTTTGAGTCCCCCATTTTGATTTGCTTGCGTTTCATCCCCTCACCCCCCCACCTTCCCAACCCCCCCTCTTATTTGCGACATTCCCCTTTCGCAGCTTCGGACGCACCCCCTGGCCCCTCCCCCCCTTTTTTACCCACAGGGATTGACCCCCTTTTTCATCGCTCGACCAGCAGGTTTGTCTTTCCACACATGTTTCACCTCCGCGACCCCAGATCGATTGCCCGTGTTTTCCCCACCCTTCCCCTGGCTCTTTTCCTCCTTTTTTACCTTCTT
>Ga0179593_1631898_pt1 | contig 15427 bp, 17 predicted proteins | sample CZODoug2_1_08_16_FD_185931 | JGI IMG/M metagenome (GOLD analysis project Ga0179593, IMG submission 185931) | Vadose zone soil fungal communities from Angelo Coast Range Reserve, California, USA - CZODoug2_1_08_16fungal (PacBio error correction) | ecosystem: Environmental > Terrestrial > Soil >... | reverse complement strand
TCCAGTTGTTCCTTCTTCGGGTGCGGCCGTTTCCTTCGAAGTGCACCGAATGCCTTGACCTCGAGTCACTAGCTCGCTCCTGAGTCACAACATCCCTTTCTTTTTTTGTTGCGCTCCCTCCGTCTTCGGAAAGGGCGCTCTTATCCGTCCTCTCAGTAATTATGCAGCGGCGCTTTTTTTGGCTGAACTTTTTTTTGACGATTTCGCCCTCCCTTTTCCATTTCGCCTCCACTTCCCTGAGGATGAGTTTTTCGTGGTGGTTTTTTCTCGAGACGATAGGAGCATTGCCCGGATCAAGCGCAGCTTTAACATTTTTTCTAGCTTTCGAGCGCTTTTTTCCTCGAGCCGCTGATAGTTCTTTTTTTTCTGCACCACCAGGCTTTTTTTCTTCACTGTCAGCGGGCGCCCCCTTCTCCCCTCCATGATGTTTTGATTCAACGCCATAAGAGGGCCTTCTCTCTTCTCCCTGAGATAGGATTCGCCTCTCCATCGTCGGGTTATTTTTTTTTTCACGCGCAGACTCCGCCCGCCTCGTAGACGTCTTTCTTGGGCGCTACTTGGGGCTTCGCCCAACTTTCTTTTTCACGAGGCCGAGTGATTGATAGCGAGTTCTTCCCACGTGCAGTCCCCACCCCTTCCTGCAGACGCAGTCTCAATGCCGTTGTCGCCCTTCCCATTCGAGGTCTTGCTTGAGATTCTCGGACTTTTCCCGCGATTGCGCTTCCCCACCGGCGTGAGAATAGGTGTTGCTAGCGCCCTTGCCCATGGTGCCTTAGCAGATAATCATTTTTTTTTTTCTTAGCGCGTTCTCAAGGCCCGGCCCCCTCCTTCTCGCATCTGAGACCTTTTCTCTCTCTTTCCTCCCGTTTTTTTTCTATATATGTACAACGCTCTTTTGCTTCTGCGAATCCCTTGCCTTAAGCTTTGTGTGCCCAGAGCTTCCCTCCCCTAGTTTTGCGGCTTTGCTTTTCTTTTTCCGGAGCTTGGGGCCGCTCCCCTTTTTTGTATGGGAAACCTTTTTTGAAGAGCAGGGTGTGCCCTTTCCAGCTGAGTCATAAACTCCAGACTTAGAAGGTTATTAACGCCACCTTCCCCTTTCCCGAAGAGAGGATGCGGGATGTTGTTGCCCGTTCCTCTCATAATCGCGCTCGTCGGTTTTGCTCGCCCCAGTAGGCACCAGGGTAGTTTCGACTTCCCTTTCCCATTGTCTCGGTGAAGCTTCCAGAACCCTTCTGCATCGGTGGAGGTTTCGCAATCCCTTTCTAGGATTTCCCCCCTCGTATTTCCAAACTTTTTTTTTTGAAGCCAAGGGCGTCTTCTCAGGGCGTGCGACGGCCTCCCCCGCTGCCAGGGTCTGATACTTCAGGGTTTGCCCCGCTCCCCTCGGAGAGAGCAACGCTTGAGTTTGAAGCCTGGTGCTTCGCTGAGAGTTTCTTCTCTTTTTTAACAGTTCGCGAGGAGCCTCAACGCCCCTTTCGAGGGCTTGGGGTGCGCAAACGTTAGAGCGCCATCGTCCTTTCTCGGTCAGCCTGGCAGGAGATGCCCCGTACGTCTATGGCCTTGCATATTTTTCGAGAAATGCATGACTTTCAGCCTGGCTTTTCCAAAAAAGACACGATCCGGTTTTTTCTAAGGAGCCTTTTTTCAGCTTTTTCCCTAGGTTCTTGTCTTCCACAGCATGCGGTGCTTTCTTTCACCTTTTTTCCTGGCAGAAGATCAGCGAGAGCGTGGGAACCTTTCGTCTCCTTTTTCAGGGACAATAGGAGAGCCCTCCTACTTCTCCTCTGGCAGGTTGGCGTCCCCATTGACGCGTTTATTCAGCGCCAACACACTTTTTTGTTGCCCCTTTCTGCGGGTCGGTGGTCTGGGCGCGTTTTGTTGTCGTCCTTCTTTCCGGGGCAAGATACGTATGCACGCGTGCATCGATGGTTTGCGGCATCTTTTTTCCGCTCCTTGGAGAAGGGAACTGGTTTCTCGCTTTTTCGCCATGACTTCCTTTTGGCGACGGTTGCCGGCGCCGCTTTGGCAGCCTGGACCCGACAAGTTTTTTTCCATCCGCCCTTAATCGCCTCCCTTCTGGGAAAGAACAACGGGCTCGGATTCTGCGAGTTTTACTTCACTGGTTACAGCTTTTTTTTTTGTCCCCCTCCTGACGCGTAGCCGGTTTTGATTTCTTCTGCGCCCCCCCCCCTCTTTTTCTCAATGTCAGGAAGGGCTTCGTTGGGCAAGAGCAAGCCCTTTTTCCTCTCTCGGAGTACGGTTCTCGATGGAAATGCATCTCCTTTATCCTTCTCGTTTTATCTTGTTCTCCTTTCCCCGCCGTGATGTGTCACTCTGCTGCTTACCTCGGCGACCATATCATAGACCTGACAGAGCTCGGGGGATTTTTCTTTTTTTTTCTGCAGGTGACGTCTTTGGACACTGACGCACGTTCCGCGCGATTAGGTTGGTGTTTTCAATTCTTTTATCTGAACCAGAACCTTTTCACTGCGCGGCCGGATTTCGCCCCGCTCGCTTTAGGTACAAATATTTTCACGCAGTTCCTTTTTGGCCCTGCCGCGGGTCCGTTTTTGCTTTTCCTCCCGGAAACTGTTCTCTCCCGGCCAAGAGCCTCACCCCCCCCTGCCAGAAAGACGACAAGTTTCCCGTCGGACGCGATCCCATTTTCCCTTCCCCCCCTATGGTTACTGGAGCCCCGCCCCCTTTTTTTTGCCTTTGTTTTTGGGCCTTGAGCGGGGGCTGCGGCTTTTCTCCCTTTTTCCAACATTTTCTTCCATGGTATTTAACCCCCCCTCCCTTCCAGTAACCTCCCTCCTTCCTTCCGAGTCTGCGATCAGGAGGATTCTTTTTTCGAAGAACCTCCTTGGCGCTGAGTGCGCTTCCTGAACTTCCTCGCAGCTGCGCGCGCCTCCATCGTGAGTTTTTCCGAAATCTCTTTGTGAGAGAGATTGATCGCGTCCTGCGGCTTTTTTTTTTTGCCGTTTCCGGATGGTTTTTCCTTTTATAGGTCAGGAAGCTTTTTTCCGTGAATCTTTTACTTTGTTAATGCCCCCCCTCTCTTTTAAAAGGTCATGCTCGTTACGGAATGTTTTTACCATTGCTTTTGTTTATGGCTTTTATTTGAACCGTTTGCGAAAAGCCGCACTTTCCCCCTCGGCAAAACGGAAGTTCCTTCCTTTGTGGCGGGGTAAGCTCTTTTTGTTGTATTGGGAAGGCGCGTTCGATGGTGTCTTCCTTTCGCGTCCCAGACTTGGCGCTTTTTTGTTATTGGGGTCGGTTTATGGATGCTCTTGTTTTCTCTCGTCAGAGGAGACAACCGGACTTTCTTTCCCGGGCAAGACTTTTGGTTTTTTCTGTTTTGGTTGTTTTTTTTGTTTGGTGGGGGTGTTTTTTTTTTTTGGGGTTTTTTGGGGGTTTTTTGGGCGTTTTTTTTTTTCGTCCATCTTGATTTTTCCGTAGGATGATAAAGCGCGCCTTACTTTTTTGCCGAGAAAGTGCATCTTCTAATGTTGCGTGTTCATGTCTTTTCCCCCCACCAAACACTAATCTTTCCTTCAGTCAACCCGTCGGACCGCATGCTTCTTTTTGACCGACGAGCTTGGCAGGTTTCTATGATCTGGCGCGGATTTTCGGCCTCGGCCGTGCCCCCTCTTCCACGAGAATGATTTTTCGATGCATTCCATTTCCTTGGATCCGTTATCTTCTCTCTCCCTAAAAGTGGCATGCGGTGAGTCCCCGTATGGGGACGAAGCTCTTCGAGGCGCAGCCTCGACTGAATCTGCGCCGCGGTTGTGTCTTGCCTCCCCCTTCGACGGTACGGAAAAACTTGTCCCGCGTGGTGCCCGGATAGTAGGGAATGGTGCGGATGTTCTCGTTCCCCGTCGCAACGTGTAGGGTTTTTTAAGAGTCCCTTTTCCCCGGTTAACCCCCCTTTCTTTCATGGAGTGTCAGAGCTTGACCCTTTTCCCGCGTGATTTGAAATAACGATGCCCGCTTTTTCTGCTGTACTCAGCCAGACCTTGCTGTAACTTTTACGCGGCAGTCCGTCACAAGCCCGGCAGCGCCATCAGCCACCGACGCAGCGCACCTCTTCCTTCGGCCATGATGTGCAGTGTTGGTTTACCGCGTCCCCGGGCGCCTAGCTTCTCCTTTGCCTTCTTCGCAGATTGGACCTGCCCCCTCTTTTCTCGATCGGTTCTTTGGCCATTGTTTTTAATCTCGCTCCGGCGAGTTTCAGTTCGCGTTCCCCTCATATCGCATGGAAGTGCCGCTGCTCTTCGAACGATGCCCTTCTAGTCCGGAGACTCGGACGGTTTCTTGGTTGCCCCCAAGTCGTCAATTGTTTGCCAATAAGCCGATGCAGGCCTTGATCCCTTATGCCCTTTTGGAGTGACGGGTTTCGGCGCCGGAAGAGTTTTCTTTTTACCGTGCTTTAGCCTCCCCTTTTGCGTAAATGGCGCTTTTTTGCGTGCAAGCTCCTTCCCTCGGCGAACTTTCCTATACGCGCAGAGATTTTCTTAATTCCTTTTGCAGTCGCCACATCTCCCTGAGTTGCGCGCGCCCTCTCCTCGTTTGGCAGCGTTTAGATTAACTGACGAGTCCTCTTCCCGCTGGCGAGGCCCTGATTCTTTCCTTTTCTCCCCTTTTTTTTTCCCCGTCAGGTGGAAGACGGATTTGCTATTTAGACGGTGGAAGAAGTCTTTTTTTTATGCCTAGTCGGGTTCCTACCTCTCCTATCCCCGCGCGACTGCGTTCTTTTTGCAGCTGACCTTTTGCCTTTCTACCTTTCGAGAAGAGCCGCGTGTCTTATGAGTGCGAGTGAGGGAACCTTTTCTTACAGCAGGATCCGGGCTGCGCTCCGTATTGAGTGCTCCCTGCAGTGGCTATGAGATTCCGTTTACTGCCCTCCACCCCCCCCCCCCCCTTCACGCCTGAGATTCCTCCCCCCCCGGAGAAACCCTTGCCCCTTACGCCGACTCTTGGTGCCTCTGCCCCCCTCAGCCACAAGCCTTCTTGATTACGGCTGGACATGATTCTTTTTACCCCAGCGTAAGTTTGCTATGCGAACGGCGCTTTTTCCTAGAGATTTTTTGTTGTTTTTTCTGAGTCTTCTTTTGTTCGCATAGGAGAAGAAGTCATCTGGGCCTTTTTGCGCTCAGTCCCGCCCTTAAATCAAAGCTTTTTTTTTGTGCTTGGCCTACCCTGATAGGGCGTACTTTCCTCTCTCACTAGAATTTTTGGTGAGAGGTCCCTTTCTTCCATCCCGACGTAATAACCTCGACAATTTTTCACATATCCCCTTCCGGAGGAGAGGGGATTTGCTTTTCACGTTCACGAAATCGGATCGTAGGGCCTCTCTTTCTCTTCCAGAGAGACTTTAGATTTTTGCATCGGCGACTTTTTCGTCCCTTTTTCATTGGCAGAGGTGGAGGCCCTTTCATGCGTTTCTAGGGCCCCCCTTTTTCCCCCCCCCTCTTTTTTTGACTCAAGGGAGAACGACCTCCCTTTTTTCTCGTTTGCGCTTACGCTGACAGGGGTTGCTCCTTTCTCCTTGAATTTACCTCGGGTTGTCCCCCCATCCCTCTTGCTGCGCTCCCCCCGCTCTGCGACTGCAAAGACTGTGCGTCCTTTTTTGGCAGCTGCTCTCGGCGAAAAAACAGTTCTCCCTCCCCGCTCTCGGGCGATGCAGCCTCCCCTTTTCGGGCGCACTTCATGTTTTCTTTTCCTTTAAAAATTGAGATAGAGCTCTCTTTTTCTGCGCACGGTTTTTGGGCGGCTCGCGGCAGACGTCTAGGTCCTTCTTCTTCGTCTATGACGATTTTAGCCTGCGATCCTTACCCTCTCCTCGAGGTTTCGATTTTCCGACGCCCTCCTTTGAGGTCGGAAGCGGAACGGGGCCTTTTGACACTTCGTTTCCTGGCAGCCGATTTTCTCGGACAACAAATGGTCTTTTACCTGCTCTCAGGCAACTTCTGAAGGCCCCTCGCGCTCCCGAGTGTTCCTCAATTCCCTTTCCTTTTACCGTGGACGACGGTATGTCCTCCCTCACATAAATTTGAGGTGCCCCCTTCGAGCGGCTTTTCTTGGCGGAAGACGTCGGTCGGGACCCTTTCGCTTTTTGCAAATACTAGTGACAGCCCCCCCCTTTTGTATTTCCCCTAGGAGATGGAAGCTATGCTGGGCTGGGCCTGGTGTTCCCCTCCTGCCAACAACCGCACGCTGGTGTTTCTTGTTTTCCTGTACCCGCTTAGACGTTTTTTCCACCTTTTTGCGCCGATATGTTCCAACCATTGCACGATATCCGTCAGCCGGGCCGCGTACGTCTTGATGGGAAAGCTCTCTTCCTTGACCCCCCCCAAACTTTTTTGCGCCCCCCCTACACTTTTCCGAGCGCGCGGAGTAATTCTCTTTTTTTTCGCTTCCAACTGTCGGCCTGGCTTGCCCCATCCGCTCCAAGGTCGTCCTACTTCCTTTTTTGGCGGATTTGAGAATTTACTTTTTTTTCTTACGACGTAGCCCTGTGGACGATCTTTATTTTTTCTCTTTGCACGGCCCTCTTTTTTTTTTGAGTGCTCTCCCTTGGCCACTCGCCGATGATAATCATGTACCTCCTCTTTTTTTTTCGGTCGCGCCTCCGGACGCTTGTTGACCTTTGATTTTCTTAGACCGGTCTCCTGTACGGAGATTCTTTTTTTTTTAATGGACTGCTCCTCTCCTTCCCCCAAGGGGAGGTTAATCCCTTCGCGCTCTCCGAATAATTTTTCTCTACTTCTGAATGTGTGACCAACCTCTGTAAAGACCTGCCTGCACCTGGCCCTTGGGGTCCTGTTTTTTCCCTCCCCGAAAAATGCTTTGCTTCTTTTGCTCCCCCGGCTTCCAAGAAACACAGCAGTCCCGCCAATTCTTCCCTCGTCGAAGATATGACATCACCGAGTCTCATTTTTCTCTATTGAGGGGATTCTTGTTTTTGGCCCCTCGTTTTTTTTTTTCGGGGGCTTGAGCTTTTTCCTGGATGGGACGGTACCTTCCCCCCTACACAAGGCTGGTGCCGCCTTCCTTTTTCCGAGCTTCTTATCTTCTTCTTATCTCCCTGAGTAGAAGAAAAGCTGCAAGTCAGCACCGTTTCCTCTCTTGCCGATTCATTCGCGAGGAAGACTGCTCTTCCCTGCGCTACGCATGACTCGAACTTCCATATTACTCTTCCCTTCTTGTTGTTTGGAGCCGTTTTTCTGGCAAGGGTTTTCTCCGCTTCCTTTTCTTTGAAGGATTATTTCTCCTTCGCGACACGTGGGGTGCCTGACGTGCATCTGTTCTGGCTGTCAATGGCCTCGCTCAGATTTTCCCCCTCATGATCTTTATTTACGTCACCGTCGTCGTGTCCCATACATGGAAGAAATTTTCTTTTCACTCCGCAAGCCCCACGTCCCCAGCCTTCCCCCACAAACGAGCCCGCTTTTTTTTCAAACGTGATCTTTTTTCTTCAGGTGCGTTTTTGGAGGAGTGGCGGCTTTCTTGCTTTCGTTCTTATTGGCCGAGGTTTTTTTGGCGGCCGGCGTCATTTGTCAGCGGCGACAATTGGCCCCTGTTCCCTGAGGTGACTCTTTTTTTTTGTGAACCTTTTTTGATTTGGTTCCCCTTTGCTAAAGAGAGGTATTCCTTCGGGCGCGCAAGTGAAGGATTCGTGTTTCGATGGCGATCTTGAACCACCCCTCCTTTCGGAGAACGTTAGCAGTGTCCCCCCCCTCGGGTCCCGGAAATGCAGGTCTGCCGACCGCCGAGCTCTGGGCACTTTCTGATGAATCCGGCGGCGAGGATAGGGTTTTTTTTAAGTTTTTGTTTCAACCCCCCCTTTCCCCTCCCTCGAGAATGATGAGTTCTGAGGGGACTTTCGTCGCACGATTCCCTCCCGTACTCGAGAGAGTTCTCTCCGTTGATGCGGGAGATTGCCATTTTTTTTTTTCCAATCCCCCTTTATGCGTTCTTTCCTGAATCCGCGCGCCTCGATTTTTTCTGTAGATGGTTTCCCACCAGGTGTCACGCTTTTCTTCCCCCGAGCGCATTTCTTTCCGGAACTCTTCCCTGCCCTAGATTATTTTCCGAGAGGATCTCGCGCACTTTGTCCATGCGTGCATCCTTCGGCAACGGCCCCCCTTTTCTTTTTGTCCTTCATGGAGTGGTGTCCTGTCCCTTTTTTTGCGATTCCCTTCTACCCTTTGTAGGGGTAGCGGGTCCCTCCCATCATCTCCTTCAGCTCTATTGCCCCGAGGAAGCGACCTTTTTTCAGAAACTAGGCAGCAGACGGCCCCCCTCTATACAGGAAATGATGTTCTTTTTTTGCTGAATACCGCAGTCAACTTTTTCCTGATGGTCGGCGCATTCTCTCTTGTGGGCTCGAACTCCCTGATGCGCTCTTCTAGAGTACCTTTCTTTCCTAGGGATGAAAGCTGTGCGGCTGTGAGATTTTTATGTGGGACATTTCCCATTCTGACCTCGAGAAAGTGTGTCGTTGTCTCTGCTTCCCTTTCCCCATAGAGTCTTTTTTGTGGTTCCTTCCAGAGTCAGCATGGCGTCTTCGACCCGCGATGCAGGACCTTTGAGGCCGACTGTCGACCTCCCGGAGACGGAAGAGTTTTTTTTCTCATTTTTCCGACACGGCCGGCTTCTTTCCCTCCTCTTTTGTGGTGAGCCTTTTTTCCCGTCGAACCTGTTCCAGTTGCCCTCCTTCCCCTTCTTTCTTCGAGAAAAGGCTTTGCAGTTTTTTGCTCAAGTCTGATCGTTGCGGTGGCGCCTGCACCCCGGAGGTCCCCGATGAGCAGGACCGTCCTCTTGGCTCCCCTTCCTTCACGCCAATTTTTTCGTTTTCGCCCTGTTTCTTCACCGCACTGTGGACTTTATGATCTGGTGTGCACTTTCTCTTTCATCGTCGGGTTATGTACCTTCCCCGCTACTCCCGACTGTCGCCGACTTTCCTGGTGCGCTACTGGGGCGAGCCCCTTTTTTACGAGCCGAGTGAGTTTTGTGCGGGCCCCTTTACCCGTTCCTCCTTTTTTGGAGAGACACTGCCTATTTTTCTTGCGCGACTTTTTTCTAAGTAGTTGGATGGGCCGCGCTTCCTCGTCATCTTGCGCTAAACCTTCGCAAATTTTTGTCCCCCGTATAGCGCGTTCCCCCCGGGATTTCCGACAAGGCCGTCATCGGTTCTTCTTTTCTGGACCTGTAACTCGGGCAACCCCCCCCCTTACTTATTTCCCTTTCGCCTTCCCTGTTTTTGATCCTCTCTCTGTCCCCCTTGAGATCATCTTTTCGTACACATCTTTTAAGTCATCGCTTCTTAAGCTGTGGTTGCCCTCTCCGGGACGGAACTCGGTGCGGGTGCAGAGCGTCCCTTCTCCGCGATATTTTCTTAAATTTCCCCGCTCCCTCGAGGGTTTTCTTTTGTTTGAAGAGGGCCAGTCCTTCCATCCCTAATCTCATCGAATACTTTCCTCGCAGGGGACCTTCACCTTTTAGAAAGAGGATTGCTTTTTTTTGCCCAGCCTCTTCGCAATCACTCGGATCGTCGTTCTTTCGCCCCAGTAGCTCCCTTGATCTGGAGGATCCCCCCCTTGGTTTCGGTACCCCCCCCTCCCGATGGGCATATTAGCCTGCCTCTTTTTTTTTTCCCCCTTTTGAGGCCATAAGGTCTCTTTTCCTCCCAGGGATCCCCCGACAGATCATGTTTTCAGGTCAGATACCTCTTACCGAGTTTTTTCCTCGGCAAACGCAATTTTCCTCGCCACCTGCCTCGCGCTGCAAAGCTGTTTCTCTCTCCTTTGCTCTGGCGCGTTTCTTTTCGTCTCTCTCGGGCGTCGCCCCCACAAGAAGGCCATTTTTAAGCCTTTTTTTTCTTTAAAAACATGACGCCAGCTTCAGGAGCCGGACCGTCTTCGGAGCTTTTTCTTCTATGGCCTCTCTTTTTTTTTTTCCTCAGGACTCTTGTCCCTCATCTGCTGCTCTCCCCCCCCCTCTTGATACTCGAGGTTATCTTTCGATGACGCTCCGCAGCGTTCCTTGTCTTCAGCGGCACCTTTGAACTTTTCCCTGCTCATCCCCTCCATCAGACGAGACGATCTCTTGCCCGCTCGCTTTCCTCGTTTCCAATCTGCGTCCCCCCCCTCGCGACTCCGATTTTAGTGGGTTTTTATTAAGCGCCAACACCTCTCATGGCTGGATTTTTTTCGTGCGAGGCGTCGTCGGTCTTTTTTCTTTTTGTTGTGAGTGTCCCTTTGGTTCCCTAGTACCAACTCCCTCCTTCCTTGGTAGGAACAGCGACCCCTGAATCCTTTTTTCTTTCAAGCTTCTTTCTCAGGGAGCTCAGACCATTCCGCACCACGAAAGATGTTTTGTTTTTTTTTACCGCGATTAGAGTCAGGGCCCGCATGGACCCCCCCTTCCAGCTCGCTCCGAAAATTCCTCTTTCCTTTGCATCGCGTTCACCCCCCCTTCTGGGAAATGCTTTTTTTTTAAGTCGTGGACCAACTGGTACTCTTCTCTGCCTCCCAAATCGCCTTTTTTCTAGATATCTTGCTTTCTTTCCTTTTTTGAATCAATGTAGGCGTTCCCCTTCCGTCAAGACTCTCCAGCATGACAAGGTGCTGTGTCCCTCCCCGAGTACGGGGATCGTCCGAGACCCTTCCGCACCGTCCTGAACTCCTCATCTCCTTGATTCGAAAAAAGGGGCACGGCTTTCTCGATACCTCGGCTTCGCCGGACTGCTTCATCCCTCCCTCCTCTCTCGTAGGTCGGTTCTTCATTACGGAGTTTCTCCCTTCCGGTCTCCGGTCGGAGATTATTTTTTTCCCTCATCCGAACCTCCCCTTGGCAATTGCGCGTCCCTACTCCCATTTTTATAGCGTTTCTAATTTTTCGCAATATCTTTCCTACTCTTTTTTTGTAGTGCACTGGCCACTCGGTCTCCGCGCTCCCTCTTCAGCCGAGCAGCCTCTCCGGCCCCTGCGCCAGCCCTCCCGCCAAGCCTGCCTCTTACCCCCGCTTCTCCTTCTGCAAGTAAAAAGTCACTCGTTTTTCCCCAAGCCACCCCTTTTTGTTTGAGGGGGGGATCTTTTTCTTCCCTTTTTTTTTCCTGCAAAATTTTTTCTTTCCTTTCGCAAAACACCGTCTTTTTTTTTCTTTCCCGTAAAGAGCATGACTTTCCGAGCTTTCGCTTCGGAGGATTTTGGTCGAAAGAACAGAGCACGTCAGTCCCCCACTTTCGTTATTGCCTCTCCTGAAATCCAGCTAAGTCCCTCCTCTGCTTCCTCCTCCCCTCTTTTCGATCATCTTCTCTATTTTATATCCTCCGTTTTTCGCGTCTCGATTTTTTTTCTGCTTCCGGTTGCGCGCGAAGTTTCCTCTTCTTTGGAAGCTGGCACCTCAGTTTTCTTTGTCCGGTCCCTCTCCCTTCGCAGCTCGGAAAAAGTCATGCTCGCCCACCCAGCGCGTGGTTCTTAGCAAATGGAAACAGTTTGCCTGCTTCCCCGCTCCCACCTCTTTCACAACCCCCCCCCGACCCCCCTGCCTTTTCTTCCCTTAGTCAAAACGGAGGGACCCTTTTCTTTTTTCTCTTTCGGTCTCGCCTTTTTTCTTTCTGTGTTTATTGTGATTGCTCTTTCTTTCTGGCTCGTCTCTCCCGGTCTTCCCTGCGAGACCCATTGTGACCCGCGAGACATTTTGAACGAATTTAGAGCTTAGTTGTACCTTTCTTCCACAGGCCTTTCTTATTATTTTGCCGGCACTTGCCGTATCTTTTTTTGCGTGTTCGATGAGCGTATCTCCCCCCAAAAAATATTTCAGTGTACTCCAAAGGAAACACTCGTCCCTTTTCCCTTCCTTTTTCCATTATCTAAGAAACTTTTCTAGGCTTCTTCGTCGCTTCTTTGAGCGAAGCAGCTTCACTTTTTTCCTTTCCAAAGTTCCCTTCCCCGAGAATGATTGTTTTTTTTCCTACCAGGCGTCTTCTCGAGCCCCTTTTCCTGATAGGATTCCCTCTTTTCGGGAAGCTTGCATTATTGAGTCTTTCTCGCCATTTTGATGCGCTTTTGAGATGAATCCTCCGCTTTCCTTCCCTAGAGGTAGATTTTCCCTTTCTTCGGTGTCACTGACCTTCTCCCCCTCCCTTCACAGGCAGCGTGTGATCCCTTATCTGCCCGGATTCGTCTTCCCCGGATGGCCGCGCGGATCCCGCAACTTTTAGGATGTACGCTTACGGAGGATCCAAAAAAGCGTGCGGTGTTTCCCTCTTCCATCGCCAGAGTGAGAGATTAAATCCTCCTTTCTCACGTATGCCTCTGTAGGTCCATCGCATTTTCTCTGTCATTACCTTCCTGCCGTACAAGCAACTAGACCCAAAGACGCCGCTAACTCCTTCCCTCGCTACTTTTCTACTACTGTCACGGTGCGCTGAAAGGGCATCGCGGTGGTTTTTTTTCCATGACCTCGAGCCTTTCGCCTTAGATTTGTTCCCGAGTTATTGAGTCTTCTGAGCAGGTGCCGCTTTTTCCCTGCTGGTTTTCGCCGACCTCTTCTTTTTTTTCGGCGGGAGTTCGCTCACCTCTTTTGGTATTGTTTCTCTCTCCTTTTTTAGCATGGCGAGAGTCTGCCGACCCTTTTTCTAGACGTATCCGGAGATGACCGCGCCTTTGCGCGGGACTTTTTATCTCTAATTTTTTTTCCCCCCCCCTCCCTTTTCGAGAAAACGGACAACTTTTTGCGTAACCCTTGTGGTGGTGAGCGTCTCTCTCGCTCCTCTTTATCACTCTTTCTCCCCGTCTTAGAGTTCTTTGAAGCTTTTTGCTCAGGCGTTGTCTCTAGATTCTCTCCCTTCACTGCACCCCTCGTTATTTCTTCTCTCGCGGGAGCGGCGCAGCACGCCCTTTTTCGTTAGCGCCATGTGGAGACGGTATGGTCCGATTGAGACGTTCTCCATTTTTTCGGTTCCTGTCTTTCCTCTCATTTTCGGAAGACTGCGCCGACCGCTTCTCTTCTCACCGTTTCGAAATTTTCTTTCTAGAGGCGAGAATAGCCGTTTTGCGCTTAGGCGAGTCTTTCCGGTCCCCTTTACCCGCCTCCCCTTTTTTGAAACTGCGTATGATGTTTCTTCTCGGTCTGTCTTTACCTTCATGGAAGAGCTGGAACTAGTCCCCTCTTTTCACTCCGTCTGAGGAGACCTCTAATTGTCGTTTTCCCCCTCCCCAATCATCGTGATTCGGCCTGGACTTTTTTTTTGTCAACCCTCTGACTTTTCGCATATGCGCCTTTTTTTTTCTCTCTGATCTATTTTTTGTCTATTTGATAGTACCAACTCCTTTTCCCTCATCGAAGGATTACTTTCATGAAGTCATTTCTTGGCGGGGTTGCGGCTTTCCCCTTCCCCTTTGGGGACGACGCAACCCTTTCCCTCCTGTTTTTTCCTTCTTCCTTCATCGAGGACTCTTAATTAGCCTCAAAGCCCCTTTTTCGCGCAAGGGAGACCCTCCCTTATTTGTAGAGCCCTTCGTTTTGTTTCTCAATCGGGCAGAATCGGCGCATTTCTTTCTCGCCTAGAAGTTTCAGTAGCGCACAGGTCGCTCTTCTTCCGCTTTCAGGAGCATTTCTTTTTCCTACTATCGTGACCCTTTTTTTTTCTGAAGAGAGAGACTTTCCCCCATACCTTCCTTCCCCATGGAGTTGACCTTTCTAACTCAGAATAATTCTCTTCCCTTCCCCCATGGTTTTCCCCCTCCATCTGAAGTATTACTTTTTTTGAGGACACCGAAAATTTCGGCTGGTTAGTTTCTCTGGACTGCCACATCCCGAGCTTTTCTCTTTATCTTCTTTTCCAGTTAGAAGAGTCCTTTTCTCTTTTTCCCCGACCCACAAGAAGCGCCTGTGCTCCTTCCTTTTTCGTGGGAGCGCCTTTATCCTGATCCCTTCTTTTTTGGTAAGCTCCCGGGCGTCTTGGCGCCTTTTTTTTCCTTCTATGGCCTACTGTCCTTATTTCTCCGGACTAGAGCTTCCTTCTCCTTCCTTTTTTTTTTCAACAAAGACACGATCATCTATTCCCTTCTCGATCCGAAAGCGTTCTCGACTGCAGCGGATTTCTTTTGCACTTCTCCTTGAAGTCCCCCTTTCCCTCGAGAGATCCTCTTCACTGGGCCCGATAGACGAACCTTCTAGAGTCTGCCCCCCCGCTCCTCGTCCTTCAATGGCAGGTGCCTTTTTCCTCGGGTCCTCTGGCATGCGAGCGCGGTTTTCTTTGCGGTCTTTGGTTTTCTGTCTTTTCTCTTTTTTGCAATATACGAGTGACATGCCTTGAGGACCACCTCGCATCGTGATTTCTCTTTTTCTTTCTCAGGTGAATGGTTTTAGTCCCCCAACTCCCTCTTTCCGGTTGCAGGCCGCGCTTTTCTCATGGATTTCCTTTTTTAGATAAGCGGCGGGCCCTTGCCCCTTTTCCGACTAACGTTTGACCTTCTCACACCTTTTTCGCGTTTTCCGTACCGTCTCCCCCTTTTACAGCTTTTCCTTCGCGGGACGAGGCTTCTTCCTTTCTTCGGAGCGCCAACTTTTCGTTTAGTACAACGCGCCTTTCCGTTTTTTCACGGGTGCGTGTCGGCCTCCTTGTCTATGAGACCTTTTTTTCCCCTCCGCAGTCGACCCAGCCCTCTCCTTTTTGACGATATGTCCTAGTCTTTGAATTTTTGCCTCTCCCTTCTTCCTTTCCTCTCTCTTCCGACCTGTCGCCTTGCCGAACTGCAGGGCCCTTTTTTTTCTCCTTTTTCCCTTTGAGCGGACTTGTCTTAGTATCTTTTTTTATTAAATAGTTGAATCCTTACGTTGCCGGTCAGACCCGGCCCCCCCCCCCTGCGGCGCTTTAGTCCCTTTTCCCCTTTTGCGACCAACCTTGTCCTTTCTGGACCTTTCTTGTTGTTTTTGTCGCCGCTGACGCACCTCTTTCCTTTTCTCGCGCCCTCGGCCAAGAGCCATCACCCTCCCCCCCTCCAAGAAAGATTTTCTCCCCAGATCCTTCCTCCGAGGACCCATTCCTCTCGCCCGCACCAAAGGACGGGTTTCTTTTTTTTTCTTCCGTTTGACGTTTGCTGCGGTTTTCGCAAAATTTTTCCCTTCTCCAGGGATGGGTCTTCACACCCCCTGAGGGGAAGCCCTTCTCCTAGCTGCGATCAGGAGGATCTGATCTATGCCCCTCCATCGCAAGTAAGGCCTTTTCCTGACTCCATCGTCGCGCTCTCTCTCCCCCCGGGAAGCCTTTTCTTAACTCTTTTTCATCTTCCCCTTTTTTCTTCCGGCGGCCTCAGATGGCGAGCAGGCGTCTCGCAGGCTTCTAGCTTTTCTTTTTCTTCAGCGCCACGTTTGGGGTGCCTTTTTCCTTTTTTCCTCCGCTGTCACCCCC
>Ga0179593_1548133_pt1 | contig 15428 bp, 22 predicted proteins | sample CZODoug2_1_08_16_FD_185931 | JGI IMG/M metagenome (GOLD analysis project Ga0179593, IMG submission 185931) | Vadose zone soil fungal communities from Angelo Coast Range Reserve, California, USA - CZODoug2_1_08_16fungal (PacBio error correction) | ecosystem: Environmental > Terrestrial > Soil >... | reverse complement strand
TGTTTCCTAGCTCAAACCAGCTCTGCGTATCGTATCCCCCTATCTCCAGTACACTGGATTCCCGTTAGTTCGACGTCACGATGCAAGGCATTCTTTCGCCTGGTTTTGACTGCGAAATTTTAATCCAGAATTTCCCTCGGGAGGTACTGTCCCTCTTTCGCACGGCCTCTCGGTGGCATTCCCTTGAAGGCCTTTTCGGACCGGACCGCCTCATATCGGTCTCGAGATGGGGCGCTAAGAGAAGCGGCGCCTTGTCCTAAGGATTCTTTTAGGTAGAACTTCCTCTCTTCGGCCCGCACCCTTTGTAAAGGGGTATTTTTGGTCGAGAAGAGTAAGCCCCCTCAAACGACCTGGCTTATACGAGCACGACTCAGGTAACGAGCCCACCTCCACCCAGGCCTTTTCGGGCTCGGATACTCAAGACTATATGTCGTGAGGAACTCCTCACGGGCGTGGTGACCCTACTCATATGTAAGGTGCTGAGCCCTTAATGGCCCCTTCGACCCTGAAAGTAGTTCATTCTTGGTGCTTTTTGATCGAAAGAGCGCCTTTATCCGACCCCGATTCCTCCTCATTGTTATTTTGCAGCAATACTCGTGGTTCCTTTCTGCGCCTGCGGCGCCGGGCTTGGACCACTGATTCTTTCGCACCTTTTCGGATTTTCGACTTTTTCGCGCCCACATGAGAACAACGAATCCGCGAAGCCATCTTCTCCTCGCCAGCTTGTTCTCGGTCCGCCACTTCTTTATTATCCTTCTTCGACAGGATATTGTCGGACGACCCTTTGATACCGCCAGGGTTATCTTCGCACGCCGGTCGGAACGGACCGCTTGGCCGTGAGGTACGTTGTACCCACTTTCCAAACGGCCCTTCTTTTGTACTTGATGGTTCTTCAGTTAACAAGCCGTCATCCAGGTGATTTCAGTACCTGGCGTAGAGGTCCGACTGTCTCCTTCCCCAGCAGCATCCAGCTCGGAATGCTCCAGCCGCCGACTTATTCCCTTAATAGACTTGACGTGGGCCCCCTAATTCCCCCTCACACCCGTGATCGCTCCGCACAAACCCCTCGGACTAAAGGCCAGCACTTCCGGGTCTGGTGACGAGTTCCTCACGTTGGTAGGGTATATGTTGAGTTTGCTTGTCCAGATGAAATTTTTTGAGCAAATAGTTAGAGAGCCTCCGGTCGGACTCTGCGCAGTCCTTAGCCGAGAGTTCCGGTTTATGTTCACTTTTCCCCCAGTGGTATCCTCAAGGTCCGTTTGACGGAGAAGCATCACGCCCCTAGGAATCTGCACTCTCCGTTTCTCAGAAGAATCAGGTTGCCTTCCCAGTAATTCCTTGTGGGCGCTTAACTTTAAGGCGGCAAACATTTTAGATCGACGCGGTTTCACCACCCTCCCACCGGTTGTAGTCAATCCCTCCCCCCTGTGGAGAAGATGAAATTCCCCTTCTTAGTCCAGGTGCAACTCCGCTTTAAGCAACGCACCGATTATTATATCGTCTCGACTGTCTTGAACTTTCGAGTCGTGTTGACATTTTGTTGTACCTTCTTTCTTGCTTTCGCCCGAGCCAGTGTCCTGTCCCCCTATCGGCTTCTTCCTGGCTTTTTTTCTGTTGCAGTTTCGGTTTTTTAAAAGCTCCCTCCACCACGACATGTGCCTGTCTCTCAGGCCTTGCGGATTTTCCTTTCTTCACCGTCGCTATGAAACCAGCTTATTGCAAGAACCGCCCTAGAGACCTCGTTGAATTCCTTGGAATCTCAGCGTATTGAGTCACCATGTTTGATGATCCTTTAAGTTGTTCCTACGTCAAAACCTAAGAAGGTACAATCCCCTCGGTTTTTTTTCCTCAAAGACTTAAGACATCAACGTGCTTCCCCACTTTTGTCCCCCCTTTGCCCCCCCATTCGGACCGTGGCTGTGTCGCGGTGTTTCAGCTTTCGCGAACCTTGTCTTTCCCTCTGATGACTGACATGTTTTTCTTCTCTTCTGGATCTGATGTGGTGTTTTCATCCCGTTCTTTTTGGAGCGCCGCTGACGAAAGCGTGCGATGACTCTTACGTAAGAACTTGATTCCCGCCGAGCACGGGCGACTGCTAGTGACGATGAACTTGATCGGATAAAACTTCGGTTTTCTGATGTGGGTATGCTGAACCAGTCGGAATAATCCGTCGCGCTGACCGCCCCCAACGATTCAGGCCGCCTTCCCCACCTCCATTCCCCGGAGAGGACACGGAAGCTACCTTGAACAGCAACAATCCTTTTACCGTTTTGGCTTCGAAGTCCCCTGAAGCTCTTTTCACAAGGGCTTTCTAGAAAATTGCGCAGCACCGACAGAAGTAGCATGGTCTATCTCTTTCTAGTAGTGAAAAGAACTTTCGCGGGGGGGTCGATCTGGGATGTCGCTGAACAACTGGTATCTACGTTAAGTAATCGGCGCGGCCTCCTCCCCGCCCCCCCCCGGGGGGGCAGTACGGTTATGGGAAAAAGATTCCTGAAGACCGCCTGCGGACCCTTCCCCCTCGCTTCCGCCTTGGTCGTTCTTGAGCAGGTAACGGTTTCGTCTCCCTCAGCCCTTAGCGCCCCTCCGGATTAGTGTTGTCCCCCACTTCTCCCACCGACTTCCGATCATCGTCTGAGCTCCTCTCCTTTTCGTCAAGGCTTTCTGAAACTTCAGCAATCCTCCAGTTCCGTCGCTTGACAGAAATATTTGCTTTGCCCCAGGTAATGGATCTTACGCGCAGTCGAGAGGTGTACCCTTTTTTTAATATTTCTTCTACCGGCTTGCCTCGAAGTAAGGCCCCCGCTGAACTCGGTACTTTTTCCCGGAGAGGGTAATGGATCTTGCCCTCTTTCCGCAGAGCCTGCTTTTTTTCCCTTGTCCGGGCGACCCCTCCTTCCCTCCTTCCTCCCTCGGTTTTGCGATTCTCGAGATTTGTTCCAAGCATTCGAGATGCTGTTCTCATCTGCAGGCCCCTGGCGCATCCGTCCGCGGCGTGACCTTTTTGGTTTCGCTTCAAGTTGTTAACCGCTCCTCCCCTTCCCCCCCCTCCGTTCCTCCTTTCTTCCCTCGCCCGCACTTTTTGCGCCGAGGAGTCGCTTCCGTACCTCATGGGAGGTTGTCCCTCCTGACGGGTTCGGCTCTGTCGCTTTTTCGGCGCACTCCGAGCTTGACGACCCCGGTCCTCCGACTCTATCTTTACTATATGGCGGGATTGTTGCGGCACTCCTTTTCTTCGCCCTTCCACAGTGTCTGAGGAGGCATCATCAATCCCAAGTGTTCCCCCTACTGTGTCTCCCCTTTTTTCAGGCAAAGTAACGACACACCGTTGGGGTCCCAAGAAGGCTCTCGCCCACGCCCTAACCGGCTGCCGCCCCTCTACTGGGCGGCAGGCGTTTTTCTTCTCTCTCTAAGTCGTGACAGTTTTTGACGACGAAGCCGGTTCTCCGCATTCGACGCCCCCCCCCCCGTTTGCATTTTGGCCACTAAGCGACAGCCCTCGTGATTCTTGGATAGCGTGGGCGGCCGGCGGAACGATCCCTTTCTTTGCTCGCCTAAACGGTCGAGTTTTGCTGTCCGTTCTAGCGTGCTGCCTTTTGCCTGAGGTAGTTTTCGTTTTCCCGACCGTCGTTGCACGCGTCCCGGTCGACCACTTGAGCTCCAGGAACCTTTTTACTTCTAGCTTGAGCTGAGCGACCACCCCCGAGGCTCCATATCGACGTGCTGAGTGCTTGTCCAGTACCTCCGGTCCACAGCCATCCCTTTCCGCGCCCCTGTCTCGTTGATAGCGTTCCCCTGGCACTCATCCGGTACTTCTTTCTTCGCTTCCGTTCACCCAGAAAATTCCCTGAACACACATTACTCCAGCTCATTCGACGCAGGAAAGACCACAAACGGTTGCCATGACAATATCAGTTTCCATCCAGGCTCCGCTATGCGGGAATGTTTTCCTTCACCTGACCGGAAGACAGGCACCCCTGTAGTTCCAAGCCCAGTGGACTGGAACAGCCCCCAAGCGCTTTCCTTGACTAGGCGAGACTCATATACCAAACCAGGCGGTTGTTGGTTTCTCCATTCACCACCTCGAAGAGGCATCGAAAAGTGATATGGTAGATAAGATACACCTAAACTGTAAAGGCAAATGCTCCTTGTTATATAGTCTTCTTAGTGTTATTGCGGCTTCTAACGATGTGTGCCCCTCTCTGGGCGTTTCAAAAGACTTGCCTGAGATCAAAAAGGAAAGAGATGCCCGGAACGTAGCAAAAGAGTAGTGGAACACCAGAGGCCGTGCGTACGCGTCCGGACAGAACTCTGTGTACCCGACAGGCTTCCGGCATCCGAATACACTTCCCGATCGTATTCGCCATCTGATCATCGGCGACTCCCGGTCAGCCTCCTGTGTTTAACCTTATCACCCCGTTTACTGGGATTCGACGAAACCCTGCGTCACGTGCTATCGCATACAAGTGTCACCCCTCTAGCGTTAGAGTCCTTCCCGAGCGCCCAGGTATAGAGGGGGTCGAATACCGACACTTCTCTTAAGCTTTTTCATTCTCACTTTTTCATTTTGCTCCCGTTTCGGCTCGCCCAGCACTACGCTTCTTGCTGCGTCTTCGACGACCTGAGCAAGAGTGGCCCTCCGTGCATAGTCTTCTTTTTTCCTGCGCCCCGTCGCCCGGACTTTCTTTTACCCCCCTTCCGTGTTCTCCTGCACTCGCGGCTACTGCTGTCCGCACTGTAGAGAGCGCGGTCTCTCTCTTGCCTTGTTTTCCCTTCTCTGCTTTACAAAGTACTCCACCTTCCCCCTCCCCTCTCGATTTCCCCCTGTCGGACCATTTTCCTGGAGATCCTTCCAAGTTGTGTGCGTTCTTTCTTTTTGTCTCAGTGTCGAGTTCTTTTTGTTTCCTTGATGGCGATGAAGGGCGGCGGCTGGACCTGGCAGTTCCGCTCTTCCTCCGTTCGCGGCCCCCTTTAGTTTCGGACTCTTTCACGCCACGTCGCCACCCTGGAGCGCGGGCGGCTTCGCTCAAACCGACGCAGTACAGCGTCCCTTTATTTTCAACCCTTTGGTTTCGCTTTCCGCCCCCCCTTTCACCTGGATTCCCCAAGACGTTGCGCCGTCGACACCTCGATAAATCCGGTCCGTAGTCCCTGCCCCCGCCGACCATGATACTCAGACTCTCTTCGGAACCCCGAGACCCCTTGGCTCAGGAGATCTTTTCAAGAACTTTTCGCTGCCCTGATCAGTGGGACGATATTTTTCTAGCTTTGAACCAACCCTTTCCTCTCCAAGTAGAGCATCAGTGCAGTCCACCCTGCGCCCGTTAAACCCGAAGTAATATCTTGTCTTCCCCCCCTAGCCCTAATGAGGGGTAGACTTCAAGCTTTTTCGTCTTCCAAAAGATACAACGGCCAAATTACTTTAAGTCTCTGTAGAGATATTCCTAAAAGGACCGGTTCATCCCCTAAATCAGGCCATTTGAAGTACGAACGCAACCGTGTCATAACAAAAGATAGACAGTCTACCAGACCCTAATCCCATTCCCTGCTTTAGAGAACACTTACCCCTACCACGTGGATTGTTTTTATGGTGTATAGCCTGTATTGCATAGGAGCGAGTAGAAAGAAAGGTTTCTTCTCGAATGAGTATCCCTCTCTCGCTTTGCGCAAAATTGCAGAACCCGCATTACACCGTAGGCCTTATCCCTCAGGGCTCTAATTCGGCTGCTCAACGAAGCGTGTTTTTCCCCGTGATTATACGTATTTTTTCCGACTCTCCGAGAACTGATGAAGCGTGTACTCTTTGTGTGCCTTCATTCGTTGGGTGTCAGAGTGGCTAGGCTGAGACAAATAGGCAAACCACCGCCGGCCCGTTAAGACATGCCCCCACTCCGAAATCTTGAGTTAACCCCTCTCTTTTTTTCTAGTCCGTGAGGGCACCTGACCTAACGATATCGTGCATAGACCGAACCCTCAGGCATAAACCCCCCACTTACTGGTCGAGCCGTGATGCTCTTAGACCCGTCTGTTGCAAGCCTGTTCCCTTGTACCCGCCGTGTCTACTCTACTATCTTTTTGATACCTATTTCCGTCAAGCCTAATCAGGCTTTCGTATCCCAATGGCGATGAAAATCCCCAGCTCTCTCTCATCAAGGCCCCTCTCCCCCTATTCACCGCGAGCAGGCGGTCCCAAATCAAGCGGACCCCCCACCCCTCCTTGGGCCGCGCTGAAGCATTCCCCCGTGAGGAAGAGAAGAGTTTGCTATTTTTTTATCCACCCCAGAAAGGATGACCCGCCCTCGCTTGAGGCGAAACCTTCTCTTTGTGCTTACCGCCCCCCTGTTTCTGAGGTAGAGTTTCACCACGTCCTTGTTTCCCCGCCCTGAAAACCCCAGCTCAGTATTTGAAGACGCAGCGCCTGAGCTTGTGACGATGGAGGTTGACCCCGGTGACCCAAGGGCCCTTGACCCCCCTTCGTATGAAGAAAATACTTATGTGAGTTTTTTTCTTTTGCGAGGGTGCCAGCCCCATGAATTTTTGTATTTCGATTGTCGGCGTCGCCCCCGGTCCAAAGTTTCCCGTTTTTCAACGCCCTGGGTGTCTTTCTACTGACTTCGGCCAAGATACAAATTTCAAGCCATTCTTCCCTCGCTTGGTACCTGTCGATACTCAGGTTCGACCTGCTACGCCCCTGAGGCTGGAAAGCGCCTAGAATGTCCTCCGGTGAGGGTCTTCCCCGTCCAGGAAATGATCCCCCACTCGGGACTTCGGCATTCGCCTTTGCTGGGATCGCCCGCTTTTGAACTTCTTTTTGGTTTCATTGTTCTTCCTTCTAAAGCCCACCGCCCGCTGGTTTTCCTAGTCATTGCATAGATGAAGAAAAGGCACCTAACTTGGCCTTCACTGCGGATCGATGAATTTGTAATTACAGCCCCAGCCGACGCAGTGGCCAGTGTGTTGTTTTCCTCGACCCCCCAAAATTCTTCGTTTAAACTTTTTGCTTGATGTTTGCGCGTCCGGATCCCCCCTCGGCGGTGGCCCCACCCTGTTCCTCATGAGATTTTTAGGTGGAGAGCCGGAGCCCTCTCCATGTACGTCAATCACTCCTGTCGTGACCGCACGACCTCCCCCGCCGGGCCCCCCCACCTGTCCCACGATCCTACCACACACTTGGACGCCACACACTAACCTCTTTTCCCATTGCATCTTCCCCCCGGTCCCCTCCGGTCAGCTACCAAGATGGACACACGCTCTGATATTCGGTTGCCCCTACCGTGTCGCGCACCTTCGCCCATGCCCGAAATCCTAGATTACCCAATACCTTCACCTCATCAGCTTTCCCTTTGGGTGTTGCTTCCCGCGGACAAGAAGTGTTCCAGGGCACCACGGATCGATGTTTCTCCAGAGACTGATGAGTAAGACATTCACCGAAAGAATGGTTCCTTTTTTCCTTCCTTCCCGGCCATCTCTTTTTAATCATCAATGTTTTTTTTAATCGATGCTCGATGGTTACTTCACTACCCTTGTCCAGGCTTGGAAGCAGGACGTCCCCCCCCCCACCCCGCCACCTTGCAATTCTTCAACCCTCACCCTTTTCCCAACACCACGCCCTTGTCTCTTTACTCTTGCCCCCCCTCACCCCTCCCCCTTCCTCCCCGTTCCCCACTAACTCCCAGCATCCCCGCCTGTTTACTCTACCGACTCTCCACCCCACTCGCCCCCCAACCCCACCCCCGACTCCGCGCAATCGACCCCCCTCACCTCCCTCGCCCCACTCACACTCTCCCCCTCCCAGCTACCGCCGACTGGCTCTGTGAAGAGGAACGAAGGAGCCCTCCTGATCTTTACTTCCGGCCCCCTACTCACGACAGCAGACATCCTCCTTCGAACCAATCTTGCCTAACATGGCACCTCAGTTTCTGCATCACCATGCGATCCGCCCCCTTACAGGCCGTCTCCCTGCCCCCATCCCTGCTTTGGGCTACGGTACCCCAACTTTCCCCCTACCCATCCCCCCCCCCTCCACCCCCCCCCGTATCCTCGCACTTCCGCCCCTTCTACCAGCGATCCATCGGAGAAGGCCGTGCCTGTGCACAGCTCAAATCCACGACCTCCTGTCTTAGCCCCTCTCCCAAACCCTATTCTATTCCCACCCACCTCACCACTCTAATGCTCTTGACACGCGAAACAGCTACACACCCGCCCCGCGACAGACCCGACGTTTATTCGCCCTGCACCCTAACGACTACCAAAAGATACCCCCAGCGCCCGCCACAGAGAACCTGAGACGCGACAATAAATTCCAAAACGACATAGCAAAGCAAACCGAATAGAACCCCCCCTAACGCTAACTCTCATCTCAAAGTGGCAAATCAGACGCCTCCGAACCGCAGCATTATTATAGTCCAGAGAGTGTTAGCCGTGAATGAGGCAGTAAAGGCGATCTAACAGGTAGGACCTCTAAAGGAGGGCAAGACCCCCTCTAGGATAGCGGAGACTGAGGCATAGGGCGGCTGCAGAGGGGGAGAGGTCGCGCCTCCGTATCTTCCCCTTTTCTCGAGAGAGTCTTTTTTTACCTTCTGTTCTCAACCAAGATAGAATAGCTTGCTTTTTTGCCGGAGATAGTTCGATAGACGTTTAAGGGCGCCGCACGTGGCCGTGCTTCCTCTCTTGACAAATTAGGCAGAAAGAGAGGCTCAAAGAAACACGGGAAATCAAAAGGGTAATCGCAGCGCAGACAAACGCAGACTACCGGAGCAGCACCACCCCTCGCACCGCGGCAAACCAACCACCCCTGAGGGGCCGCGCCCTTGATCCGACCCCCCCTACCCCCATTGCACCCTAATCAGCCCCTTCCTCTACTTTCTCCAACACGCTTTCTCTTGTGAGCCCACCTCCTTACTTTTCCCCTCCCTTTCCCCCCTAGCCTGTTCCTTTTTTTGGAAGCCCTCTCATGTCTACCTAGTTCTTTTGCCCACTCCACCCGATCTAAGCCTCCACCTCTTTTCTTCCGACTCTATCTCAACCCCTTCCCCCCACTCCCTCCCCCCTTACTCCTTCATCTGACCACCTCTCCCCCCCCTCGTTCTACCACCGCTCTTTTTGCTTACCCTCATAAGGTCCTTGCTGCCCCCCACATATCCCCGTCCTCGCTCCCCTGTTACCCCTCTTCCACCTCCTTCCCTCCTTTTCTTTTGCCCTCCCCCCCTCCTCCATCCTAACCACGTGTTCCTCCTCTCCTGCGTCCCCCAGTCCTGCCCCCCACCCTCCCCCTCCTTCCCTGCCCGTTTCCCCCCACCCCACTCCTCCCATCCCCCCTTCATTCCCCACTCACCCTCACCCACCTCCCCTCCCTCCAATTATACCCAACCAGAACCCCCCTTCCTTCCCCCTCCCCTCTCTTTTCCTCCCCGCCTCCCCCATGCCTGCTTCTCTCCCTCAGCATCCCCCATATACCCCCGGTTTCTTCAACTTCTTCACCCACACTCTATACACCCCTCTTATCCCTGTTTTCCTCCCCCTATTCTCCATCTCCTTTCCCCCCCCTTCGCTCCCTGCCCCCACCTACACCCTTTCTCTTCTTGTTCTTTTCCCCCCCCTCCCCACTTCCCCTACCCTTTCCCTCCCCTCACCTCCCCTACCACGGCCCTATCCTTCCACCTTCTTTCCCCCACCATCACACCTCCTAACACCCTGTCCCATCTCTACCCCCCTTTTCCCCCTCCCCCACCTCCTCTCTCCTCCTTTCCCGCCCCTTCTCGCTTCTTTTTACTTACCAACCCCCCTCCACCCCATCACCTCTCCCTTCCCCCCGCTCTCCCATGGCCTTCTTTCTGATTCCTTCTCTACCCTCTGACCCTCCTCCCCCTCCCACCTTTCCTCCCCCGCCCCCTGTTTCCCCTACCTCTTCCTTTTTCCCCATGTTTCCTTCACCCTCCCTCACCGCTTCTACCCTCTCCCTAAGACTATTCCCTCTTTTCCACTCACCTTTTCTTACCCCTCTTCTCTCTTTCCCACCCACCAGACTCCACTTACCTCTAGCCCCACGAAGACCCCTCCCCCCCCCCCTTCTGCACCCCACCCCCCTCCCCCCTTCCCCCCTGCCCCCCCCTCTCTTAGTACCTTTGCCTCCCTCTTGCCCCCTTTCATACCTCTTCTCTGTCCCTTCACTCACTCCCATCCGTCCAAGAACAACCGTCGGTCCACCTCATTCTCCATCAAGTATGAACCTTCACAGATAGTCTCTCTCCCCCTCCCCACCCCCCTCAACTATTCCCCGCCGTCCCGCTCGAGAATGGAGTGTTCCTCGTCCCCACCCATCCCATGATATCCAACCCCCCCTCCCTGCTCTTCGCAAGTCACCTTCCTATCACTTCTATCTATCTTTCCCTTCTCCTACCTTCCCCCCCCCCCCCTTTCTTTCTTTTGTCCCCGCCCCCGTTTACCCCTCCACTTCCCCCCACCACACTCTCCCCCCTCCCCCCTCCATCCACCCTGTCTCCCTCTCCTCCCCGCCCCTCCCCCTCTCATCCTGCTCTCTTCCTGCCCTTCCCCCCTCCTCCCCCCTCGTCACCCCCCACCCTCTTCCCCTCCCCCTCTCTCTTTCCGCCCCCCTCTCCACCTAATTTGCTGACCCTTCTCCCCCCCTCTCTCCCCCCTCCCACGCCCTCCCCGCTTCCCACTTCCCCCTCAAGTTTCTCCCCCATTCCTCCCCGCTATTTTTCCCCTGTTTTCACCCTCCGCTCCTCTCTCCCCCCCCTTTACTCTATTCCCTCCTTCCTCCTGTTTCCGGCCTCTCTTCTTCACTATATCCTTCTAGTCACTTTCCCTTCCCCACCTCTTATCACTACCCACTACTCCACACATGTTTCCCCTAACCTCTACCACTCTCTCTTCATACTTCCAACCGACCCTCCACACACTACACTCCCTCCCCCCCTTCTCCCCATTCCCTACTACCTAACAAAATTTACACCCCAACCACCCCCTTCAACACACACCCCCACACATCACAGCTCGGCAGACCATAAAGGTCTGACCATCTTCTCTCCTGATTTGCACCCTTTTTTTGAACTTCCTATTCCTTTTTTTTTGACAGATCGTCGAAACCCCAATAGTTTCTTTCCTGCAAGTAATTGTTTTTTTTTTAGTCCGCTGACACTTTTCTTGATCTGCCGACATGTAGTGTTTCTTGTCAGTCCGCGTGGTCAAAGACTGTTGAGCCTTTTCGCCCCCCTTTGTTTCCGTTGGTTAATTCGGGCGAAAGCCAACCCTTCTTCGCGACGCTCGGTCTTACCAGACATAACTTGGGGCGTACGTTTCCTGTAGTAGTAGGATGGTCCCCCCCCTGATTGAACCCTCATGTGGACTTCGCGGACGTGTAATATGGCGCCCCCCCACTTAGTAGGCAAGTGTGGATGTCTCCCCCTTCCTTCATTTTTTTTTTCATAAGTCATAGCAATCGTCCCCTTTTCCAGAGCCCCTTGAGTGCCCCCTTCTTGTCGCCACAACAACAAGTCTGTCCTTTTCGGAATACCGGACATCGCTCGCCCACGCACCCCCCCTCCCGATTCCTTTTGCTTCCCCCCTGCACCCCGAACACCAGTCCCGGTTTGGAGCCACGTCCCCCGCCTCCGCCCTCTCACCCACATTTCCACGGTGAGCTCCCTCCCTTTCATACTGCACGTACCCCTCCGGTAGGTCGTCGGTTGATCTTCTGTTTTTTTCAGCCAACTTTTGCCAACGCCCCCCCCCACTAACAGGGAGATTTTCCACTCCCTTGCGTCGCAGTCTCCTGATCATCCCTGAGCATCTCGTCGCGCCGTCGGCTTTGGTGAATCCCAGTGGTCGCATTTTCCGTAGCATGGATCTTCTGAAGTGCCCCAGGGGTGAAAACGTGTTCTCTTCCGTCTTTTGCACGGAAATCGCATCCGTGTCTCACCTCGCAGGTGCCCAGTCCTCGATTTTTTCAGAGATCCCCCCCCCGTCTCCTTGTCACGATTTCCCAACTCCAGTACCTTCGCGCGCGTTATTCGTCTTAGGCGGGCAGCTTTTTCTCTCTTCCCCAAGGAGGAAACGACCGGGGCCCCCCCCCGACGCTCCCTTGTCATTCCCACCACCGGCCTTTCTCGCCCTTCTTTGTAGCCCCTTCAGTTCCTGTTGGGTTCTCAGACACCTCATCATTTCGTTTTAGCGCTCCTTCCGCGCGTTTGTGGCGATTTCGGCTGTTTCCTTATTGATTTTCCTTGACCTCCCTTTTTTTGCCTCGAGCGGATTTGATCTCCACCCCGGCGTTGTTTCTCCTTGGTCGATTTCATCGACCCTTGATCGAAGCCCCCCAGTCCGTCTGCTCCTTTCCTAGTTTGAAGTCTCGTGAAAAGGGTGTACTACGTTCCCCAGAGAACTTCCATCTCTTGTCTTCTCCCTCTTCGATAACTTTAAAAAGTTTCGACTCTCCCCCCGTATCATCGGAGTTCGCTGGCTTAGACGACATCGACTTGTTTGACTTTCTGTATCCCTCCGAAGTAGACGATCCCCCCCCAATTCTCCTCGGCCTCCTTTTTCTGCCCCTCCTTCCCCCCGCACGGCATTTTAAGGCAATCACCCAGAAGGCGGACTCAGCTTTCTTTTTTTCCCTGGACTCCGAGAAGCCGGGCAATCCTTCATTTGATTTCCCTTTAATTTTAGTAGCCGAGCTTGACAGGGTACATTGGGTATGTCCTTTATTTGTTTCCCAGCGAGAGAGTTATAAGACCGGACCTTCTACGACCCCGTCCCCCGAGTCTGTCCTACCTACCACCCTACCCCCCCCCCTTCCTGGCTTTCTTCTCGCCCCCCCTAAGTTTTTTTGATTTTTTTTTTTCGGCCATGCCTAGGCGGTGGCGTTAGCATTGCTCTCTCTTTGCCGCTTGACCTTTCCCTGACGGGACTTTTTTCTCCTTCCGTCCTCGATCATTTATGGAATGGTGATTCGACCCCCCCAGCGGAACTTCCCTGAACTGTGTTTGCGCATCCTACTTCTTTGATCCCGGATTAAGAAGTCTTGTTACCTTTTTTTCCCTGATCTTTCGCCTACCTGGTTCGGGTTCGACTGATGTCTGGTCCCCCCTAAGTGCTAGCGAAAACAATTTCGGCGTTTTTCGCCTTGTTCTCGGTTTCCTCGAGTCTGTCGGACAGATGCCCTTGTCGTTTAGCCCGCAGCGTTACAGTAGGCTTCCCACCTTTTTCTCTTCGGTAGGACCCCCCCCCCGACTCCAGTTCCGGTGCCCTTGCATCCGAAACCCCCTGCCCCCCCACCAAGTGATGTTTTCCTTTCCCTTTCTCTCTTTTTCGCAGTCACCAATTTAGACGCGCTCCAGCTGGCTTTACTCGTGGCTCTAGCGTCCCACATCCTTCCCCCCGGTCCCGAATCCTCCGCTTTCCTTTTTTCAACTGAATGGTCCAGTTGCAAGCAACGCGATTTCTAACTTGATCTGTCGCATTCCACCACCGATCTTTCGGACAAACATGCTTTTCTGATCCAACAGTTTGAACACCCCGACCCCCCCCTTCATGGAAGTAGGTTCGAGGATGAAGGTTACCGAGCTTTGGGGACTTGGTTTCCCTCTTTCCCCCTTTTGAGGTACTGCCCTCCGCAGACGAGCTCGGTTTCGACTCCCCCCCGTAGACCCGAGTGAATAGAACACGCCACCCCTGTATTCAACAGTCCGGGCGAACTGATTCCTTGCATCACTCCTTTCCGATCGCACGGAGCCCCCCCCCTTTCCTTCTCCTTTCGTCCTGACCTCCATTCCGTTCTTTAGGCGTACCCCCCTTTCCTCTAGAAGAATTCACATTTTTTGTTGTATGGCCGTCCCCACCATTTGAACCCGGTTCTACCGATCCGGTGCATCGACACGATGGTTGTTCTTTCCTCGCCTTCACCCCCCCTCGTCAAGGGCGCGCCGGGAAAGACCCGGGATTGGTGGCCCGTCTGCCGATCCAAGTATGAACGCCCACCTGCTGCCTTTCTTTCCCAGTACTTTTCGCGTTTCTTCCCCACCTACTTCTTAAACGGCTGTGTCTGATGTATCCCTGGCGCCCGCGACCCCGGCTCCGTTCCGCTGTCGAGGAAGATTCGGTCCCCCTCCTGCCGTACACCAACTCCTTGGCCTGGATCTGCCTTCGTCGGGTCGGCTCCCCTTCGAGATTGTTGCCAGCTTTGTGTGCTCATTCTTTTCCAAATCCCTCTCGCCGACGGGCACCTCCTGAGCTAGCCGGTGCCCTGTGTTCTGGGAGAGACTTCCCAAGGATAACTGTTGCTCGGTTTCGCGACTGCCCAACCTCCTCCTTTTTCCCTCGAGGAGTCTTGGGTCACGGCCACCCCAGAAAAATGTTTCCCCTCCCCTCTTTCCGTTTGGACGCCAGGTTTTTCCCAAACTCCCCTTGGTTTTCCGTTCAGGAGATTAAGTATCTCGCCTTTTTTTCATCAGGCAGGAGAATTTTTCCCTCTTTTTCTTTCTCTTGTCATGTCTCTGGAGTCGTTTTCAGTCCGTCACTCCAGCTGCGTCTCACGAAGCGTACCGTCCTATCCTCTACCGGTCTCTCGCCCGCGAGCCGCTCTTTTTTCCTCATCTGTTTGATGCGTCGAGCCCCCCTTTCGGTGAGGTCGGTCTTCGGGTTTTCTTCAGCAGAGGTCTTTTTCCTTCTTGTGGAACTTCCTGCCGCTCTGCCAGCTAACTCGTCCGGAGAAACGTTTTAATTCTTTCCGGATTCCTGACCTAGCCCAGCCCTTGTTAGATAGCTCCCTCCTCGGGTCCTCCGGCCGACCTTTTTAGAATTGCGCCTCCCTCTCCATCGGGGGCTCCAGAGGGCACCTGGTTCTTTTTTCGATACGATGCGGGAGCTCAAATGAACACGTTCTTCCTACTTTTTCTGTCCGGCTCGGTGCCAGCGCTCTTGCCTGAAAAAGTTTTTCTCTCCCGGCGCTTTTTTTTTTACAAGCTTCGGAGACCGCTTCTTTATTGACTCAATTTGGCGACTTGCTGCTACCCCAAGTCGCCTTCCGCAGTCGTAAATGGTGAGCCTGCCGGCACTGTACCGGTCGCCGTGTCCCCTCTTTTCGTTATCAACAATAAATTCCCCCCAACGCTCCTTCATCGTCCGCGTCGAGGTCCTTTGTCGTTTTTCTTAAGGTCTTTTCATCCCTCCCGGAAATAACCTTACCTCCTTCCCCAGCGTCCGTCCGATTGCCGCACGTTCTCGCCGCATGGTACGGACCGTACGGCCTCTGACCCTTATTCCCCTTTCTCTTTCTTTTCAATGTCGACTTTCTTTTTGGTGTCTTTTGTTAGCGACTTCGCCGCCAATTTCCCCTGCGCCGGTTCGGGAACCGTGTCCCTCCGAAGTCCTATCCGTTGAGAACCGACTTTCTTATTGCGCCTTGCACC
>Ga0179593_1450379_pt1 | contig 15428 bp, 17 predicted proteins | sample CZODoug2_1_08_16_FD_185931 | JGI IMG/M metagenome (GOLD analysis project Ga0179593, IMG submission 185931) | Vadose zone soil fungal communities from Angelo Coast Range Reserve, California, USA - CZODoug2_1_08_16fungal (PacBio error correction) | ecosystem: Environmental > Terrestrial > Soil >... | reverse complement strand
TCTAATACGCGAGCAGGGTCTCTCCCCTTCTCACTTCGGACTTCCCCAGCCCTATCAGGCGTTCATCATCCACGTCCGGCCCAGGCTGCCTTTGCTTCATCCTTACTAATTTTACCGTCCCTCCGTGCACATCTTTTCCCACATTCCTTTTGAGGATTTGCCTCCTTCCCTCCCCTATCTCCATAAGGTTGATTTTTTAGTCTGTCGTCAGACCTCCCGATCGGCTTCCTAATATTTGTTATGCCGGGGCTCGTCAGGCCCTTTTTTCCCTCCGCGTTGCTTGCCTCCGGTTGTCCCTGACCCATTTCTTATCTGTTTGAGACACACTCCAGCCCTTTCTGTTTTGATTTTGGTTGGAGAGTCTTTCACGGCACCTAGGGGGTCTCCCCGTTGCAACCACAGTTGCTTCCCTCCTCTCCTCCCAAAAAAAAAAGTTTTCAATGTTTTCGAGCCTGAACCGTTTTCCTTTTCCCAAACGAGCCGAAATTCTGCGGTAGTGGACCTCTCTTTATGATCTGCCCTCTATTTCTAAGGTAATTCTGCCGACACGAAACCTTCGATCCTCTCTCAGCTTTTCCCCTGTTTTACGATAAGTTTCCGTGTCCTTTTTTTCCCATAGCCCTTCTGCGTTTGACGCGCTTTTTGGGCGCCTACTCTTTCTTTGCTTTTGAAACCGCCCGCATGAAGCATTCCCCCATTCTGTCACCATTCTTCCCCCCCCTTCTTCGCTTTTTGGTCAGCCGTGGTTCACAGAAAAAGTCGGGGACCAACTTAAGAGGGATACCGTTCTCTCCTCTCAGATCACGTCTCCTCCCCTGTGCCCCGGCGCGACCCCACTGATCTTCCTTTGTTTTCCTTTTTTACACTGAGGCCAAGGAACTCTGTACAACATTTATTTTTTCTTGACTTTAGAGGGTAACTTTCCCCGGACGTCCCCCTCTCTTTTTTGGCCGGGCTGATTTTCATTTTTTTTTGTGTTACTCTATCGGACCCCTCCCTTGTCTCTCCCTCCCTGTTTCAAGGTGAACTTTTCCGGGGTCCTGCTCTGCTTCCAGTTGCAGTATTAGCGTGGGTTTCCACATTTTTTCGGTTCTCTTCCGGGGATAATGCCCTACTTCCCCCCTCTCGCCCGCAATTCTAAAGATGAACCACTTCCCCTCCCCCTCTTTCTTGTTCTCCATGCCTTCAAGGTGAAGGGATCCCCTGCGTGTCAACTTCTTTTTGCCCTTGCTTTTCATCGTGTATTTCATTTTGACCCCCTTGCGCTCCTGCTCAGGTCCCCTATTACGACTCTTTGAATTAGGGAGAAGTGCATTGCCCCCCGCACGGATGTCCCCAATTGTCCCGCTCGCGCCCCACCTGGCCGTTCGACGAAGTTAGTCCAATTCCAATCGAGAGGCTCCCTTCCTCTCTCGCGCTGAGGCCTTCCTGTCCAAGGCGTGGCTTGGATCGAGGTCATGGTTTCCCAGCTTCTTTTTCAACCAGAAGCATGATTTACTGGGGTTTCTCTGACCGACCTCTTAGTTCGCTCCGTCCCACTTTTTTTCCGGATAGGGCCCTTTAATTGGAGGCCTTGACCCCACTTTCCGTCTTTGTACTCTGAGATTGTCTGCAAGCTTTGGAAGATTATTTTGCTTGATTCCGGTCTTTTCTTGTTATGATCCCGAACGACAATTTCTTTTCCCGAGGCTGTAATTGGACGTGCAACGTCGAGGAGCAGGCGCCAGATGACGGTTTTTTTTGGCGGCGGGAGTTCACCCCTCCAACATTCTCGCAGTATCCCGCTTCCCTCTGGCAGTATGTGCTCCCCTTTTTCCCCTCCCCTTTTGCTTCCCACTTAAAAAGGGCAGTGTCAACCCGCCAATGTCCCCTCCCCTCTTTCCTTTTATTTTTAGGTCTCGGTTGTTCCAAAGATTTTCCGTGTCGATAAGTTTATTTGTCGTCTTTTTTAGGTGAAATGAATGGCCGGTTTGTTCCTACTATTTTTTCTCTGTTTTTTTAAAGCGTGGAGTTGGCCGATTCTTTTGACTGTCTTCCCTTTACCTTGTCTTTTCGAAGTTAGCGTTTTTGTTGATAATTTGCAACGTTCTATATTCTATTATTCTTCCTTTTCTTGGTAAGTCCCTTCCTTGACAGTTGGTTTTTCTATGTTTAGTTTCGCTTCTTTTCCTACTCGCGACTACGATCCTCGTTTCTCTGGTGTTGCCCTAGTTTTGCGCCGGATTTCTTTTTCTCTTTCTGAAAAGATTAATGGCTTGTTGCTTCGAGCACCGCGGCGCCCAGTCCCCCTAAGCCTCTCTCTGCTTTTACTCCTCAGGCGCGGCAACGCTTTCATGCCGGAACTCTCCTCCGTCCCTCCCCTCCCCTCTCCCCCTGGACGACCTCCCTTTTTTTTGCTTTCACTGGTGAAGTGTTCTGGCTTTTTTGACTTCCCGACCCCTCTCGACGGTTTCCATTGTGACGCCCGTCATTCACGGGGTAAAAGTTGGGCCTCTTTTCCTCCCGCAGCCTACTCTTTCTCGTTTAAGCGGAGAGGAGTTCCATTTTTTCCTTCCTTTGACCTCCTCCATTGGACTTGCCACAGTACATAATCGGTCCCTTGTTTTCCCCCTTTGAAGGAATCCTTTCCCTTTGTTCTCAAACTTTCAACTTCTCTTCGCGAGGTTACCCGGGGGCCCTACCCGAATGCGTTATTACCTTGCCACTCCTCTTTCTCCTCTTTCTTTAGGCCCCCCCCCCCCCTTGCCTACCTATTCTCGTGCAATTGGGCCCTCTCGCCTTGATTCCTCCTTTGCGCGTTCTTGTCGATCACCTGTTCCTCCTCGCCCCCTCAATAAGCGCTGATTTATGTTGTGCTACGATTCTGTCTTTCTCCAAAAGGGTAACCATTTATTAACCTCCGTCTCAATCCCTCTCCTTTCCTCCTCTTTGTGTGGTTGATCACCCCCCTGTAAGATGGGAGGCACTTCCCCGACCTTTTGCGCCCATCGAGCCCCTCAGCGGCCCGCCGAGATCGATCTTATTTGTTTTCTCTTCTATCATTATCTTGAACTTCAGCTTACCTTTTTCTTTCTTTACGGCGATCATGTTCCCCCCCTCTTCTCTTCAGTATCTTATCTCGTAGTACATTCTCCCTTATGGCCGCAAGGTCTGCACGTCCAGTTCTCTTTTTAACCCACAAGGTTTCTCTGTCAATCGCAACCTGATCCCCAGGATTGTTTTCCCCCTCACTGAAACCACTGAGATTCTGTACCATTCCCCCTCAGTCAAGACTCGTCAACCGCCCTGACGTTACAGTTCTTTACTATATGGCGCCGATCGCGATTTATTTACGCCCGCTGCCAAACGTTGCATTCGTGTTGAATGACGTTGTGATCAACCGTTTCTTATGAATCTCAGCGCGGCTGACAGAACCAAACCTATTCACTCCCAGGTCCGTCACAGTCGGCACCTTCATCCGTTCCCTTTCTTTTTTTTTTGTCGCCGGGGCGCATCCTGTCTTCTGTCGGGGTTCGGTGAATGAAGCGTGTCTTCCCCCTATGGCTCAGAAGCTTTCGCTTTTCGTTTCTCCAGGTCTCGCCACCAACCTGGATCGTGTCCGCCCCTTTCCCCCCAGGCGTCTTTTTTTCCCTTTTCTAACCACCCGACATGACACCACTCTTCCGTTTCTTTTTTCCTTAAACCTCCCTCTAAAAGTCGTCACCCTTCCTGGCAGGCCCACCCTCCATTCCGCCAACTCTCCTCTTTCAGAATTGTCCCCCACCATTCCCTCAACCCACCTCCCTTACTAGCCCAGTTTCGGCAATGAAAACTCAATACATCATATGTAACTTCCAGTCCACCGTGCCATTCGGAAGCATTTTCACCCGTCTTCTCCTTCCAACTAGACTGCCTGTCACATCCTTTTACAGACACAGATAACATCTCAGTTCCTCTTCTGTCGCTTTTGTGGTACCAATGCACCTTTGTGGCCCCGTTGGCTCTCCTAACTTTGTCTTCCCCTTTTGAATCCCACACGGTATGCCAGATGGAATGGCACTGCTCCTTCTGCCGTTGGTTTGAACGCCCGGGTCATGCCCCTCCTTCCTGTCCTGCCCCTCTTTGACTCCCTTTTGTGGTCCTTCCTCTCCCAGACCCTTCCGTGGGTGGCTTGCCAGTGATAAGCATTCCTGCTATACACCCCCTCTAGAAATATGTTCTATCTCTTCTTCCCCTGCCTCTACCACCTTTTAGCCCATGGTGGTTCCTATCCCTCCCCCCATGATGGGCCATAACCTGAGGATTGGCTCTCTTTTCGGATTCTCGTCGTCTTTGTCGCCTCTCCCTTTTATGGTTTTTTTTTGTAGTGTCTGCTCGAATCAATGCTCCTTTTTTCCTCACATCCCCTTTTAACCGAAGCCTTGCCCTCCCGTCTTCCTCTTCCCTGGAGTTCTCTCTTTTTTCTAGTGGCTCTTAGCCAACTGACCTTGGTTGTCCTCATGGGTTAACTCTTTGGTTCCCTCCTTCGGCCGTTAACTTTTTCTCTTCCCTTCCTCCCTTTTTGTCCTGCATTCTTCTTTCGTGTTCCTGTGGAGTTTGAGCATGACTCCCCCGATGAACGGTCCCTTCCTCCCCGTGTGTGGAAGTAAGTAGGCAAGCTTCCTGAAAACCTTTTCACGCCTTTCGTAGAAACTACAGAGGCGATTTTCTCTGTTTTACATTCTCTTCGCGACGGTGCCGTCTTCGTCCCATCGGCGGGATCATGTTAAAAGAGCAACAATGGTCCACCTCTCTACTCCCCTGAGCCAGGCAGATCTTGAACCTTCTTACCTTTGACGGGTAGCCCTATCAATGCTGTTTTAATAGATCGTACCAACTTTAATCCCTCCCAGAACTTTCCCCTTCCCTACTACTCGAAGGCCAATTCGACTTCTCCCCCTCTTCAGTTGACTTTTTGGTGGGTCAGCTTTTGTTCCTCAGTCCCCCTAAACATAAGCTTGTTCTCCGGTCTCTTTTTTGGAGAGGTGATCTCGGTTTTTCTCTCCCTGTTTCAAGTCTCCTTTCGTCTTACAAACTTTGCGGTTTTTCATCCTCCGTAAAACCCCCCCTCGTTTTATAATGTAGTCTTGCATATGTTGTATTCTGCTTTTTCCCCGCTTTCAGCGGAGGCTTGCTTCGGTCAAAAAGTCCTCTTCGTTGAGAGGGTCCTTTGCCCCCCGATCACTCTTTTAACCCTCCTGCTCACTTCCAGTCATTGATTTCTTCTCGTCGCAGATAATGTTGGCTGTCCTCTCCCTTGTCGAGAGGGATAGCCTTCTTTGCGGTTCCCGACAGAACGGTAAGTGCTTCGGTCTGCCCCGTCCCCTTTGCGCTCTTCGTCAACATTTCGTTTTGGGGTTTTGAATTCCGCGCTCTTGTTTGTCCAGTTATCCCCCCTCCTTCAGTTTTTTCCACTCGACAGGCGGTCCTTTATGTTACGAATATGGCTCTTTGGAGCCTTCTACTTTTGTTGTTAATTCGTCAACTTCGTCCCTCGGGTCTGATGAATCTTTCCCTTAACCGGGCAGCCCTTCCGAGAATGTTTTTCGATGGTCCCTACTCTCGTATACGACTCTGATTCGCTCCGCACCTCCGGAGAGGTGCTGTTGATGATTACCGTTCCTCTTTTTTTTCACTTCTTTTTCCTCCGAATCGCTGCAACGTGATGTGTTAAACTTTTTTGTTTTGTACTCCGAATCTGACGTCTTCGGCTATTACTTTTCTTCCCCCGTTTTTTTTTGAAGCTTCCATCCCTGCCTCAGACGGAGGATCACTGTACCTGCCCCCCCTCCCCAAATTTCTGGTTTCATTCCTATTTTAAGCTGTTAGTTGCTGAAGCAATTTCCGCTCGTTACTTTACCGCATCCCACTTTCAACGTTCGTCCGTGAGATGGGGAGGCTGTCTATAATGATGTGTCATTTGTCTTGTCCCTTCTCTATTTTAGGCGATGTATGGCTTTAAGTTTTCTTCCCATTCCCTCTCCCTTCTCGTGGACGAAGTTGAAGCAGGTAGAAGGGTCCGCCCCGTCGATCCTTTCGCGATCCTTCGACACTCTTGAGTGTTCTGTTTTACCCTTTACATCGTTTTCTTTAAGGCAACACCGGTACGCGAGAATGAACACCAACCCTCCTTTTGTCAGGTCTCTCCCCCTTTTGGCCAACCTTGCCATCATTTTTCCTCTTAGTGGCAATTTTCAGTCTCTTTCCAGATTGAAGTCCTTTTCCAGTTCCTCAGCCCGAGCAAGAAGGGTACGAGTCCTCCGTCCTTATCATACATTTGCCGTTCGCCCTCCGATAAGCTGGGTCATAGTGTCCCTTTGGTACCCCCCCTCGAATATTTCCTGACCGCGTATCGTTTTTTTCACCGCATAATCCTTTCTTTCGATGACCTCATGACGCCATCTCGGCTTTCACATACGATTCCTCTTTTTTTTCTTGAAGATGGTTCCCCCTTGCCAATTAGTGTTTTCCCTTCCCTCAGCGTGATAAGGCTCTTCCCTCCTCACACCAGATCCCCATTCGACCCCCGGTCTGGTTTGCATTCCAATGCGGCCAGGAAAGCTTGCCAAACAATGCTAGTTTCTCTTCTTTTTAGACGGTTCCCCCTATCCCGGCCGCTGCTATATTTTTCCTTTTGTTTGCCCTTCCCCCCGTTTTGTTACGCATCTCTCCAACCATCCAGGGATCGTCCGTAACGGTGACACGTCTGTTTTTAATTCCCCTTGTCCAGCGTAGCGCTTCCTCTGGTTGGCCCCCTTTTTTTCTCTTTTTTCCCTCCAAATTTTCTCTTGCTCCGCCGGGGCCACTCTCCCCTCTAAGAGAACCTCCTCTGTCTATGCCAAAGGTTCCTTGTCTCCGTCCGACTGCATTTCCACTTCTTGTTCATTCGTTCACGTGTATTGACTTGCTGCCCCTGCTTCCCTCCTACCAGAAGAAGGCCTCCTTCCTTCGCCGTAAGTAGAAGTGTCACCCTTTGCGCCGGCGTTGCCAAACCTCTTTTCACGCTGCGACACCGTCTTTTCGATCAATCTCCAACATTAAGCCTTCGATTTTTGGATTCCCGTCGCCTCTTCCGGCGGTTCTTCTATTCCAATGGCTTGGCTTTATTTGTCCTGTTTAGATGGACACGCCCCCCCATCAGTGAATGCGTCTTTCGTATTTTTAGTCATCTTTCGATAGTACGAGGCGTTTCCCCTCCCCCCTCAGTTTTATCTGGCCCTACATTTTAGGACCCCCCCTCTGACGGCGAGCTCTCGGCGATGTCGTACTCCGATGGCAGCCATTTGTCCTCGTTCCTTATATTTTTCCACTCTCCGCAACACTGGCGGGTTTTTTGTCTGTGTTTTTGTCTTAGTAGAGGAAGGCAGTTCCCCCATTTTTCCTTAGGGTGTCGCCCTTTCCTTGCGTTCGGGGAGACAGGCCGTTCTAAAAAGGCGTTCGCACTTCCTTTCCATTTTTTTGAGTGTGTGCCTTACACACCCTTTTCCCCCTCCAATGTTTCCTCTCCACTTAGGCCACCAAGGTGCGTTCCCTCCCTTTCCTGTTCATCCTTGGAAAGAGATGTTCGTTTGACCCCTTTTTTCTGCTTCGCCCCCCCTTGAGTTTTTGTAGGTATGCATGCCTGTGGCCGCGGTTAGACTAGTTTCGCGACTCCCTTTTTGGGATTTTTTTGGATTAGGATGGTTTTATGCCGTAACTGTTTCCTTATTTCGCTGTGTTGCTGAATTTTTAGTTTCGCTTTTTTTGTTGCTGGAGTGGTGTCCATTTCCTTGGGGATCTTGGACTCTGCGGCTGGCAGTCTTTACTTTTTTTCCAACGTGATCGAAGAAGACGGGTGTTTCTTTTGTGGAGTTTTTCTTGCGCGCGGCTTTTTTGGCGGCACTCCTTCTTTTTGCGCGCACGTTCGCGAACAGGCGCACCTATCTTGACGCCCTGTTTTTGCAAGTATTCCTCGCTTACCTCGCTCAGTAACCCGAGCTGCGCCTTCGATGCGGCGCTTAGCGAGTTCCCCTTTCCTTTCCAGGTGCCGATTCTTCCAGCGTTCACTTTTTTTCCGCCCTCTCTTGCATTGACACGTGTTTCCGTTCACGAATATGTCCCACGTTGGCTTTTTTTTTTATCCCCGCCCCTCTTAATCTGTTCCGCAGCCGGCGAATTCTCTGCCGGTGTTGTTTTTTTTCGGCGCACCTGTTTTTGCCCTTCTTTGGGGTTTTCCCTGAGGACCTCATACTGTGATTTTAACCTTTGTCCCAGATGGAGGAGTATTTGGCAACCTTTTTCAATCCCTCCCCCTTCTTTGTTCTGTTGACAGGTCGCTTTTTCTTCTTGTCTCGTCTTACCGAACATTTCCTTTCTCTGCAGTGGGACCCTATATAGCACGTCAACCATAACCCTGAGCTACTGCGGTTTATCTCTTTTTTATCACATGCTCCTTGAAATATGTCCCCCTCTCTGAATCGGATTTTGGCCGTTCTATGTGTTCTTTGCTGAAAACGGGTCCCTTTCACCTCTTTCCCTCCCCCCATCGGGTCATATCTTTAATATGTTTTCGGTCTCTTTCCCTGGCTTTACACTCATTCCCCCCGTTTTCTCATAACCATCGACGCCCACCTCGGATCGATAGAGCTTTTTTTCTAGTAGTTGGATCGACCTTGGCTCCTTTCCCTTCTTTGGTTTCAGTTTTCCCGAAGCGAAGTTTTGCACTCAGATATTCGAGCAGTGACTTTCCCCTTCTGGGTAGACCGCGGCGCTTTACCGGCCAAGGTGGTTCCTCTAGATACCCCCCATTTTTCTTTATCACCCAGGATGAGTTCCCGGGATCTTTTGAGTTCCTTGGGTCGTCCTGCAGCGTCCCGTTTCCCTCCCCTTCCCCCTCGCTTCCGGAACTCTATTTTTATGATTTTTCTCAGCGTCGGCACCTTTGTCCTCGTGACCTTGCGCCCACGGTATGTCCTTCCCTTGCGCGCTTTTTTAGTTACCCCCTTTGAACCACACCCTTCCAGGTCTTACGAACCACAGTCTTCTCCAGCAGGCCATCGCTTTAGCGCCCCCCCTTTGTCCTAGAAAGGTGCATGGTACTGATTCTGCGTCGGCTAAGGTTTTTTTCAGACGAAGCTTTCCCGGTGGTTGATCTCGCTTTTCTTATTCGTTTGGCGCCTCTGTTTCTCTCGCCAACAACACTTCCCCGTGCAAGATTTCCCCCATTTCCCCCGGTTGCTTTTCTTCTGACAAAGACGATAAACTGACCTCTCTTTTCTTCTTAGCGGTGTTTTACACATAAATTCCGCCAAATAACCACGTCGCCCCGCCACCCCATTTTTTTTCTTCCCACCTCCATGCCTACCCCGCTCAGAACCCCTCCCCCCCCAATTCATTTGAACAAGAGCCTTTTCCCTTACGCCAGTTCATCTGCATTTTTCCTTCCACTCTCCCTCGCATTTCGCTCACCACCTGTCTACCTGCTCCCATTGATTGTCGCCTCCCCTTGCTGAGCTCCCTTTTCTTGCGTTTGAAAATTTCGCCCCCCCCCCGATGCCCATTACCGTTCTGCTGGCTGCCCCTTGGTTGCCATGCGTTACACTGCCCCTTTTTGGCACGTTTGATTTTTCGCGTCTTAAATCTAGGTACTTCAAAATTTTCACAAGGAGAGACATTTTTCTTACACGTCATCCATGCGAGCGCCTTTGTCTTTTTCGGAAAGCCTTTTCCCGCCTTTTTTTACATTCTGATCCCCTCGACATTTTTTTGGGAGCAGCAGTCTCCTCCCCCCCCTCCCCATTTGTTTCTTTTTTCTGCCAGAAAAGGACGATTCTGTATCACGCTAATAAGGCTTGCAATATTTTTTCGTGTAGACCCCCTTTCCCCCGTGCTCCTCGTCTGGGTTCTTTTTTCTCAATGTCCTTTACATATACTTTGTTGGTCATATCCGCAGAAGATTTCCAGAGTCTTTTTCTCCCAACCCTCGTATCATGATTGGTTCTGGCGTCTCAGTTCCTTACGGCTTACTTTTTTTATGATACAAGCCAAGTCCCTTTTATTCCCTTCCGCACAGATTTTCCTTGTTCTCTATATTTTTTCTCCAGGGCTTATTAGTCAGAGACAGGTTGTGTAGCGCTTTTTACCAGATGGGGTTCTTTTTCCCTTGACCTTTCGTGAATTTGCTTTCTGCGTCCGCGTTTTTGGCCAAGCCTTCTTTTCTAACCCCACCTCCCCTTTTCAATTCAATTCTTCCTTGTAATGAAAGTTTTACCACCTTCATGCATTTTTTACCCTACATTTCTACGATGTTTTCTTCTAGCATGCTCTCCGTTTTGGCCCTCCATCGGTTTCTTTCCCTTTATCCCTTTTCTACGCCTGGATAGTTAGGAACGGCACTGTTCCAACCCCCGTTCCTCTGATTTACGCTTCCTTCCATGCGTTATGACCTCGTTCACCTTATTTCTTGTCTCTAAGGGTGTTCACGAGGATACCACCAGAAACTTCGACATTCAAGGAAAGCCCTTCTTGGAAGGCTTTTGTACCCGACGGTTCTTCTCCTCAGACCGTGGTCCCCAGCTTTTCTTTCCGCCTTGCCAATTTCCAGTAAGATTAAAGTTTTTTTAGTCCTCCCTCCATTGGTATTTCCGCGGTGTCCTCGGTCGTTCCCCGGGTCTTCCTTCTCAGGTTCGGCTCCCCCTTTGGCGGTTGGTTGTTGATCACCCAAGGCGTCACAAGCCGGATCGGGTTTGCATGTCCCGTCACTTCCCTCCGTTGGTTGATGCTGCTGCGCGGTTTTCTCGTCCGCGTGCTCCTTTTCTTTTCCTTTTCAAAAAAGTTTTTTCTTCCCGGGTCCGAGGGAAGACCCAATGAGCCTCCTTTAAAATCTCTCGCGCTCCCCCGACGATTGATTCATTTTCTTTCTTCTTTTTCTCTTCCTTCGGGGGTGTGCTGATAATTAGGTGCATTCGGGATAAGCGACTTTTTTTGTTACTCTCTTCTCTTCCTTTTTTTGCCGCCCGGTGCTGCTTACTTTTGGTGGTTTTTGCATTCTCTTACGTCCGGTTGCCGACCCTCCTTTTTTTCTCGGTTGAACCATACTCGGCCCTTCTTCCTTGTCGACTATTTCTGTGGTCGACTCTTTATAGGGGCGGGGACTTCTTAAAGGCCGGTCCCTTTTTCCCGACGGCGGAATCCCACGAACCCCCTTCTAATCAGTGCAAGATCTTCTTTTTTTGAGACGCTTCTCCCCCCCTTTTCTCTTTTCCCTTCCCCACCGTCGAGGTCATGATTGGTTGATGCTTCCTTCCTTCCCTTCCTTCTTTCAAAGCCCCTGTGCGTGTACCCGTTTTTTCTTTCATGACATGATCCCTGGGTTACTCCCCTTGAAGTTATCTATTTATCTGCCTTTTTCATCAGATCTTTTCCCCTTCTTTTTGTTGATCCTTAGAGATAGCGTCAACGGGCCGGTTATCAGTCTGTAACCCTTCCTTCTTCCCCCCCCTCCATTCTTACACTGGCGTCGTTGCGACTCATGAACTAAGAGGTGGACAGGCTCCTCCCCCCGAACGCAACTCCCGTGAGTCTGTTTTGGCCTGTTTGATCTCATCCGGTTTCTCGATCGTCGTCCCTCTTAAGCTTTTTTATTTTGTCAGCCGGGGGTTTCTTTCAGGTCGTCGTAAGGGTTGACTCCGTTCAGTTTTTCCCCTGACTTTTCGATCGCCCTATAATTTTCGAACATCGCCTGGCGCTGTTTCCTTCTAATCGTTTTTCTTCAAAACCGGTACCGAATTCACCCACCTACCATTCCCCTGTTTACTCTCTCTCCCGTTTGCAACCAACCATTTCCCTGAATTCCATTCTTCGTTTCGCTCGTGCGTAGATGCAATTCTGCTCTCTCCTTCATCCCGAGGCTGCTTTCCCTCTCAGGAATAAAGATCCCTTCTTTGTTCTTGCTGCGAGAATCCATCTGTTCCTACTTCCCCTTGTGGACCACCTCCCTTTGACGCACGCGATACTATGGTTGTTTGCCCTCCTCATTATCCGTCTGAATTCCATGTCCTCCCCTCTGAGAGCAGGACTTACTCCCTAAATTTTCGCTACGGTTGATCCCCCATTCAATCCCAGGTAGTGGGACACTTCCCTCCTTTCTTCCCTGGATCTCCTCCTGTGTAATCTCACGCTCCTCCAGGGCGTTTTTCTACCCAAGGGCTTTTGGTAATTCCCTGTCGCAAAGGAATTATCCCCCCCCAATTTTCTTTCATTTCCCTTGGCTAATTTTTTTTGCCGGCCTTGTTCCGGGTCGGAAGTTTTTTTCCGCATCTGAAACAGTTTGTCTCCGCCCCGCACTTTTGACCCTTTACTTTTCTTTGGTCACCGCCTGGCCTTTTGCGTAGATCGCGGAGAGGGTTGGTCCCCGTGTTTGCGTTTCCTCCTCTCCGTCTTGAATTGCCCGCCTGCCCCCCTCTCGTCAAGTTAGAAATGCTTAATCTGTCGAGTTAACCCCTCGCCTTTGCGTTAGGGTCTCGCTTCCCCCTGTTCCCAGTTTCCGGGTAGCGTTACGACCTTTTTCAAGCGTTCAATTATTTCCTCTTTCGATATTTCTTTTCCCCGGTGAGATCCCGCTACTGATCTGCACGTCGGGGAGAATGTGAACTTTTTTCACGCTTCGGTTCCCACAATTGAACGACCGTAAATCCATGGGCGTAGATTGCCTAGCCCCAAGGACCCAATCCTAGCCGAACTGTAGGATAGATATTCGGATCTTCTTGAATTATGGTTTATCCTCGTGATTTCCAAGATCCCTTACCCCGCAAGAAGATGATGATCTGCGATGTTCTTTCCCCTCAGATTTGACATCTCTGCGGCTGAGGACCCCCCCATAAGGCGGTATAGGGCCTCGCATTTTCAACCCCCCCCCCCCCAGTCGAAGGATAGGTTTCCCCGAGGAGATCGTCGTGAATTTTTTTCCTCCTTTGCATGATGCGATTTTTATCAGGTCTTCTTTTTTTTCTTGACCAATACTCCCCTTGAGGTTCTTCCCCTGTACTTCTCACACGTCAGGGATTCTAGTTCTCCCCCCCCGATGCCTGTTGTTGTAGTGCGGAGGGTCAGGCGCTTGAGAAGCGCCTCATCGGGCATTCCTTATTTGGATACACGGTACTCCCATCTATATACCCCCTAGGCCCACCCCCGGTGCAAGTGTAAATCCCCTCCAGAGGCCTTGACAGTGGAAATGGGCTCTGTTTCACAGCTTCCCTTATCATCCGTGGTTGTTTCCGCCGGGGTAGGCAATGGTCGAAGCGTCTACTTTTTCTTTTTTCCGAAATGAGTGGATTTGGGGGTGATGTGTTCTTATTACTCTTTTCCACTGGGGCTTACGTTAGCGCTTTGTTTAACTGCCAGTTCTTATTCTTTTGGCCGTCTTTTCCTTTTTTTTTTTTTGTTCCTCATGGCCGCCTTTGTGGGCTGGTACCGTGGTGTCGTGCGGCTTTCCCACTCCTCCCGAAGACCCCCCTCCCACCACAAATAGGGTGCTCTTTGGTTGCTTTTTCTGTTTTTTTTCTTACTGCATCAGCAGGTCTGGCCAAGATCCATGATTGCGAGCACCCGAGGGACAAAGAACAGCGCGAAGAGCTTTCGCCCTGTCGCGTCCACGCTCCCTCCCCACGCGCCATCAGTCGAGATGCCACTCTTTCGGCGCGCAAGCAGTCTGAATTGAGTGTGACCTTTTTCCTCCGTCTTCCTTCTTGCCTTGCAGCGTCTCTTCCGCCTTTTCGCTAGGTCCTTTCCCCGTTTTGCCTGGTTCCGCAGGATGCAACGTTTGCCTCGTCTGAGAAGCCGCTTTATTAATCCGCCTCGTCTTTCAATCCTAGCGCGCAATGCGAGAATTGGTCCGATTTCCTTTCCGCCGCAAATGGCCTCTCGCGGTTTTGCCTTCTTTCTTTCCCCTCATTATTGGTGATCTGGCCTTCTCTTTCTGAGATTACAACCTGTGGCAGAAATCGAACCTTCTTCCTTGCCGGCTTGATCAGGTTTTGAGGCTTAAGCTCGAACGATTTTAGGAACTTGGCAAATTTCCGCCGTCGAGGCAGTTTTAGCCGCTTGGTCCGACACATTCTGCACCCCCGCCAGTCCCCTAATGCCTACTCTCGACTCTTAGGGCGTCCTTGGTTCTGCGGCACCTGTTAAGTTCCCGTGAATAACGCGTTCTAGATATTTTTTTTTCCTCAGAGTTGTTTGTTTATGCGGATTCCTCCCGGGGCTGACGTCAAGTCCCCCCCTTTTTTTACTCCCCACTCGAAGCCATAGCGACGGCTCGACGATTACTCTGAGGGCATTTGACTCGACACCCACAGCCGCCCTTGCCTCTCCGGCGAGCAGGTGCCCACTTAAGATCTCTTCTCAGATTCGAAGATATTCCCGCCTTCTCAGCGATGAAAGTAAGCAAGCCTTTTCGCTTTCCTTGACCCGGGTTCCTCGCCGACCTCCCTCCCCATCTTTGGTCACACCAGTCTGCGGTCCTCAAGGCGCCCGAGATTGTAGGTCCTTTTTCCCTTCCATGAGCGGTCACTGCGCATTCATTGCTGCTCCTGACTGAAATCTGCGTCGGATGCGTGTCTTCAGCGAGTGTCCCCCCCCCAAGTTCATCTTCCTTTTAATTCTTGCGTTCAACCTTTCTCCTTCCGCCCATAGCCGTCTTAAGCCAAAAAGTCCCCTCCGGCTTCCCCTGTCCCTTTCGGCACCCGTTTCCCAAGACGGCCCTCGCTTCGCTTTACTTTTTCTCTCATTGCCGATCTCTGTACTGTCTGCTCCCTGGTCTACCCCGGCATTCCTCTTTGCCGCGCGAGGTGCTCATAGCTGCTTCTCCCCCTTGTAGTTGAGATTTCGGTGCATCTCCAACCCCCCTCATGATGTGGCCTTGCCATTTACCCAATCCCTTTTTTCTCGCCTTCCCCCCCCAATTTTCCCCCGATATAAACGCACCCGATCGTTTCTTCGTGAGTGGATAACTGCCCACTCACCCTTCTAGCCACAACTTCTGCTTTCTTTGACCCCCATCCTCCCGTACCGAACGCCTAAGAACCTGTTCCCCCCCCCTTTCCCCGACAACCCGCTTTTTTAAATCTACGCCAGTCTCGGCATACTGTCCCATCCTTTCCCCCAACTCCATTTCTCGCCCCTCATAGTCAAATGTGCCATGTCCTTTAGCATACCCCCGGCGACGCCACTTTTCTCGCCTCTTCCCATCTTATCAGCGACCATTGTTTCGGCGGAATTTTCGGTTTCTTACCCCAGGCCCCCCTTGGCCTAGTGGATAGCGTGGAATTTCCTTGTGGATCCCCCCCTGATGCCAGATAACATTTTACTTTGTGTTTCTTTAGTTGGGACCTCCTTGGCCCTCCCCAGCCAAGACGCCCGACCTCTTGGGCCCC
>Ga0179593_1383787_pt1 | contig 15428 bp, 15 predicted proteins | sample CZODoug2_1_08_16_FD_185931 | JGI IMG/M metagenome (GOLD analysis project Ga0179593, IMG submission 185931) | Vadose zone soil fungal communities from Angelo Coast Range Reserve, California, USA - CZODoug2_1_08_16fungal (PacBio error correction) | ecosystem: Environmental > Terrestrial > Soil >... | reverse complement strand
CTTTCACCTTCACCCCCCATCCACTGCCCCGGTTTTCTTGACCCCTCGAACCCTAATTTGCTTCCCCCCCTTCTGCCCTCCCCCCTTTTTTTTCTTTTACAAGCCCAACCCCACTCCAGGTCACCGACTAACAGCCGTCTGTACGAGCGTTACCCAACGTTTCAAGGGATTTCTGCAACGTCACGTCGTACCTTCGAGCAACTCCTTGCTTCTCACCCCCTTTTTCTTTCTCTTTGATTGGACGTTCAGGTTACTGAAGTTCTTCACGCCCTACTGACGACGTTGTTCCGCGGCTTCACACCAATAATTTTCGTGTATCAGTGTTTCCACGTCCTTCACGTTCTGTCCCTCCCCTCCCCTCCGTCGGAAACGGAAAACAAAAGGACCCACCCTCGATAATAGCCCCTCTTTTTTTATTCGGCATATACCCCTATCGGCCACCGAACTGCACTTGCCATTCCCCCCCCTTTCTCCCTTTTTTGCAACACAGCCTTGTAACCACGATTGCCCATCCGTCTTGCCCAGTCTTTTCCCGCCCTTTTGTCCCTAACCGTTATGAATAGCACGGTTGTTTTACCTGTCTTTTTTTCTTTCTGTTTTTATTAGCGGGGACCAACGTCCGTCTCTTCCCGGCCTTTCTGCTCTTTTTGGGTTTCACTTTTTAGGTTCTTTTTTGGCTCCAGTAGCACACCCCCCACGAAAACGACGGGGCCCACCGCCGGCACCCCCCCTCTCACCCGTGTCTCCCCCACGACGTCCCTCGTCGTTGACCAGAATCTTCCCCCTTTTTTTTCTTTCCTCTGAGTTGAATTTCATGAGTTCTGGATTGGTTTGATAAAACCTGAGCGCCTTTTTTTTTTTCCCCCCCCTATAACTGCGTCCACATGAGTTTTTTACGCCCCTATTTTTAGATCGGGGACGCGACTTTCTTCTTTTCCCCCCCCTCCCTACTGCACGAAATCAAGATATGGTTTATCAGGCGCGGCAACATCAAAACTACTGATACTCTCACCAGCCTCCAGGAACTTTCTTTCGAATATGCCTAGTTCCCTTTTTCAAAAATCCCCCATGGAAAGCAACAGTTTTCTATTGTTCTTTACTGCCACACATTATGCAATCGCTGCCTTTTTGGCCCCCCCACACTCCCCCCCTTTTAATTTTCCACCTCAAAAGACGCAAGGTCCCCGCTCCCCTTCCCTCTTTATTTGTTTCATTGATAGATCCGGCCCCTTCTGAAGCGTAGAATATTCCCGGTTGGGTTTTTTTTGACTGGATTGTGCTTCTCTACCTTCTCAGTGAGGTTCTTTCGCTTGGGGCTTTGACTTTAGTCGACGATCCGGTCTATACCGTTAACCCCTCTAACCTTCTCGAGGCTACTACATTTCTCCCCCTTCCCCCCCCCATTATCAGTTTTTTGAGACTTTTCGAAGGATTGTCCTGAGCGAAAGTTTCCCGAGAGGGTATCGTGTCTTACTACACATTTTTCCGAGTCCCACCTCCAATAATCGTTCCGCCTGTCCCCTCCCTCCCTCAATCCGCCGGATCCCCCCAATGACTAATTCGTTTTCCGATCGTCTTTGTTTTTTAAGCCCCCCCCTTTTTGCTTTTGCTCGAGTTTGTCTTGTGCTCATCATCATGCGTACGCCGTCTTCCTTTTTTTAAGTTTAGGATAAGTCCATTTTGAAGTCTAACCAAATTGATCAACGTCGTAAGTTTCATTGGGTCGCGTCAAAATTGGCTAAAGCTATGTTCCCCTTTTCGGACCCTTGTGTTCCTTTCCAGCGTTTCTCGTGAGAGGTTAAAATTTCTTATCCCCCTCCCCCCTTCTCTTGTCGTCTCCTCTCTTTAGTATAGGTTTACGTGATGATAAGTGCCCCTTGTATGTATGAGCCTTAGATTGTCAAGTAGCCCTAGCCTTTTCCCCCCCCCTAAGCTTACTTTTTCATTGCTGGGCATGTTACGACCCGATACCCCCCCTTCGCCGGTCGTGGCGCCAACCCATAGATGTTGGTTGTGTAAATAACGCCCCTCTAACAAGGCTGTCACGACGCTGCTGTGTCGTCACTCTCCGTTCCGGGTCCCATCTAGTTTGTGCTCCCCATTTTTTTTTTTTTTACTTTTTTTTGGAAGGTCCATACACGTCCTCATCTTCTTTTTGCCCGAGAATCCTATAGATAAGATACTTGTGGGTGATTCGACGCCGGCATGCGTCACGCGCACTCCCCTCCCTACTAAGGATCCTTTTTTGTTTTCCCTGGATAATCTTTATGCTTTCCACCTTTTCGGTGTTGATTGACGCTTCCGCTACTACGCCCTGGGTTCCCACAGACTTCCAGTAACTGAGTTCAATGCCTATATACTCCTCTTTATGTCCACCCTAAAAAGCTCTAGACCTCCCTATCTGATGGTTCATGATCGCGTAGCGAGCCCCCCCGCCTGGTTTTTTGTCGCTCGACTTCGTCTTTCGCCCATTAGATTTTTTAAATCTGGAGAGACACTTCCTTTACCGTTCTCTCGCCCATGTAGCCCTAAGTTGGAGAACAGCTTCCAGTTGACTAAGTGTCTTACCCCCCTTTTTCGACTCTGTTTTTTTTCCTGACTCCGACATCAGAGAGGGCATATGGCAAAAAGAGATGCGTGGGGGGACGTGTCCTGCCCGGGGTACCGGTGATCGACCTCCCAAATCCCCCTCTCTCGAAAATCATCTCCTTTATTTTGTTCCACCTCTTTCCTCTACTATTTCAACTCAGAGTGTAGTCAATGTTGCGACGTGCAAGCCGTCAGTGCGTCAGAAAAGATGCGATCCCCCCTCTCTTGTCTTGGACCGTCTTCTCCTTTTTTTAATAAGACAACTTCCCCGGTCTCTGCAGAGATACTCACTGTCTCTCCCACCTAATCACATCCCCCCCCCCCACCACCTCCCCCCCCCCCCCCCACTTTGCGGCTGCCGAGGCGTTCACCCCCCAATCTCTTCCTTTGTCAGCCCTTACTTCCAGCACGAAATAAGGACTTCTTCTCTTTCCTCTACCCGTTCTTTTTTTATACTTTATACCTCAGTATTTTATGTGTGTAGTCGGAACAGACGAACTTGAGGTCGTGGGGTCTGCGTTGCATATGTCCCCCTTTGTTTCGTTTTTGGTCTGAGCGTTGAGTCCCAACTAACGTTCCGACGTTTCTTTCCTGTTTGGCATTTTTCCGTTTTGCGCATTATTTGGCCCCCTCTGTGACGCCTTTTTTTTAGCGCTTGAGGTCAGTGAACTGTGAACTACGTAAGACTGAGGATTCCTTACCCCGGCCAAGCCTCCCCCATCGTGAAATTTGGCAAACCGTTTTCTCCTTTCCTTCTCCCCCTCACTTTTTTGCCAACCCCCCCGGGAAAGATTTTGAACCATTGCGTATCGTGTTTGAAGAGAGCTTTTCTATTGGCGGAGTCGGGCTCAAAGCTGTTTTCCCCCGCTCCTCTCGTTCACTTCTTTGGCGTCACCAATTCCTCGCTTTCCCTCTGCGAGGGTAAATGTTCTCGGTACTCCACACAATTTCGGGTTAGATCGGGATGGGCGTCGACTTTCGAATGAAAACACCAGTTTATGCGATGTATTCCTCCCCCTCGATATTCAAGCCTCGTGCGGCTTCTTGCCCCCTCCCCACAATTCTTTTTGCCCGTTTTGTGGGAGGGCAGTTGCGATGATTGGGTTATTGCTTGGCTTACGTGCTGTCTGATTATGTTTCCCTTTTCGCTCTCGGCTCTTTTTATCCTTGTTTCTCATTCCGCATCGTTGTTTGCAATCGTTAGACTATTTGTTCCCCGGGTGTCCCTTTCCCCCTGGGCCTTTGCTTTTGCCAAGCCGGTTGTGTGAGTGTTTTGGCGCGCGGGTTTGGATTTTTAACCTGGATGGTTAGAAAATCCCGGCTATGCTGTGTTCTGTTCGGCGGGCCCGGGCGGCGCGTCTTTTACTTTTTGTTAACTTGCGTTTTAATCCGGCTTAAGCTATCTTATCCCTTTCCCCTCCAACTTGGGGCGCGTCCAACCTGACTTCCAAGGTGGTCCCGACAACTTGCGTGGTCCCCCTTGGTTAGCTCTTCTCCCCGATTGATCATTGATCAATGTTTGATCTTGCTTCGTTTCAGGCCATTTGCCCAAGATTTGGTGTTGGTTTCGAGAAGTGAGCTGTTCTTGACTTCCCTTTGGCGTCATTAAGCTCTTTGATTTGATCAAGTTCCCTGTAGCGTTCCAGCGTGAAGCCCCCTCTCCCCTGTTCTGGTTAGCTATGGGATCGGGGCGTGAGGTATACCCCGCAGTAAAACTTTGTCTCTGTTCCACATCACTTAGACCGATTTTTTTTTCTCCCCCACCCACCCTTTTCCCGGACCTATCCTTTTGGTTCTAATTTGGTTCAGACACTCGATGACATCTTTTTCTCGACGAACTTGGGAATTTGTAGTCCCCCCCTGATGCTCTCGTTCCTATGTCAAGTCCTCTTCTCCTCGTCAGCTTTCCCCCCAGTCGACCAGATTTCTTCTACCCTGCTTTCTGCGTTCTCCCTGGAATATTGAGCTGGTCTTGGTTTTTTTGCTCGTGCAACTTGTTGCGTTATAGCGTACTATCACTGCGGTCCCGCATCATTTTCAGGCTCTTTCTCGATTACCATGATTCATCTTGGCAATCTCCACACATTTTATACCTACGCACGATGCGCCCGTCTCATCCTCAAGAAGGGACTCCCTCCTTCCTCGGGGGTAAAAGAAGCGGTTGTAGTGGGGTGAGAGACGGGCGGTTGCAGCAAATTCCTGTTAAAGAGTCCAATGATCTCAGTGCGCCCCGCATCGCTGGTAAGTTCACGCTACGTCTTAAGTCTTTCATCCGACGGTTTGTGAACCTTTTTCGGGTGCTCTCCCCATCTATCAAGGTGACCCCCAAAAAGCGATTCCTGGCTGTCCTCCGGCGCCGGTTTCCCCCTGTTGGTTTCCTGTTTTCCCCGGAGGCTTCCCGTTCCAGTCATTTTACATATTGTCAGAGGGTTTGGCTGAATCCCGGGGTGTTGGCGGCCCGCGGGAGCCCGTTATCGCCCCCCTCACCTCCCAGCTGGACCCAGGACCTTCCTATACCGTTCTCCTCACCTTTCTTTCCTTGTCGGTTTACTTATTAATTTTGATGTTGACGATGCATGGACCGACGGAACAACTGCGGGGGCAGGCTGAGGTCAAAAAGAAACCAAGTAGGTGTAATGCAGTCCCCCCAGAGGCTCCCCCGTCTGACAGTTTGGGCTTTGTCCCCTCCCGCCCTTTTTCGACCTTTGCGGCAAGTAATTGTTTAGAAACACCGATCTCTTGGAAACCAGTAAATCTATTAAACAATCCTACCTCGACTCCCCATCCCCCTTTCTGCTGTTAAGTCTTATGGGACGCTTTCTTTTCCACTTTTTATTCCAAGGACACCTTTCAGTACCAGTGAAGTTTCTTGTGTGATACTTGGAGAACCCCCCCATTACAACCTGATCACCATCACACTTCTTTACATTACCAGGTCCCGAAACCCCCTGGATCGTACCTTACGTTGACTTCTCCCCCCCTCTTCTTTGAAGCTGCACCACATACCTCTCCGCTGAGACGGTAAACCGCCTTTTTCCAGAAAACGAGGCCGGTTGAAACAGGGTGGACTTTTAGTCCCACGCGTCGTCTTCGTTTTTGTTTACCCCGGGCGCCCCTGATCCCTACTCCCCCTCCTTCTTCCCTAACTTACGTGCACCCATGACGTTTTTTTTTAGTGTCCGCCGGTCCGGGTCCCGAACGCATGTCGTTTCACCGTATCTGTGCCGTTTCAGTTTGTCTCCCTTCTGTACGTAATCTGGTTTGCAACGCGCACTCCTTTTTCTTTCTTTCTGTACAACGCCATAAGCCCCATTATGTTTGGCCGCGAAACGCGCCACGTCAGAGCTGACTAAAGTCTCAACCCCCCCGTACCGTATCCATTTTCCACGTCCCATGTTGAGCGTTTGATCTTTCTTTTTCCCCCCCCCCACCCCGACGCACGTTGAATTGTTACTCGAGTCCCCCCACACGTTCCTTTTCATGGATCGATTACGCACAGTCACGTCTGCGTTAGCCTGTGCCCCTTGAGCTTGGCCAGGATAAGCGTGGTTTTCCCCACTACCCACCTTTTTGTTTATGGTGGACGACGGGGCACGACAGCGAATGCGGTGTGAGGAAATCCCGTTTCGGTGGTTTTTCTCGTGTCGGTCGTGAAGGTCTGGTTCTCTTTGGGTTGTTTTGCCTGGGTTATTTGGTTGTATTTCGACCTCACATACCTCCACGAACAACGAGGTTCTTTAACAAAGGCATCTCTTACCCCCTGTTTTCTTCCCCCCATCAGCTTTTGTGCTTTCTTCTCCCCCCTGTAAACTCACCATTTTCCTCACACACACAGATCGTGAACTGTAAGGCCAGTTAAGGGATTCCCAGATAGGAAACCGTACACGTCGTTTTCTGCCCCTTTTTTCGTGGGTCCTTGGCCGACCATATAGATGGTGTTGTGTCGTTCCCCTATTTTCCCCCGCCGGATTTTCAGTCTCACCGTACCACACTTCGCAAGGTTAGCCGCCTGAAACACTTTCGACCGGGCTCGGCACACCATATTGGTATACTTTTTCCCCCCTCCCCCCCCCTTTCTTGCCACCGATTTCCTGATTCACGCCAGCTTTCCGGTACACCGTAACGCCAACATGGAAACCCCATACATTACTCCACATCTGTTTTCTTTTTCAACTTTGAGCCCCCTACCCCCCTTTCATACCGGCACTTCCCCCCCTTACCCCCCTTTTATCCGCCGTCCTTGGCCGGAGAAGAAAAGGAGGGTAGCACTAAAGACCCCTTCGGCGCGTTCACTATCCGGCCGCCGTGTTGCCCCTTTCGCCGTTCCCCTTTTTTTGCTGAGGGCGGGGTGTTTGTCCCAGGTCTATAGTGGGGTGGATCTTCTTTTTCGGGGTGTGCCGCCCCCCCTGGCCGGGGAAGGAGTCGCGACCTTCTCACGTACGATGATTTTATTAAACCCCCTTGTATGTTCTTCCCTTTGTGATAAGTTCTTTTTTCCACATTTCTCCCAACACGCAAGCTATGAACGAGGAAACTGCCATTTTACCATTACATATCACGTGTTTTGAACGCAACCCTCGGCCGAATGCACTCCGGACACAGCTAGCTCTTTGTTTCTTTTGCGTTTTTTTTGTATCGTTTTTGTTTTCCCAGTTTCTGTTTCTCCACCCCCTTACCCACTTTCATATTGCCGTCAAATGCTTGTTTGACCCCAACCAACTCGGTTGTAGATTCGGCTGAAGAATCAAATTTATCATACACCAACACCTCCCCCCCCCCTTTTTTCCGTTTTTGTCGCCTCCACTCTTCTTGTTACGGGCGGTACCCATGGAGAATTCCAACACCTCCAAATTAAGTATACCTATCCCAAATCCGAACATGCACTGTTGAATATGTCCTTACAGTAGTGTCCATAGGAGGTCAACCCTGCTCCCCCTCCCCCCTTCCCCTCCCCTCAGTTTCTTTTTTGCACACGGTTCTCCCCCCACCATAAACAGCGACGAGTTTTTTCCACAACAAACCTTCTCGTTCCCCCAAACGAAAACAACTGGGCCCCCTCAACCCATCACACAACCGGTGCCTCGGAACAGGCACCCTTCGCGTACCGTCCCCTGCCCCCGCTCACATCCTTTCTCTTTCTTTTTATTTTGCCATGCGATTCAGGGGGTTTTTTCCCTGTCATATCACAGCCCCCAGGGTCCCCACATCTGGAAGGAGGCGGTATGAAAAGACTCCTGTGTCTATTTTTTCTTCCGATACCTCATAGGGACCCACACCCCCCTTCTTTGGCGAGTTCGGTATTACCCTCCTTGTAATTTTCTTTTGTACGCGGCTCCTCCCCGCATCCCCCTCTCTTACACCACACCCTTATGACAAATGACTTCCCCATCGCGTATGGTGGTTCGCTTTTGTCTCTTTTGTAAGTCCATATCGCTAAACCTCCCATGTTTCCTTTCCCCTGTTTTTCTGCTAGTTCTTTCCGGCGTTCCAGATCTGTACTGACCCGCGAAGTAGCCGATTCTAGCGCATTGAAATCACAAGTTGAAGATCACCCTCGCTCCCCCTCTTTTTTCTCAATTATTCCTTTGTCCCCGATTCACGCTGACTTGGCCTCAATCGGTAAGCACTTTCTTCTTCTCTTGGGTTTGTATCCTTGCGTTCTCCAGGCTCTTGTGTAAGCATACCTGCCGCTTTGATTTCCTTCCTAATAGGATCTGGGGGTTGTGGGGTCCCCCTTGGGGGGTTGGTGGGGGGGGACAAAACACAATGCTAATTCCCAAGGTATTTCCCTTTTTTCCTGCCCTCCCCGCCCCCCCCCCACCGTCAATCCCGGTATCCATTCTCTGTGACGCCCCGTTCGTTGTTTTTTATAAATAGTTCTTCCAGCGTCCCATGAAGTTGAATGTTTTCTCCCTCCCTTCGTTCAATTACATCGATTGACAATTATTTGGTGTTACTGTCGTTCCCTACCTCGCGCCTCCCGTTGAGAGTGGCGTTTGTGGCCGACGCATTGTCGCCCGCAGCCAGTGGAGCTTTTCCTTATCCCCCGCTTCCTATCGTGTTGGTGCGCTTTTGGGTTTCGGGTCATTTCTGTTATTCCACCAATGAGCGTAGGTTTCTTTCGTTCTTTTCCTTTTATTTTAAGTACATCTTCGTACTGCTTTTTCTAAGCATCTCTAATGGTAGTGTACTAGGTCACATCGGTAGAACTCAAACTCGTTTTCTGACGCTATCCAGAATGTCTGTGTGCTTTATCCTCCTTCCCACACTTCCACTTAACAGTTTTCATGGAGTTTTGGAAGATGATCACAAGCTGCAAACTGATATTACCCACCTCTCCCATCTTCTGACGGTGTTCTTTTTTTGGGTGCTCCCCCGTTTTGCTTGTTTCCCCCCCGGGGTGTTAGTGTTAGGTTGGGTGTGTCCCGGGTTGTTTTTGAATCGCTGGCTGGTAGCCGCTCTACTGCCGGTAATGCACCGACCCGAAGACACCCAAGAATAAGTAGTTCTGAGAGTCACTCGTAGCCCCCTCCCCCCCCACTACATGGCTTTTTGTTTCGGCCACCACTTTCCACCTGTCTACCAAGTCCGGGAGCGTTTGGTGTTCTCCTTTCTTGAGGGCGCCATAGTTATTGGGGGTTGTTTGAGGTACCCCCTTCAGTGTGATGCTGAACGACCTGTACGGGGTGCCACTGGGCGGAGAGGTTTCGCCTCCCGGGAGTGAGGGGCCGAGAGTTTCGCGCGTGCAGAGAGGATAACCCAGCAGAGCCCCATGTCCCCTGAGATTGGGACCCCACTCCATGACACGCAACTTTGGCGCCGTGTTGCTCCGGGTCAAGGTTTTACCAGCGCGCCCGGATGTCGCATTGGTGGGTACCAAAGGGTATCGCTTTATGCATGTTGAGGCCTTCCCCCCCTTTCTTCATCGACCCCAACTTCCCAAACCCACCTCCCCACCACTACAATGATCTCCCCATCCTTACCCCCCCCCGATGAGTATCCCCTAACCCAGGTGATCGATCTTCCATTGTAGAAGGTGTCCTTTTTGGCGAGCTCGCACAGTTCTTGTCATGGGGAGCGCAGGTCTCCTATATCACAACCTGGGTCTCATAGAACCCGCTCAGACAAAGTGAAGCATTGGGGGGGAGGTCTTTCGCTAAGCCGAGGGGGGAGTTCCTACGCGGGGGAGGGGGGCAAGAATTTTACTTTTTCTAACCCCTTTCACGGCCTGCGACTTTTTCCGCCCCCGGCTTCATTAGGTACCCTTTCTTCTCCTGTTACAAAGATTTTTGAGCGATCCCAGGGTTCATAGCGCTTTACAATGAACCCCAAAAGTAAAAATTCCACGTCCGGAGACTTTCGTTTTCTCACCTGTTCTCCCATCCTAAACCTTGAGGAAAAAAAAAAAAGAAGCCTTGTTGGGGGGGGAGGCTGGTGCGCTTTGTCGCAGCACTCGGGAAGTCTGAATTCTTGCAGCCGGCCCCCCCTTCGTTTCGATCCTCACGCCTTTCCCCCCCCACCCTCCACCATGGTTTCCTCTTCTCTCCCCTCCTGTTATTTTTCTGCCCATCAACACAGCTCTCCCAACCTCCTTCACAATTCAGTGTCGGTCTCTCGTGTGTACCCTTCCCTCAACCTTTCGTCATTGATGTAGGGATGATAGTTTCCCCTCCCCTTTTCGAGTGCCTATTCTGGAATTCTCTGACATCACACCACAAGTCTCTTGGAGTGGTATACTTACCCTCCGTTATTTTGGAGCTGTCTTGAGTCCTCGCCGTGATTCTTTTCCCTTATAGCCAACGATGCTCGCGCGGAGAGACCCCCCCTAAGGAAAGCAAGAGCCAGACATGCGTCTGGTTGCGGAAGAAGTGTTTTTACTTCCTGGTGGCGCGGGGGGGCATTTGACCTACCCCCCCGCCCCCGCTTACCAGTATGCGTCAACTTCGCCCTTTTTCACCCTTTGATTCTCCCCACCGAACGCTTGTTCGCGCCGGACCGATTTGTCATCCCCTGCGCGATTCTCTTGACGTTCAGAGGACGCGAGCACATTTCTTTTCGTCTGAGACCCCCCCCATCCTTTCGGCTTATAAGCTTATCCTATTCTAAAATTGGCACTTTCCTCCTTTTTCTTTCCTCGCTCTCACTGTTTAGGGTGGACGCTCTTCTTTATAAGTATTTTTTCCACAGGGTTATTGGGTTTATGGAGGCATGCGTGAAGGAGGCGCGGTGTTTTTTCGGGGGCGTAGAGGGGGGACCGGGCGCCCATTGTTTTGGGGGTCTCTACCCATGTTTGGTGTGTGAATGCGCGGGCTTGGGCACATGCGACTTGTTTTCCCTTTATTCCTCTCCTTTTTTTTCTTTTTTCCCCCGCGTACCCATTGGCTCCGCTTGTTTTCGGTATATGAGGGTCTCTTTATTGGTTCGGTGGTCCCGATAGACGCGCGAAGACGCACCTCCCAGATGTCTTGCATCGTCGTTCCTTCCCTTGCCTTTCTCCCCCTTTCGCTGTGGTTCTGTTGTTCTGTGGATGTGGGGTGGAGAAGTCAGAAGCTTCTTTTCCCCAGGCCCTTTCCTGCACCCCCCCGAGGAATTGTACTCGCCTTTGATTGCTGGGTTTTCGTCTCTCGGAGGCACGGATCTGAATAAAAAACCGTAAGCGTTCGCTTCTGCCTGCAGTTGGCGTCTTCTCTTTTTTTGGTCTTGATCTGGTAGAGCATGGGTGAGGGATGTTCGCTCTAATGTCCACCTCTTGTTGCATCCGTTCGAAAATTTATAAAAGCACCCCTACCCCCGTTGCGCGTTTTTGCGTGTGGATGCTCGGTTCCGACCACAATGAGGGTGGGGCCTGAAGGCCTGTTAGAGGTGAGTTCTTTCCTCCTCTCTCTCAAATCTCTCGTATTCCCCCCCTCCCTGCGGTTTTTTTTTTTTCCGACCAGCCGGCCCTCGTTCCTTCGCTTTTCCAGGTGTTGTCTCTGAAAGTACTCTTGTTTTCTTGTTTGCTTCTCTTTCTCGCTTGCGGGAGTCGACATCGAATTAGAAGTAAGTGACCTGTCCGACGCGATTCCGCGGGGACGCCCCCTCTCGCGCTCCCTTTTCCCCCTTTTGGTTCGCTTGTCTGGGGCGATGGTTAAAACCTTTCCCCTTCTTTTTTCCTCGCTCCCTTTTTGGCCTACAATTGCTATGAAGCCCAATTTGTCAGGTCTTTGCCACCATCTTTTACTCCAGGAAGGTTACTCCTTTTTTTTCTACTCCCTCAATGGGTTTCCTCTTGAGAATTACGCCTTTTCCTAAGTGCGTGGACACTTTGTTTTCTCGTTTCCTCACCTGCCCTCTTGCTTCCCCCCTACTATTAGCTCCCTTAAGTAGCAAGCTCAGGTCTGGCTTCCAGACGATCGTTTTCGCGAAGGTGGTTTTCCGCCTGCTTTTTCAGCATATTTCCCCTCTCCGTTTTTCTTCTTGAGTCATGTTTATTGCCGCAGAACTTCTTTCTTTTCCATCGCTCCCTCCCTCCCCCGGTCCCCCCCTTTTCCCTTTTTAAGCCCTGTACTGATCATTCGGATTAGATTTAGGACAGGTCTTAGAGCCTCAAGACTATCATTCTTTCTACGCCGGTGTTATCTTTGCTATCCCTCCCCTGTGAGACCATCCTCCCTACCTCCTCCTATCTGCAACCGTGTTCTTTTTCCTCCTATGGCCGACTCCCCCCGGACACTCATGGAGTCTTAGTGATTTCCCTCTTACCCTACCGCCTGTATTGACACTATTTTCCATACCCCTTTCCACTTCCACGATCATATGACTATCACCCCGCTCTACGCCTCCTTCCGGAGTAAGGAGGAACCCCGGAATATTTATAATACCTTCGGTTGTCCTTCAATTGAAATACAAAGCCGACATTCTATCCCTCTCACTCACCATATTCCTCCCAAATCACTATCGTCCCTTTTACCAAATTTTCCTTCGGAGCCCTCCCACACACGTACGCCTTTTTTGAAACGCACCTCGGGCGCCTGTTTATGTTTCCTGAAGCACTACTCTTACCCTCACCCGGGGCCCTCCCTCACCCTGGAGGGAAAATGTTTTTTTTTGTCCGCAGGAGTCACTCTCCTTGATGTTTTTTCTTTATTGTCCTTCCCTATGGTTCCATGTCTACCCTTCCTTATCTTGCCTGTCCCCGGTTTACAGTGGAGGTCGATGGAATGCTCCCCCGAAGGGGGGTTCCCGGCAGCTTTTCCATTTTTTCCCCGAATAGATCCCGTAGGTTCTTCTTCCGTCAATTGGATGATTTTCTTTTCTCCCTCGTCCTTAGGAAACACGTCTTTCCCCTCGGTTTTTCGGATTGCCGGGATTTGACACATTTCGGAACCTTTTTACTTCTTCTCTTCTTTTGACCTTCTTGTCCCTGAGCCATTCCCACCCTTCTTCTTTTCCTATGCAATATATAAAGAGTCCTTTTTTACCCCCCTTGCCTTGAGTCCCCTTCGAGGGATTTGATCTCCCAAGGTTTTTGAGGAAACCAGTCCCCCCTTGGAGGGAACCCTGCCGCCTCTCCCTTGTCATTTTTACCCTCTTTCTGATTTGGCCAAGAACACCACCCCTTGCTTCTCCTTCGATCCCGGCTTTCGTTGTCCGATTCCCCCCCACCATTTACCATTTCCCATGGTTCAACTCTTGCCGTATGCTCATCCGTTCCGATTCCCTTTTTATTCTTCATTCTTTACATCTCCCTCCCCCCGTCCCATTTGAGTTTGCCCTCGCTCTTGGTTGTGGACGTAGCCGTGTGAGCCACAGTCAACCCCTGGCACTCTGTCCCTTCCTGAATTCAACCCCCTTGATCATTTCGAAGTTTTTTTGCTGCGTACTTCCCGCTTCTAGTTCCCAATCAGACTTACGGGCCGCCCCACAGCATCATCCTGAGAAGCGGCCCTTCTTCAATCAACGTCCCGCATATAACTTTTCCGTCCCCCTGGGCTTTCTCTTTTTGCTTCCCCAAGTTTTTTCTTTTCCTGTCGTCTCGGAGAAACTGCGCCCCCTTTCCTCCCCCCATTTTCCCTATCCCTCTCTGCGCCTCCCTCTTCCCCCAGTGGTATAAATTTTCTTCCCCTCGATGGAGGAAGGAAGTAGGTTCTCTGTTGTTTCTCGCCCTTCAACCCGCAGGTTTATAGGACCCGTATTCGGACCCTTTTCAGTTTCTCCCCTTCCTGACCCCCTGTGCACCTTGCCTCCCCTTCCTAGCTAGTTACGGAAGAGTAATTTGCCCGGTGGGAATGTGTCTGGATGATGCCCCCCCTTCCCCTCCCTCCCCTTTTCTTTTCCATTTTGTTCCATTTTTTTTCCTTCCTTTTCTAGTTCCTCGCGACCCATTTCTTCTTCGTTCGACCTTAGTGAGAATCCGATAGCTGAATTACCCTTTTTCGTACGCTTTTGCACCCCCCTTCGTCTAAACAGCCCCCTTTTGTCGTACAGTTCAGATTACTATACTTCCCCTGTTTGTTAGAGTCTTTTTCCTTTTTGTAAGGGGGGGGCACCCCCCTTTTTCTTCCCCCCTGGGGCCCATCGCCCCCCCCGTTTTACCCGTTGGAAAAGGACATTTTCGCTTACCATTTCCTTTTTCCCCCTTTTCCTCCCCTGTCTGAGGTTCCCCATTTTCCTCCGATCCTTCTCCTCCCTCGTCTCCCCTGTTAGGCTGTTATACCCCGGGCTTTTTTTTTCACGCCCCCTATTTTGGATTGTGCCCCGGAGTGAAGCGTTCGCCCGATAACACTTTAAGTTTTGTCTCCTCCACTCCTCTCCCTTACGTAAAGAGTTCCCTCCGGCCTTCCAAGTGTCCCCGTTTGTGTGTGTTTGGTCGTTGGACTGAATGTTTTAAGCGCTTAGCTGGTGGGAGGCCTCCTCTTTTCATCACCCCCCCGTTGTTTGTTGTTCCCCCGATCACCCTTTCCCTTATCCCATAGTCCTTTGTTTCCTTCTTTTTCACCCCCCCTTTCCATCTTTGACCGAGTGCTGTCTGTCGACCTTTCCACTTTTTCTGTATGACAACGTGCTTGCGCCGGGTATAATGAAAAGGGGGAAGGAAAGTTTCTACTAGCATCGTGTGACTTTCCCTTTACGGTAAGTTTAAAGGTCTTTTCCCTCTTCGGACCCCCGTTATTATTTTTTCCTGAACTACCCGACCCCCGCTCTCCCCCTCCCCTTCCCTTTACCCTCTTTCTGTGAGCCCTGACTGGCTTTGGTCAAGTTCAGTTTTCTGTTATTGCGGCTCCTCGAAATTTTCCCCCCTCCCCGTCCACTTGGTTCCCTGTCTCCCGTTCCGGTGCTCTTCAGTTTGCGCCGTTTTTTTGCCTGTCAATAATTTTAGGACTGGGCGGTTCACAAGAAGGGCACCCTCAGCCGCTGCACCCCGTCCCAGTCTTTCGTCCCACCGTTCTCCTCACCTTTCCCCATCCCTGGAAACAACCTTTTCCTCCTTTCCCCCTTTAGTCAGGCCTGACCCTCCTTCCAATGACTTCCACTATCACGACCCCTGTACATAGAGTAAGTGGTCCCCCTAATTGTTTGTGTCCTCTTCATTTGTTTTGGCTCACATATCTAGTGTTAAATTTGCTATTCTCCCCCTTTCCCAAACGATCGAACCGAAGACTCCCCCACGACCCTTTTTTTTAACCCATCCTTATCTTTCCCGCCGCCCGTGGCCTAAATCTTTTCTGCTGGGTGACAGGGGGGGAGGTGTTTTTGTCCCCCCGTCTATGCCATTGTCGTTTTTTTCCCTGCTTTTTGGAGCCCCGCCCCAGAGTTACGTTTTTCTCCGCCCGAAGTTCTCGTCTTCTTTCTTAGTTGTT
>Ga0179593_1359283_pt1 | contig 15428 bp, 15 predicted proteins | sample CZODoug2_1_08_16_FD_185931 | JGI IMG/M metagenome (GOLD analysis project Ga0179593, IMG submission 185931) | Vadose zone soil fungal communities from Angelo Coast Range Reserve, California, USA - CZODoug2_1_08_16fungal (PacBio error correction) | ecosystem: Environmental > Terrestrial > Soil >... | reverse complement strand
GCCGTCGAGTTTCTTATTTGGTCGTTCCTTGCTTTCTGCCCTCTACCTGACCGCCTTGATGGTGCGGATCGCCTTTTGGCGAGGCTTCGCTTTTTTCCGCCTTTCCTCTTTGTTCACCATTTCGCTTATCGTTGCCCGCCTCTCGGTTTTTCGTCCCCTCGCCTCTGCCCGTGGAGCTGGCTCCGCTCTCAATCGCGGATGCTCCTTCACCTTCAAAGTACGGATGAAACCACCGATTCGTTATTCCGTCCACCCACTGCACTTTCCCCTCCTTTTCCTTTTTCGCGTTTTTTTTCCTGCCCCTTGATCCCATCGCTCCCAAACCTTGATGACGTTCCGGCGCCGTTTCCCTAGCTCCAGTGAATGATCCTTTTTTTATGGTGCCCCGTTTTTTCCATTTCCCATTACCACACCGATAGATGTCGCTTTTTCTCGCGAGACTCATAGTCTGATCTGGCTCCGCGGCTTTCGTCTTTTCTCGGAACCTCCCACATTTTCTTCAGGCATGTCCCCTCCTCTTTGAGCTTCCGATTTATGTCCGTTCTATTCCCCATGTTGCAAACCCCTTCTTCCCTCCCCCTCACCGGCATCCTCCGGGCGGATTTCCGACATCCGACTTTTCTGGCGTAATCGCCCTTCCTAAAATTCCCTCTCTTTTTTTTTCGCTTTTCTCCTTGACGTCCAACACAGATCGAGCGTCCCCATACCTTTTGAGCGTGCCTTTCCTACCCCCCCCTTGGTATCTTCGATCTTCCGGTCCCCCGCGCGCCCGATTTGAATCCACTTAGTAGACGGCTGAACTTGGTGTGATTTCTTTTTTTTTTTTTTTTTTTTTCTTTTTTTTTTTTTTTTTTTTTTTTTTCCTCCCCCGTTGCGACGCTGTTGGCGGCCCCCTTTTCCCCCAGCGCGTTTCCAGCGAACTCAAGCTATGATTTCGTCTCCCTGGTAGCGGCAAAAATTTCTGAAGAGCCCCTTGAATCCTTATTCGCTTCTTATTTTTTTTTTCCTCCCGCCTTTACCGGTGGGTGCATTCCCAATTGCGTGGCATGACGCGTGATAAGTAGAATTTCGCCACCTTTCTCTGGATTACATGAGGCCCAGCTCTTCGAAGCATTCCTGAACTCCCCCTTTTCCTTCCCTTCCCCCTTTTCCAGATATTTTTCGGTGTCCATACCTTCGGCTGGTTCTTATTTCCCCCCCCCCCCCCCTTTAAACTGACCAGCCGTCGGCCGATGCCTTTATAGGCGCCCCTATACACCGATGATATTATGTCCTCGCAGGAGGACCTTTCTTGGGTTTTTCTCTTTTTTGTACTCTTCTTCCTTGTTTACGTCCCCGACTTTTCGTTCCTCAATGTGTCCACGAGTCCATGGCTTTCTTTTAATGGATTTTCGTGCACACGCCAGTAGACCGCTCCCTTCACCTTTTATTGCATCCTTGATCTTCTCAGGCCTTGATCCTCTTCTGATTCTTTATCCACCCAACGGGGTGGACGTAATTTGTCTGGTTAAGCCCTTCTCTCAGTTCCCCGTCCACTTCCGGCTCCCCGTCCCTTTTTTTCCCCTCCCTTTGCGTGTCATCCCACCGCCTATTTGACCCGAGTTTATTGCGTGACATTTGTGTTATCAGTTTCCGGGTCAAACCCGCGAACCCTCCTTTTCTCCATCCCCAATTTAATATTGTCCCAATTTTGCCTGCTCCAATGGAGTGGCGACGCGGCTTGCGGCAGAAACATTTTTGATCGACGAGGCGCTCTGAGGTTCTTATTCTGCGCCCCCTTCTGCCGCCTCCCGTTCCCTCCCCCCCATTGCATTCCTGTTCGCCGATTCTCACCCCTCTATTCTGTTCCGGAACCTCTTGGCCAGTTACCCTTCCCCTCTACCTTCCGCCTTCTCTTATCAAAGAAGACAAGGAACTTCAGCCAATTACACACATTTAGTCAGTTGACAACGCTCTCCCTTCTTCGCGTTTCGGGTAACATCCCCCGCCCCAGGGCGTTTTCGCTGGCCCCTCACTTTCCCCTTTCATCACAGGCCTTTTTTATATTGTTCTATTTAGAACCTGATTTTCACCATTTCCCTTCTTCAAGGCCTTCTTTTGAACGGTCTCCTTTCCTCTTACTCATCCCTTTACAGCGGCCAATTTACTTACTGTCCAACCCCCATCATAGGATGTTCCTCATATTTTAATACAACTTTGTTTTTCTTTCTTCTTAGATAGCTAAGTTATTGTCTTCGGGACTTACAGACATTCCGTGTCTTAAAGTTCTCTCCTCTGGTCATGAGACCTTTAAAATGACGCCTTTTTTCTCCGTGTCAATGTTGCTACGTTTTGTTCGCCGAACGATGTGAGAAGGCCGCAAACTCAGGTTTGGATGTTGTTTCGCGGTTGGATTTGTGAATTGATTTTTTCGCGAAAAGGTGGAGGGGAAAAGGGTCCCCAGGCAAGCTTAAGACAGAACCTCAGACAAAGTTAAGGCATCGACGCGCAATTAATTGAGGAAATGTCGTGATTTTTTCCCTTCATTCGTCTTATTTTCTTCTGCGCAGTGCCGCTGTTTTTGCTCTTGTTTCCAATTTGGGGCGGGAAGTGCTCTTCGTATCTTTACCCTTTACGCCCTCAATTTTTTGACCTTCAAGCTTCCCCTGAAGAGCGAACTTATTTTTTCTCCTTTATATTCTTTTCTGCTTATTCTTCCTTACAGAAACCTAAAGAGAGGTATGGGACGCTCCTCCTATACTTGACATTCATTTCGCCTCCTCCCTCCGTCTCCACTAAGCGGCATTCCCATTTGGCCTATTATTTGCGGTACAGGATTTTTGATTGGTTTTTTTTTATGCGAAATAGGTTTCCCATACTGGGTAGTGATGCTTCTTACCTCACGGTCTTTTCCCCCCCTTCTCCCTTTGTCGCTTTCCTTTCTACTTTAATGTCTGTAAAGGAACTCTTTTCCTATGCCGGTGATCCGCCGGGAACCGGAGGGAGTTCGTTCATTAAATACGTAAGCGCGACGCCTTTCCGACTTCTGACACATCCGCACTTTCCCCTCAGAGGGTTTCTTTCTTTTTCATTTTTTTCGAATTTAAAGGCCTTCTTACTAGATGGCCCCGGCAGAACTGTGTTGGAGTAGGACATCTGCGCCTGTCCCCTCACGAAGCCTATCAACCTCTTCTCCCTGAAATGTCCTAATGAGATTTAGAGTCCATAAGACGTTAATTTCTCTATGGACCTTTCCGTCTATTTGTCTTGTTCCATTTGGCTTTTTTTTTCGGTGAAATCATTTAACACCAACGCCGAAGTTATGGTACCAACTCAATAACCCACTTTAATGGCTGATTTTTATCTTACTTCCGTTACTCCTCTTTTTCTTTCTCCTTCCCTTTGCCATCCAGGATTACTGAGGTTGAAGCGGTTCTACCACTAGCGTCTTTCCCCTTACCATTGGGACCTGTCGTCAGGATACTTTTAATCCCGAACCCCCTTTATTCCTTGCGCTTTTCCTTCTTTCACGGATCCCTTCCCTTCGCGCCCCCTCCTCAATATCTTTTTCTTTCTTCCGCTTGTTGAACGCCTCTCATGTTCTGTTGTGACCCGCCGCACGCTTCCTCCCAACCAGTCGGCCACATTACTTCGTCTTTTCTTGTCCCCCCTGTCCCTTATACGTCCTTTGATTCCCCTTCCTTGATTCTCTATCTACACTCGACGAATTCCGATGTTGACCCCCTTATTCTTTTAACTTTGACAGGGATGTCTATCTGCGCCGTTTTGTTTCCTGCCGGTCTCCTCTCTCCACCTAGTGTGCAAATTTTTCGCCGCGAGCTTGCAGTCCATTCTTCGGGTTCCTCTCGCCTGGTTTCTTTCTGAATATTTTCTTTTTTACGACTGGTTGGGTCCCATCCTTGATGGAAATATTGTTCTCCTCTCTTTCCACCCCTTATTCGGATCGGTCCTGCCTCCTTGCTAAGTTCCTCCCCTTCCGGTGTGGTTTGTTCCTTTCTACTTCTCAGGAAAATCGCCTGTTTTGATCTGATCCACTACTGATGCTTTTTCGAATCTGCTCTTTTTTTTTTTCCCCCTTTCCCCTTTTTCCTAGGCATCCTTGGCCCGGTTCCCCCGGAACCTAAAGATCCACCCCCCCATGGATGCTTCCCCGCGGCGCTGCGGAAGTCTCTGTGTTTGCCTCGAGTGTGTCCATTTTTTCCTCCTCCCCTTGACACCGAAGGACTGACTGGTTTCCCGGCGCGACTTTTATTGAGATACCTCCAGCTGGTGGTTTTCGAGCTTATGTTCGCGAGCATTCTTCTGGCAGCGATCGATTTCTCCGTTCTCTCCGCCTTCCGGTACCTAGGTCTTCTCCGCCTGCGTTGGCGTTCCCATTCAAGTCCTTCACGGGGTTACCCTCCGCGTACAAAGGGGATAAGTAGATCCAAGGTTTTGCGAAATTATAGCGCTCACCAGGGAAGGTCTAGGTAGTGTCCTAACCACTGTCCTTCCCCTCCCCGCAGCCTGACACCTTCCCCCTAGACGGAGCTACTTATCTTCCCTTCTCCCAGTTTGTTTGTTGTGTAGTATTTCTGTTATTCTTCTTTAGATTTTGTGCCTTACGTTTTTCTTGTATTCCCAGAAGAGAAATTTTTTGGAGTCTGAGTATCCCCCCCCCCCCGTTTAGTTCCTTTTTGCCGCCTTACCTCTTACGTATTTTCAACCCCCTTTTTCAGGATTCTCTTCCCTAGATCTATGTTCTCAATCTCGGTCGGAAGTCCTCTAAGTCCTAAATTCGGCAGCTTCTAAGATGTGATCGAGAACCAGGGAGTTTTTCAAAACACAGCTCATTCTGCCGCCCCCCCCCCCCCCTTCTTTTTCCCGCTCTTTTCACTCAGTCTTCGGTTTTGTCTCTCCACTGTTATCAACTCCTCTCCACACCCCTTGATGACGTTCAATTCTTAGCGCGATTGAAAGAGAGATTCTAGCAATTCTTTCTGTGTGAAACAGTTCCATCGAGGCTTTCATTTTTCTTTGCCCCCCCCCCCCCTATCCTATTGTTTTCGGGTGCTTCTCCCTGTAGAAGCTTTTGAGAGCTCAGAGGAGTCACTTTTTTCTGTGTTTCCGCGTCACCGTGAACCCTCCCAAATGTGCAGGCTTTAGCCGTGCTTTGTTTTGACCCCCCTCTTTCGCTTTATTCATCATCCCTTTGCTCTTTACCCTTGACAAACCCGTGTCCCCCGTGCCGTCACTCCTCCTCCATCCACGGTGTTGTCTTTCAATTCCGCGTATTCTGCCGGTTTTAAATTCGCTTTTGCCGCTGCTTCGGCCACTGTTTTTATTCCCCAACCCGCTTGCATCGTCCTAACCCCTTTTTGCTTTGAGTGCCTTCCATAAATTTCTTTCGTTCTTCGCTTTCGCGCTGAAATGTCTTTCCCCCTCTATCGTTGAAGCGAATTGAATCCGTGAAAGTGTCCGCTTGGTTCTCCTCTTTTGCGCGCACCACCCCTTCCCATGCGAGTTCATCTCATAAGCTTGATGCGGCGCCTTAGCTTGCAAAAAGCTGCTTGCGTTAGTGTCCTTGCGTAATGATTGCGCGTTGCTTCCATTGACGTGCTTTGCTCGCCTTATCCCCCTCTCTACTGGCCGCGGCCACTCCGGCATCTTTTTTTCCCCGGTTAATCCATGATCTTAGCCAAATTCCCTGTTAATCCAGTCTTGCATGCGGGTTCTATTCTGTTGGTCCATCGTTTTTTCCCCTCCTTTTCTCCATCCCCTCCCCCCTACATTTCGTCGGACTATGTGCCCCTTCGATAGTCTAATATCCCACCCCCCCTCATTCTATTACCTCTGCCCCGATCAGGCTTAACTTCCTCTTTTATGAGGGAGGTCAGGCCCACCTTTTGCCATCAGTGAACGCAACAGAACAGACCTGGCCGGTCATGATTTTTCTAATCCCTCCCCATACTCTTTCTAGTCCCCAGACTTTCTGGAGGTTTTTCCTGGTCTTTAGCCTCCTTGCGGTTTGAGATCCGTCTTTCAAGGCGGATAACAGGTACTAGTTCGTAGATAGCAGACCTGCCCGCTCTTTCCGTTGCTTGGCCCCCTCTGCCCGCATCTCCCCCGGCTCAAAACGAGTGCTCTGTCTCTTCCCCCAGCCCCCCACCGGTATCCGCCCCACCGATGTCACGTCTCGCCTAGTGGTTTGGCCTCGTATTCGCGGTTTTCCCCAAGTCCTCTCCCTTTTTCCTCCGCGTTCTCCCTCGTCCCCCGACTCTTGCGTGGCTACAGGTTTCATGCCATTCCCCTTCGCCGCCTTTCACCTTTTTATCCAGGCGCACATTTTCAAGTTTCATCAAATAGAGATGCGCCTGCAAATCTGGCCTTCCTTGCTGCCCATGCCTTCCTTCGCCCCCCCGCCTTTCTCCCCCCCTCCCCTTTCTCAGTCCTTGCTCTCTTCTCCCACGAGAAGCCCGGATCATGAAACTTCAGCGCCTCTCCCGCAATCAGACTCACACGTCCCGCACCGAAGTTCGCGGACCCGTGTCCCCGATCCCCTTCTTGCAGCGACTCCCGATTCCTTATTCCTTTCTCTACTGCCCCCTTTAGGGCCCATTACCGCTAGTCCTCCAAACAATTCTTTTGTCCCTTTCAATCTCGATCACGAGCAGAGAATGTCTACTACACGAAAATACCTAGCTGCCCTCTTCTTTCCTCCTCTCCGTTTTTTTGAGTCTTTCTCCTTCTTGTAGGTTTTCTGACAGCATTCCCGTTTTCCCTATGTAAAGTGATCAGACGATTCCCAGGAGACGGGCAAGAAATGCGGTTCCTAGGTCACTTTTTCCAATTTGCTCAGGGCCTTCTCAGATGTTCATAGGCAGGAACCCGGGGAGTTTTCCCATGTTTCCTTTTTCTTCCTTTTCCGAGAACGGCTTTTGCTTTCCGTTCTCTGCGCCTTGCGGATGGTTTCGTTGTCCTCTGATACTGGATGTCGGTCTCCGCCTTTTCCTTTGCGATCTCTAACCTGGGTCGCCGAGGGCACGGCGTATTCTTTTCTTCCCAGATTGACTTCAACGATTGTTTTTGATGAGGCAGAATAGGGCGCTGATCTTTCCCTTCTCTGCTCCCTTTTTCTTTTCCCTTCCCTCTATCTTCTCCCCCCCTCCTCTTTTGACAGTCGCTCGATGTGCACCTCTGTTTCAGTTTTCGCGACGCAAGCCGCGGGACACTCCTGCTTCTTCTGTTCCAACTCTTTTGTCCCGGATCTTTCTTTTTTTGGGTCCTGCCTACTGGACTCCCCCTTCGGTTTCACCCCTTTGTTTCGTGATTTTCCTGACGATGTTGATGTCCAAGGATTTGTGGCCTGTAAGTGCATTTGCTATAGATCAAGACCCTTTTTTCCTCTTTCCCCCTTTCTTTACTTCCGCCGCATGTTGGAAGGAGTTTCAAAACTTCCCCTTTCTGCTTGAGACGCTCCGGAAACCCTTCCTCATTGCTTCCTAAGCGTTTCTCTTGGGTTTTTTGAAAACTACAGGCCATCGGCCTTTCCTCGATGGCGGTCCCCTTTTTCTTGGCGACCCCCGGCTTCCACTCCGCCATATAAACATCTATCCCTGTTCGACTGATCGTGCAGAGAATCCTCTTTATTCTATTTCCCCTCCCTCCTCCCCCATTTCCGTCCGCCTGCTTGTTTGGGACATTTGATTGTCGCCCGAAGAGGTCACCCGCTATCTTGACCAACCGAAATATCGTCCCCCCTAGAATGGCATGGGATTTAAGTGATAAGGAAGCGATTGTTTTCCGTAATGATCCAATTCCCTGTTGCGTTTAACCCCGGAACCTTTGCTGTTTTGTCCCGAGCTCATTCACCTGTCTTTTTATTTCTTAAGCTTTTTTCACATTTACTCCCTCTACGCCTACGATTCCGTTCTTTTTTGCACTTAGGGCGACAGGACTGGAGCGACGTATCATAGCTGTTTTTATCTCCTGTTTTCCGTTCCGTGGTGTCCTGACGCCCACGCTTGAGCACAAATAGGTTTTTCCCCCCATTCACGTCTGCTTGTTTAACGCTATACGAGTGGCTTCATAATGTGCTTCAGCGAAGAATTCTCCAGTTCAGACCAGTTGTCACTTTTCCTGTTTCCCCCGTGGCTTCCGCTCGTCGCGTTTTTTTTTAAACGGCTCTAATCGCGCAAAAGCTGAAAATGTGCACGCGGATCACGCGCGGCGTTCTACTACCGCATCACGTTTTTTATGCTTATTTTTTTTCCTTTCCTACGTTCTTTTTCCATGGTGTCCGCCCGATGATGGCTCTTTCTTCGCGTCGCAAACCGCACCTGATCTAGGTTTTACGAAGTCCGGTGTTCGGTGACGGCTAGTTACCGAAGAAGGACGCACAGATACTCTGGCTTCTCTCTCCGCTCCCCTTTTCCTTTCACTTCCCTTTCATCTCTCCGATGGTCCGGTTTTTCCCTTCCCTTGACCCTTCATTCAATTTTCTGGAATCTTCGTAGCTGCTATTCCTTTGTGGGTGCGAGTGGGCACCCCCGTACCACAGCGCATTTTTTAACTTCCTTTTTTGGTGAAGCTCCATTGCAATTGGTGGACTGGAGGTTTCCCCCCCGCAGCTTGTGTTCCTACCTTTCTTCTGTTCCTCCCTCTGCATTCTCGGCCGCGATCGGATTGCTGCTTCGTGCGTGACGCTATGGCGCGCTTTGTTCGGCTTCACTATCCCCTTCGCCCAGGTTTCTTATTTTCCCAAGGCTGCCGTCCCCCTTTCACAAGTGCCGCCCCGACTTCTCGCTTTTTTCACCCATAATTGCTCCGGTCTCGGTCCTCGGGAGAAGGGAACGTTCCCCCCCACATTCACAGCAGAGACACAACTGCCCTAACGACCTCTTTTCCCTCCTCTTTTTTTTTTTTTTTTAGAGATGTCTAGTCGTCTTCGGATTTTTCTGCTTCTTTTTTCGTCTCCGTCGCCGCGTCATAGACCTAGTCCTTTGTCCCGGCTTTCTAAGTGCTGGATCGATTAGTCCTTTTCCTGAAACTTGGCGGATCGTGCCCGCCGTTTTTGCGTGCTTCCGTCGCAGATCTTTTTGCCTTTTCCTCCCCCAAGTTAAGCACTCGAGGATCTTTGCCGAAGCACTTGCGCCAATAGCTCTGAGTGCCCCCAACCAGCTTTTGGTCGCAAACCACTCGCCCATGCGACAGAAGTCCTGTAGTTTCGAAAATTGTCCTCCCCTCGCTCCCCCCCCCCCCAACCTTTCTTTCAGTTCCCTTCGGCGCCGCGGAACTTCGTTCTAATGATCTTTTTTGTTGCCTCTCTTTTCAATTGGGCTGACTTGTCACTTTCCCCCCCATATCAGTATTTTCTAGGCTTCTCGATCGATCCCCCCTGTTCCATCTCATTCTGCCGATTTCCTTCTATTTCTTCCGTAAACTTTGAATCATTCGGATTTCGCAGGATCTCGTTGATTCTCAAGGCCGTTTTTGTCATTTCGCATGCTCTTTTCCTGCCCGTTTTTGCGACCCTGGAAACCGTCTGAAATCCCCTACCGTCCCCTCTGGGATCGGTCTAGTTTTGCCTCCCGCCCGCCGTCTCATTTTCTCCTTCTCCCATTTCCAGATTTCGCTCTTTACTCGCATCCTTCCATAAGTTGTGCGGCGTGCCCCTTGAACAAACTCCCTTTGTGCCTTTCTTTCTTCCCCCCCTCTGCCTCCCGACGCGAACGAATGCTCATCCCATTCGTATCTTATTTTGCCGCGAGCATACCGTTTCATGTGGCCGCCGATGTGAATCTGTTGTCGGCACCCCTTCCGCGCCGCCTGCCCCCATCTCTTGCTCCCTTCTCCTCCCGTCTGGTCGCCGTGAACCCTTCGGATGATTGGGAATTTCTTCGATTAGAGGTGCGCTGAACGGCAGGGGACAAGTTATGAGAGCGGTACCATCTATCCACCCTCCTTTCCTCTGGACATGACTTGAAATCCCCTAGATTAGAGCTTCCTTACTCTCGCCGTATTCCTGCCATGCGCTGTTCGATATTATTGTTCCCACCCACTATCCCCCCCCCCCACCCCCCAGTCTGGTTCATTTCTTCTTTTTATACAACTCAAAATCCCTAGAGCGGCCACGGTTTAATCGATAAGGAGAGAATACGTCTCATCTTTCTATGCGGCTGACCTTCAAGATGTCTTTCGGCTCTTCCCTTTCCCTCTTTCTACTTCCACTCACAATTCGGCCGCCCCTGTCTTTCCAATTCAATTCTTCTGCCGTTTCGAATGTACCCAACAAGACAGATCGGCGTTTCCTGCGTCGCAGAGTGCGAGTTTCTTAACCTCGTCTCCCACGGGTTCCCCCCTTTTGTCCTCTTTTTTAATCGTTCCCTTGGAGGATATCACCCATTTCTTTTGCCTTCCGGCGCCTCTTTGGACAGTCACATAGTTCTCCAACCCCCGGCCGTTTGAACGATTTCGTATGTATGCCGGCCACCCCAGCCCCCCTCCCTTCTCCACCCTTAAGATGTCCATTTTACCCCGTCAGGATTCGCCCGCTTGTTGTGACGCAAGAAAAAATGTCTGATTTCAATATTTGCGAGACCTGACTCTTTTTTTCTTTAGAGAAGATGGCAGGAGACCACATTTCCCTCGACGGTTCATCCCTTATCCATTCAGACCCATACTGCTTCGCCGCTTGCTCCAACCCAATAGCTCATTGAGTACTGCCCCCCGGGGACCTCTTCCCCGTAATCCAAGAATGTCTTCCGCAAATGGTCTCGATACTCCCTTAGCTGTCGTCCTCCCACCGTGATACGAGCTTTTAATGAATTCAAACGTCAGCGCCATTTCTCTAAGGCGAAGTGTCCCCGGAACCGCATTTTAGCTGCGACCGTTCCAACATTTTGTCCCCTTTGCCTTTCTTTTTTTTCTTTTTACTTCCTGTTTTTCTGTTTTCTTTCTTCGACCCCTGAAAACCTATCATTCCGTTATTGAATTTCCGTGCCGTCTCCTAGTAGTGCACTTTGACCGTACGTGAATTTCTTTCCTACCCCACAATCACCGATGTAATCTCTCTTTCCCCTCGTGGTTTTTGATTGCATTTGAAGGCGACCTTGTGGAGGTTGCACAAACGTCTGTCCCTCTGTAAGGTTTTCTACTGTGAAAAGCCTGTTTTTAGATTTTCCTCCGTTCATGTGCTACGTTTTCATGTATCTCCTACGCTGGTTAAAGGTAAGAAAATCAGGTTGGTAGATGAAAATCTAACCGTGGCTCTTTGACTTTCAACTTTTTTTCCTTTTCTTTGACCTCTGGGCTTGCTTTAAGCGTTTCCGCTGCCGTTGTCATTACCCTGCGTAGTCATTTTGTTTTTTTACGAGCATGCGCATGCCGTGTTTTGGAGTCGTACGAGAAACTTGTCCGAGATCTTTTCCCAGAGATAAGCTTCTTTTTCATTTTGAGACATCAAGCGATTTTTGATGACTCTTCCCCTGCGCAAGTTATGGGAGCCCTTCTATTTTTTAACTGCGCGAGAGCCCCCGTTCCTTCTCAATGATAGAACGGTCTGTTTGCCGATTAGCTAGATGCAACTGACCCTTTCCTTTTCTTCCTCGTCCTCCGCGTGCGACCACTCCTGCGGTTTTCAACATTTTTGAAATAATTTCATGTGCTACAGGCCTGGTGTTGGGCTTTTAGGGTGCCCTGCCATAACTGGCTCACCACTTGTGTTAAACTATTTTTTCATGTCTGCCGCCAGGTGATGCCATCTTTGACGGAAGTGTTTAATGTATCCGCTCCCGGGAACCACTTATACGATTTTCCCGGTCTTCCGGCATTGGGAGCCGGAGTCATCACCCGACGTTCTCTTGCTCTTACCTCCCTCCGAAGTTGCTGAGTCGTGTTTTATTTTTTCCTTCCGACACTCACGTGAAGGTCAGGCCTTCTGGGTTTTTCCTTCCCCATTGAGGCTTTTTCTCCCTCGTGCCCTGTGACCCATCCTTCCTCCAATTCTCAACCCCTTTCCGCCTTCGTGCAGAGAATCTCTTCTCGGTTTTCTATTATCCTATCCGTCATAAGTCCGCCGTGTCTGGGACATTGGATTGTTGGTTTTCGCTTCTCGATGTTCTTCCTCCTATTTATGGACCAGAAGACCCTAGAACAATCTAATGTCGTTGGAAAGACGTTTTCAGTCGCATCGAATCTCTCAGTTCTCCGCGGAGTCGTTCGTGGGCCCGTCGGGCAACTTAGCGCCTTTTCTCCTAGTTTTCTCATGCCAAGGTAAATGGGCTGAATTCGCGTCTCCAAAAACTCCTTACCGCGTTTTTACGTTTTGTTGCCCCTTTTTCAAGCACTTTGTATCGTCTCGCCTCCCCCCCTCTTTCCTCGTAACGGCGGCAAGTGTCGAGCCACAAGAGTAGAGAACATCTTGTCCACATTCCCCCCCCTTATGTCCCCTCCCACGGCTCTCACTCAGTGGGATTCAATCATTTATTTCCCCCCGCGCTAGCTTTTCGAGAATTAGACAGTTTATTTTAAAGGGAACCTACGCACAATGACGCCGAGATCGTTGGGGCGTTCCTCTCGCACCCACGCTTTCCCCAAATTTTCCCCCCTGCTCTTAATCCGGCCGTCGGCTGTTTCCTATCCTCATCTTCCTGAATCTTTCTGGAATTCCTTTACCTGTTCATGTGGGGCTTCCGGCCTTCAGTCTCTATTACCCATCTACATGTCTTTGTATCCTTTTTCTGATTCGAAGGTGTGGGCGTTCCTTTTCCCCTTTGCGAGACCTCCGAGCCGGATCGTGGAGGCGATCCATTCTTTTGATTGAAACTTTTCTCTGTTTTTCCTGTTCAACTTTATCGGAGCTTCCCTTTGCGCGGCACCGGCCAGATCATTCAGAACTGTTGCCTTCGTCGCGTCGCCTCCCTTTTTTTTTTTTAAAGTATCAAGGTTGTGTTCAGCTAGTGAGAACTTTTCTGCGCCAGAGTGGTAATTCTGGAATGGTTTTGTGTACCAGAAGCTGGTTTCCCCCTCCCCCCCCGGATTCTGTTCGCCTCTCCTTTCTTCAGGATACCGAGGATTGCCACTTTTTTAGGCCGCTGCCGTTGATTGCCCCTCCCCTCTTGCGTATCTGTTTTTTTTCCACGAAGGCCCGCCTAGTACCATTCTTCCGTCTCTCAAAAAAGTCCCCGACTTGCTTTCCCCTTCCCCCCCATCAGGGCTACCGTCCGGGGGGCGAATGAACGACGCAGCAGGTGATTCTCACCCCGGCTCTCCCCCTTTCCCCCCTCCTCAGTTGTTGTTTTGATCTCTCAGCTCGTCTTCGTGAGTTTTTTTTTTTTTTGAATTCCTTGCCTTAGCCCGCTTCACGAGCGTCTCCCCTGCTGAGCGAGCGAGAATCCGTCATTTTCTTGTGATCGTTTTTTTGCGACTGGTACGCGTTGAAATTCGAATCGTGCCCCCTGCCTCCTTGGTTGGCGCAGTCCCCCTTCTTCCGGGCTCTGACCCGTGAAGCCCCTTTCGCGGATAGCGACGAATCACTTCGCGCAAAGGCCTCTTTTTTTGGCCTGAAACCCCAGCTATTTGCCCCCAACCTGCCATGCTTACAGCATTTCCCTTTTTTTGCTTCCCTTTTTTCAACATTGGGACCCCCCCCTCTGCTGTCCCCCACAACACCTTTATTGACTTGCATCGCGAGAAGAGCCTGAGCCAGTTCTGAATGATTGCCGTTCAACGGGGCCCCTAGAGGATGGTAGTACCACAAGATACAGATTGTCGAGTTCTCGCCCGAGACTTCGTTTTTTTTTCCTTCTTTCCGGCTAGTCCCGGTTCGCCTTACAGTCTTCTTACCTTCTGTACGTAGCAGGCCCATGACCTTTTTTTCCCTGGTCTTAAGCTTCAGATGTCCAGTTTTGCGAGACAATACCTCGGCCCTTCCCTCTCCCGGCAATTCCGCACGGCTGCGGATAGGTCAACTCCAGCCGACGCCCGGGCCTTGGTTGAACAGCTTGGCCCCGCTGAGCGTTTTCCTTCCCCCCAACCGGTTGCTGAAATACCGGTGAGCGTGCCTTTTACCATGAAAAGGTGTATCTTGTTATTTCGCGCGCGCTCCCGTCCATGCCTCCCCCCTTCGTCTTTCGCGTTTGCTCCGAAGCATTCTTTGGACATTGGACGGTGCTTTAGTCTCGTTCCTGCGGAGTGTTGACATCCTACGACCCTATTCCCGAGAGTAAATCAATTCGTTTTTGCGGAGCTAACTTTTTCCTCTTCTCCTTTCCCCAATGCTTTTTCCACGCGCATGTATCGTATTGCGTCCGGCGTCGTTTTCCCCGGCAGGCGATGCCATTGACCTTTGTAAGAGCGCTTGCGCGATTAGTTTCCGCCGGCTCAAACTCAGTCCGCTTTTGCAGTGGACTTTTCCCCCCGTTCTGCAGCCATTCTGCATACTCAGTCTGGCAGCCCTTCATTTGCCGGTTCGATATTCGTGGCCACTTCCATTTTGATGGTTATTTTTCATCCCTGTCACAAGGCTTGGAATGCGCTCGATAAGGCGTAGAGAGAAACTCTTTTTTTCTCCGATCAGTTTTTTTCCCATTTTTGATCTATGTTGAGAGGCTCGTTTTACATGCCCGAGTTCTCCCGGGCCTCCCCTTCGGCCTCCATCGAGGACAAGTCCCTGAGTTCACTCGTTTTTCGAATTCCACCTTCAACACGACCTCGTCTTCCGTGCATGGCTTTCCGGTGCTTCGTCGCAGCTGAGCGCTTTTGGACCCCTTTCCCCTTACTGCAGATACCGGGCTAATTCCGTCTCACTTTTCCCTGATAGATTTCCACTTCGGAGCCTTTGCCAGAACTTTCGCCATCACTCCCCTTTCTTTTCCCCCGAGTGCGCCCCTTTTCTGCCTGCCCCCCAGCACCTCCTTCTTCAAACTTGTGTATGGACCGAAGCAGGAGTGGATCCGAGGTACGTTACATTTTTTTGCAGATTGCCAGCTCGTTCAATTTGCAAGTACCCTTTTTTTCTTAGTGGTGAGATTAATGCTGGAAGGGAATTTTCCAATTCGCCAGGCAGTACCACGAAGCTAATTTCCGCCCCCCGATACTGTTCGCTCTCAAACTTTTTTTTCTTCCGGCAACTGGCCAGACTCCGCTGCAATCTCCTTCCCTCTTGCCCAATTTCTGATTTCAACGATTGTTTGATTCTAAGACCCAACAGAGAGTTAATGAAACGTCAGCTAACTCTCCCCACTCACCTTGGCAGCGTCCCCGTTGCCCAGTTGTTCCCGGTTACACGAGAAAAGTTCCTTTGAAGCGCACTCCCCCTTCTATTTGTACTTATTCAACGTTCGACTGAAACCAGCAATTCCTTTCTTTCAGGCTTTTGGCCTTCTTCGGATCCCACTTTACAGAGGAGCCAGACGGGTCCTGTCTGTCCTTCCCCTAAATTCCTTTTT
>Ga0179593_1430442_pt1 | contig 15430 bp, 20 predicted proteins | sample CZODoug2_1_08_16_FD_185931 | JGI IMG/M metagenome (GOLD analysis project Ga0179593, IMG submission 185931) | Vadose zone soil fungal communities from Angelo Coast Range Reserve, California, USA - CZODoug2_1_08_16fungal (PacBio error correction) | ecosystem: Environmental > Terrestrial > Soil >... | reverse complement strand
ATCGCGTCTAAAGACTTCGTTGATTTTGTCGTCAACAATTCCTTAGCGCCGGCTGGTGCCGGCTGCCTTTTGGGTTTTTGACGTCCCATACACCACGCTGGTTGACATCTCCCTTCCCTGCTTAGCCTCGCGCGTCGTTTTTTTCTCGTGATATCTGTTGAGAAGCAGTCGTCTTCCTTTTTCCCTGCACCCCCCCCAGGCGTTCACCAAAACTTGATCGGCTTCTCAAGCTTTGTTTCCGCACCTTCTGCCATACGCCGTTTTCAAGCTTTTTTTTTTGTGTCGAGGATTCGAATCTTTTAACACACGCGCGCATTGCTTGACTCACCCCACTCTTCCTCCCTTTTTTCAACTATGGTGTCTTGTAAGTCTTTTCTCTCGACCCCTGGTTTGTTTCCCTCGGCGCCAACAGTTTTAAATTTTCATATCGCAGTTCCGACTGGGCCTACCCCATTACCAGTTTGCCCACGTTTGTGACAACGCCGTCCGATGCCCGAACGCTTCTCTTCTTCTTTATTTAAGGTCGAGGCCCATTTTTCCTCCTGGCGACAAGTTTCGTGCTGTGGTAAAAAAGAGCTGTTTTCTTGAAATGTCCCAGTCCCCGTGCGTTTGCCACCCTTAGGCGGTTTCCATTTTTCTTCCTCCGCTAAGGCGATGTCAGTTTCTGTTTTCTGGGCTTCCCGTATTTAAAGTTTTTTGTCCTCGACAAGTTTTGTATTCTTATTGTTTTTTTTCGTCCTTTTTAGTTCGCTCCCCCTGCGGGTCCTTCTTTCCTCGCACATGGCTGTATATTTTCTCAGCTCGTCTGATATCTCAACAATTATAGTCATTCCTGATAGTTTGACCCCTGTTGCCCCTTCCACATTGCCGTTGCGGGTGGTTTACGTTCTCCCTTCTAAGATTTTGAGTTGGGTTTACGTTGTTTTTTTCTTTGAACGCTCGCGTTCGAGGTTTGTCAAGTTGTGGCCTACACCGTGGTTGCCCTTTGTCGTCTACGGTAGCCTTCCACCCCCCTTTTTGATTACTGCGGTGCAATCAGCACCCCTTACACATTAAGCCTTCATGCAACAAAGTTGGTAGTGAAGTGGGGTTCCTTACAACTAAAAACCCGGTTACCTCATACCCCTTTCTCTTAAACTACCCCTTTCAACCGTCCCCAACCTTTGACCTTTTAAGACTCTCCCCCCCCACCGAAGGTTGCACTCCTGGTTTTTCTTCTCCTTGGCGTTCCCGAATGTACTGCCGTCCTACGCTACGTTTACTAAAGGGACTTCCGCCTTTCACCTCCCCACCCACTATCGGGATTTTTTCTCCCTCTGAAGCCGACGGCTAAGTTTTTATCGTTTTTTTGCGTCTTCCAGTCTTTTAACCAAAAGGGCTTTGGGAATAAACCTTTTTTCTCCCTTTCCGGACAAGTCTTGTTTTTTTTTTTTTTACCGTTTCCCTGCTTAATCGGCCGTTTTGGAACTATCTCCTTTACCCCTTTCCCCTTCTCTTTTCCAGTTTTTTAGATCTCTCACTTTTTCTTTACCTCCCTTCTGACCCAAAACGGCAGAGGCAGTTTTTGAAGGCCTTACTCCCATACTTTTCCGGCAATGTTTCTCAGAGTTTAGTCCTTTTTTCGTCTGCACCTTGTCTTTCTTTCCTTCCTTAACCCTCCCCCAGGTAGTCTGTTTTTTTCAAGGCAGTTTACTCTTTTTTTGTGTTTCAACAGTCTCCTCCGGCTGGATTACGTAAGCGTCTGGTTCCCCAGTTCGTACAGGTAGGTCCTGAAAGCTTTCAACCCCCAAAGTCCACGTTGCTTCCTTCTTGGTTTGTCCTTTCTGGCTTTCATTTATTCTTAAAGTAATTTTTCTTTCCAGATGAAACTGTTGCATCCTTGGTTTTTTGACACTTTTTGTTAGTTTTGTATCTTATTCCCACCCCTTATGACCCATTCTTGTTGAATTGCTGTCTCGTTTTCCGTTTGTTTTTTCTTCTCACTGGAGCCTTGGTGGCTCCTTTTGTTTTCAACTTATCTTGTGGGTTGGCAAAGAGACTTTTCTTCCAACATTTGACTGGCAAAGAATCTTCGCTTTTTGCCCGCCGTCCCGTGCCAGGACGCCCACACCTTCCTTTTCTCCTGGCGAGTCCGTAAACCCCCTGCCTTCTCTTTGCCGTTTTTTAGCTCCCTAACTGGAGTAAAGATTCCTGTCCTTCTCTATTGATGTATAATCTCGTGTACTTCCGGAAGTTGGTACCCACCTCTGTCTTCATCCATGTGCGGCTGCTCTTCCGCCAAGCCTTTTTTTTCCCGATTTGATTCCTCGACTCTTTCCCTTAGGATTTCTGAACGTGGAATTCCACTTGCTCATCAAATAAGCAGCATGTTCCTCGCTCTTTCCTCCTCTGATGTCCATTCCACTAAGTTTCCTTTTTACATCCTCATTCTCCTTTTTCCTACTTTTCTGCAGATATTTCCAACCGCTTTTGTAAGATGTTCGCCCTTTCGCCTTTCGCTCCATTTTCTCGACCTGCACTTTCCATACATATTGAATACTCTTTTCTTGTGGCAGGAGTGCTTCTTTGCTGACTTTTGTTCTTTTTTTTCCCTGAGGTTTCTCCCTTCTTTGTTAGTGAAGGCGTTCACATGGGTTTGCGCTCTTCTTTGTGCTTAGTACCTTTCTTAAACGTTTTTTTTTTCCTTTACTAGGTTGGGATTGGAGGTTCGTCCCCTCTGCGTGGTGAATTTCTGCGCCTGCCGGAAACCCCTTTGTGAGAAGTATTGGCTTTCAAGCCCCCCCCCCCCCCCTGACTTAATCCCCCTTCCAAGCATTTTCCGGTTCTCTTTTTCAGAAGTGTTTGCCCCCTTCCATAATCCGTGTAGCAAAAAATATGATTCCATTGGACGGGCAAACGACTCGCTCGGTATCCCGATGGTGGTCTTTCTCTTTGTAGGTTCGCCGACTTCCTCCTTTCCATTTCTGATCGCTTTTTCCCCTCTCAATTGTGTCGAATCGATCACATTCTTTGGAGCGCGAGTTTCCGTGAGATTTGCATTTCCGTTTTCCTTTCTAGTTTTAAATTCCCCCCCTCTATACACGTGGTGACCGCAGGTCATTAATTTTTCATTCTTCGATCGCTACGTTCTAATACTTACCGCAGGGAGATGGAGAAGCTATTTTTTCTCCTCCGTTTTGTGGTTTAGAGATTTTTTCCAGGCTTTTCCTTCTGCGTCTCTACCTCCGTCAGATTTTCTTCTCTCGGTCATCCTCTTTTCTTTGAGTATTGTTTTTCATTATAATGAATGCCACCTTGCGCAGTGAGCTTTCCCCTGTAACTCTTCTCCCCTTCTCCTTTTTGATATTTTTCGTCCACACTCCTGGTTTCCCGCTTTTTCCTTTCCGTCATTTGGAAGTTGGCCCTTTATGAAATCCGACCCGGCTCGGGTATTCTAGCTCTTTTTTGCCGTTCTTCCCTGATCCTTTTTTTCTCTCTGATAAGTGCTTTTTGTGCCTCCCTTCTTCACCTAAACCCCCATCCGACGGCAGGCTTTGCGAAATGGATTAGCTCTCAGCACTCGGAGTCCCACCGCTTTTGTTTTTCGATTTTGTCCCCGATTCCCATTTACCTACTGTTGGAGGTCCCCAGCACCAATTTTATGGGTTCGTCCCCCCCCTTTTTGTTAGCAAGTTTCTATATTCTCAGAGGACGATTTCAAATATTGGCACGCGTGTCCCCAGCCCTTCCGCCTTTTTCCTTTTATTCGCCTCTAATTTATGGCACAACCCGGTTGCAAGGGTCTCCCCATCTTCTCAGAATTCTTCCGAGAATGTATTACGTTGGCTTTTTTTTTAGGGAAAACTTGTCTGATGAACTTCTTGTCCTGGACTCCTCCTTTAGGTCACTGCTGAGTCGTTTTGGTACCCCTCTTGTGTGCAACTTGCCCACATGTCCTCCCGTCGGAACTTTCTTTTCTCCCCTTCGCTTTTTCCTTGTATTTCGAATTCCAGCGCTTTTATCGGTTGTGTATGGGCACTACCCCCAACCCGTATCTTCCCGGTTCGGGGAGACGACTGAGTTTGCTCCGATGCTTTGTTGTTTCCTGCGTTTCGTTCTTGCTTCATGTTGAATCCTTGGCATCTATTTCTTCTGGTTACCTGATGATAGGGATACTTAGGAGACATACATTTCGAGTCTCTGAATGTATCTGTTGACCAAGGGCATTAATAGACCATTCCCTCTCCTCTCTTTGTTTCTCTCCCCTCCCCAGTTCTCCTAACTTTCTTGGGGGTGTTTTTAGGTTTCGTTTTTTTTCATCCTTCGTTCTCTTCTTTCGGGCAATTGGGGGACATACCTCGTTTCCAAACCCCTACACTTGATCGGTTTTTTTCCCCAGCCCCACCCTGGTTGTCATTGCTTTGTTTGAATCAAGCCTCACGTTCCCCTTTCCTTTCCTTGACCCGGCACCAGAGTTTTTCCCTTTTTTCCCCCGCTCCTCCTTAAGCCAAACATTCTTAACAATTCTGATTCCCCTTCTTTTATTAACCCCTTCCTTTTGTTCACCTTAAACCTATAATGCCCTTAAGCCCCCCCACCGGCAGGGCAATGACTTCCTTGTCTTTTTGTTTTTTTGAAGCTGGCTTTCCCCCCGCCTTTCATTTTTCCACCTACGCTGCTTCGTCTTCTGAATTTTCCCCCCCTCCCCACATGATAGGCTTTACCCTTATCACCTCCCAGACGTATGCCTTGATTTCTTTTTTTTCCTGAAACAGGAATTCCTGTTTTTCCCCCCTCCCTTTGTTCCTCTACAACGCGCGTGGGGAAACGTATTGTTCTCCGTAAGGAGTCCGGCCCATCTTCTGTTTTTTTTTCCTCCCCTCCAATGTCTGTAACAAGAAGGGTTCCTTTTATCTCTTTCAATCCTCTAGTTTGTTTTTTTTCGAGATGTACACTGATGCTGTCCTCTTTCCTATGTCCCCCCCATCAGAAGTCCGCCGGGACTTACTCCTACTGTAGCCAATCCTTTTCTGCAATGTTTCGATCGTTTTTCGGACCCAAAGGTCGGTTCTTGGTTTACTGCGTCTTTACGTCCCTTCCCCTTCCCCGATTTTTTCACCTCCTTCTTTTGTCGGGAGCATGCCGGTGAAATCCGTATTTTTTTTCGTTTTCCACGTTCGCTCTGTGGCCTACTGATTCCTCTTGGGCGCCACTGCAGTACGTCTGGACCTTCTGCTGCCCTCCCCTTCCCCGTGCGCCCTTTTCTTCTGTTTTGATTGGGTTTCCGGCCCCCTCTTGTGAGTTTTTTAAATGTAGTTAAGGGTGGTAAGTCCTGAGACCCGGGTGGACATAATTGCGGTTTCTTTCCCGCGTTGAGGTCCCCTCCCCCCACTTTGGTTCTCCCCCCCCTCCTGTTGCATTTGGGTGCGATTTTGGGTTTTTATTTTTTTCTTCCGCCAATTAATCACCGGTGCTTTGAATGCTTCCCCTTTTAAAGCCACGACCCATAGGGTTGAAACTCCTTTGGATTTTCCCAACTATTTCGGACTCAGACTCGCGAACTTCGCCTCCCCCTGTTTACACGTCAAGTTGAAGGATCGCTTACCCCCCAACTCCCGTTCTTCTCTTTTTGCGTCATTTTCCCTCCCAACTCCCTTCCCCTTTTTAGTTGTTAGACACGTTTGGTCCATCCTTCCCTGGACGAGAAATGATGTCTCTCGTTTTTTTTTGAAAGATTTTCTTTCTCCACTCTCGGAAGCACTGTGCGGTGGAATGATGCATTTTTCTCCCTCACTCGCCCTCTTGACGAAGCAGCATCACTGACAAATTTTTGTTTTTCTTCTCCGACCCTCCTTTTTTGTCTTCACCATCCACTTAAGAGCTGCTTTCGGTCTTCGGACTGCCCCCTATTCAATGTCACCGAAACTTTCGAGCCAGATTTCCGACTGTATTTTCTCCCTGTTTCTTCCAGATTGGCAGCATCTTCCCCCTTTCCCCACCTCGGTCTCTTTTTCCAAGGTCGTGTTTTCTTACCATGGTTTCTGATTTGACATTACATGGACATTTAATAACTTTCGCGTTGCGCCGTGCTGGCATCGAGGCTTGTCTCCTTTCCCCCTGCCTCTGCCCTGACTTCTTCCCTTTCCCCCGCTAGCTCTTCTTCGCGGCTTTGCGCCGTATTCCCTTTTTTTTCTCCTCTTTTTTCTTTCTTGTCTTCTCCGTGACCATGACCTACCCCAGAATGTTTCTTTCGACAGTTCGCGAGGTGTTTTTTTTTTTAGTGTGCCTTTTCGCCTTTCTGGGACATCTCGACCTCTCGGCCAAACAGGTGAGCTTTTCGTAATCCTTTCCTTCCGGCTTTTTCCCTCATTCTCAACTATGCGGCGGGATTTATTGTGACGCGGTGTGTTATGGCTTTTTTACCCCCCTCCTTGTTTTCTCTTATTTTTCCCCAAAAGTTGTTTGCTTCCGGCCACGCCTGTAGCGATTCTTCGCGTCGGGGCGGCCCATCTTGCGGTGTTCTCTACTTCCTTTGCCCCGATGGTTTCTTTCAGGACTTGATCCCTCGCAATCAACGAAGTCTTGAGAGCGCTTCCTTCCCCCAGTGAGATCGTATCCCTTCTTCCCTTCATGATACTTCCCCCCCCTCGCCTCTTCTCGTTCCCTCCTGTAAGAGCTCTGGCCCCTTGACTCGTCTATTTTGCCTCTCCGGCCATGTCTGGAAGATGACATCTCTTTTCTCATCCTCCGTGTTTCTTTTTTTCTTTTTTTCTCCAGCATTTTCTCTTGTGTTTCTTCTCTCTAAATGTTATTCAATACTCCTTCTGCGGGAACTCGTTTGATCTGGGGTGACTTCTCCTGAATGACAAGGTAAGTAAGTTTTGCCCTTCTCTCGGACCCCTTAAGACTTTCCTTTTTTCTGCGAGGCTGACCCACCCTTTTTTCGCTCTGGGTCTGCTTCAGTAAGGTGCTCCCCCCCCCAGGAATCGACCTCGCTTTCCTCTTCTCCGCGGGCGCTTGACGTTTTCGCGCCCTGATCCCACCCTTTTTTTTTGATAACTCTTTTCTTTTAAATTGTCCGCCACCCCTTCTCCACCTGCCAAAAAATTACAGTCTCTCTGTAGGCTTTGCGATGGCTTCTTAGCTCCCCTCCCTTCATTCTCCCTTCCTCCCCCCCTCTTTTTTGGGAGAGTTTTTTCGCCATCTTCACCACTTCTCATGTAGGCCGCCAATCCCATACTGCCGCCTTAGTCTTTCCCCCTCTGGTGAGCAAGTGTAACTTGCATCAGCGTGTTCCTTCTGCCCATCCCGGGAAGCCTGGTCTCAAATGGTGACTCCGATTTGAATCGCTTCTCCCAGGGGCTACAGTTAGTGCCCCTTCGTTCAACCCCTCCCCTTCCCCCTTTGCCAGTCGTCGAACCTTTTACGTATTACGGTTTAGGGGCACGGTTTCCTTTTCCGGTCGATGAAAAAGTCCCCAGCGCCTAAGTCCTTACTTGCGAACAGCTTCCGTCCCTGTGGTTGAAAATATGGATTATTCCATCCCAGGTTCATATGGCCTAGAACATCTGAGTGCGGTGTTATTTTCTAGAGTCCAGCTTTCCGCTTCTTTGCTCGTGTTAGATGGTTTTTTTCACTTTCTGCGTGGGGGACGCTCCCCCTAAGTTTGTTGTCTTGCTTGGCGTGTTCTCGATGATAGTTCGTGCTCTTTCCCTGTTTTGTACCGTTTCCAGCCTGCCACTCTATTTTCGTGGCTTCAGGCCCTTTCCGTGCTCTTTAGCCCTTTCGTCCATGCATGATCTGGCACGGTATTATCGTCCCAATCCCACTTGCTACTTGTGGGTGTTAAGACTCGAACCCCGGTTTGGAGGTTTGTTGTGGGGCGGCCGTTTTTTCGGTTTTGTAACCGTTATCCTTTCTCGTTCTGATTCCTTTTCCTAGTGGGACTCCCCAGTCTGTTTGACAACCCCGACCGTGCTCGGTCTATTTGCGACAGTCAAAGCCACCCACACGTTTTCCTTTTGTGACTTTAATCACTCAACGGCCCAACACTGACTGCATGAAAAGCGTGGTCGTACGTTTTGGTTAATCCGCAAACAACTAACTCAAAATTTTCTCACAAAAAAACCCGCCATTGTCCCCCTTTTTCAACAAAATCCCCTTCACTTCGTTAATTTTAACATATTAATTAATTTTGCCCTTCTACACACCTGCAGGCCATTGTCTCACTGCTTTTGTTTGTATAGAAGATGGCCGTGACTTACCTTTTTTTGCCATACTGTTTTGTACGCACTTCGCTTCCCGACTTCCACCTCACACACAAAGGATCTGGTTATTGTTCCGCCTCCTCCCCCTCCCCCGTCATGACGGCCAGATGTGTACATCGGTTTATGGCCGGTTTCCTTTCCAAGACAGCCAGTCAGGTCACTCATCTTCTTTTTTCCTAAAATTCGATTAATGGACTTCCCTCTTTTTCCATGTTACTTGCGTCGGCCTTTACGGCCTGTTTGCCCTCATTCGCTGTAAAAAGAGGCATCAGTTGACCTCTCTCTCTTGTCACTCGTTTTGTGAGTGGAGATTAAAATGATTCCTTTTTCCCCTTCCTTCCCCTAACCAACCGGCCGAGTCTTCCTTTTTTGCCTCCCTTTAGCCAATACTTTTTCGGCACCGGTGGGATATTTTCGGACCCCCCTTGGCCGTTGGGTTTTGACCCCTGGCGGTTTTGGCACGGCCAGTTCACACCGATTTAACTCCTTTTCGGGTAGGTGAGTAAGTGGTTACTCCTCCTTGGTTTGGTATTTTCAACCTTCCTTTTCTGGATTACGTCAGAGAGGTTTCGTGACCGGTCTCCACTTCTCCTCTTCCCCCTTGCCCTTGAGTGCAATTGCTTGCGGTGTAGAAGTTCTACCGGCATATATGCCTTTCCCCTGAGTTAAGGGGTACGTTTACCAGAGCCCCTTTCATTGCGTTTTTTTGCTCCTTTTTTTCTTAGCGATTAAACACACACTCGACTTTTGCATGGGCGATTTTTGGTGCTTTCTTCGTGCATTTGCACCCGACTGCGACGTCCCTTGGTGGCTTTGATATTTCGCTCCCGGTTCAAGCAGATCTATTGCTGTTTCTGTCCTTAATTTTTTTGTCCCCCAACTTTGTTGACAACGAAGACTTCGAACGGGTTTACTTGGTTCACCGACTAAAGAGACTGCCGTCCCCCCCTTCCCTCACTTTTTTTGCTTTTTCGGTGTTCTATTCTTTTCACAACGCACCGGCCCAAGTTGAATTTTATACTTTTCAGGGGTCCCTACCGGTCGTTACGTTCTAAAGTTCCGTATCCTTATCTGGCAGCCCTTTCCCGATTCCATTGGAGTCAGCCCGGTGCGGTGGACCGCTGCAGCTGCCCGACCGACTCCCTTAGAGAAGAGCCCTGCCAGACCCCCTTTCCACTTCTCTCTCCGCGTTCTTCTCTTTTGTGGACTCTATGCAAAAACTTTCAGCTTCTCGCCCAGTGTACTCGAGTCACTGGTGACTCAGATTTGCTAGCCATGCTTCCTCTTGTCTGCATTGTTCAACCCGTCTTTTGCTATCTGTTACACATGCCGTGCCTTCGGGGAAGTGTCCCATTGGTTGTCTCTTTTGTCGCACATTTTACATCTCTACTCCAGGAATATTCGGCGTTTCGTTGGCATTCGGCAGTACTTTGTCTCTTCTGCATGGTCATATCTGTTCATCTCCATGGGCGGAACTGCGATCTTGTGCGCTCTCTTTCGTGGTTTCTCGCCTGCTTCTATTTGGCAGATTTTCCTGTTTTCTCTCGCATGTTTATTCATCATCTGATGCGTCTGCTCGTTCCGCTGATGGTTTGGATTGTTTGGGCCTCCCAATTCGCGCGTGTTTTTCTTTTTTCAGTCTTCCCAAAAACGCGGGTTGTCTCCTTTTTTTTCTCGTGGCTGTTAGTCGCACCTCCGTGCCATTCCGCAAAGCCTTGCGTCCTCTTTTTTCTTTTTCTCTTTAAGTCAGTTTTTTTTAATGTTCAAATGACCGGACTCACCAATTATGCTTTCCTGGTCCGCACGGCACACAGTCCTCGCTCTGATTTTCGCTGGGTAGTTTTCTCCTCGGTTAGTTCCCCTCTATTATGTTCGGAGCGGCCCTTACTCGGTGGCCTGTGGACGGAAATCTTACACGACTCTTGAAGTCCTCGCGTTCCTTGAGATCACGTTCCTCCATCTTGTTCCTTGCTTCCGGGGAACCCCCCAGATCTTCTCTTCTGGTCTATTCCATAGATCTTTCCCATCCATGCGAGGCGTGACGGGAACGAATAATTTGGACCGCCGGTCTTCGGGATGACTTTCTTTTTTCTAATTTTTTTTTTCGGAGAGTCTCTCCACTGGGTGTCGTTGGTTGCGTTGCAGATACAGATCACTGTGGAGTTCATGATGTATATCGTAATGTACCGTTTGTCCCCCGGACTATTGATGCTATTGGCCCTTCTCCATAGAATGCCTTGCACTTTTTGCTAATGCTGACCGCTTAGCACGGAATCGCGGCTCTTCACGACTCAGTCGATTTTCTTTTCCCCAACCCCACATCCCCTTCTATCATAGAGAGTTTTTTCTTCCACCTTCTCTTTTGAACTCCCTATCGATCGGCTTGCTTTCTCGAATATCTGCTTGCTTGTCTTTCTTACATCTTTCTCTCTTATTTGCTTTATTTTTGACCTTGGGCCGCACCACGGCGTCCATCACCAATACTCTGCCGCCAGGATTGCGACTGGCTTTATTTGTTCAAATCCGCCACACTATCCTCTTACCCCCCGCGTTTTTGTAGATCCTTTTGAAGCTTCACCAGCCCCTCCGTTTTCGGCCGCCCAATTCCCCTTCCGCGAACTGTCTTCGAATCAATGATTGTTGCGCACTTACGTCCAGTCTCTCAAGAGGATTTTCCCCCCCTATGAACTTGGCCCTTACTCCTTCGGCCGCATTTTTCAGTTCGAATGGCCTTTAAATTACCCAGTTGCAAGCGACTTCCCTTTCCTGCCCCTTCGAAAGAGACTTGTCTTCGGTTTTTTATTTTAATGGAATTTCATTTTTTGTTTTTGTTGGGCCCGTTCAGCGCCAAGCTCTCTCTTGTCTCGCACAGTCCTTGCCACGGTGGTTGTTTTTAAAGCTCCTGTCCAATCTTCCACCCATGCCCCGCACCCTCGGCTTTAGGCTCGCAAATTTTTGGTTTGCTTCTTTTCTTTTTCATCTGACCTCGGACGCTCAGGCTTCTTGTTGGATTAATAACACAGTCTCGTCCCATTCGTGTCCCTTGCCCGAAGTTTGTTCAGGTCTTTTTCTTCTTGTCCTGCTTCGGCTTTAAGTTGCATCATTAATTTCCTTGGCGCTCCCGAGTGTCTCTTCCTCCCCCCCTTCCTTTCCGTTTCAAACTGATAGGTAATTCTTCTTTCCTGATAGGAACCCGGTCCCCTTTTTCCTCTCCCTTTCCACCGTGCCGTTAGGGGTGTTACATGACTCGAACCCTTTATACCTCCCCTGTGGAGTGTTGTTTTTTTTTGTTTTCCTTTTTTTTTCACGCTCGCCGTAGCTTTTCCCTTCACCCCATTGGTGTCCACTTCTACAACTGGGTTGCAACCCCTCTCTCTGATTTTTCACCAGGTGTTTTTCACCTTGTGTTGGTGTCAATCAACTCCGGCACCCAACGCGTCCCCAGCCATGTTCCCACATTAAGAGTTTTCGTTCGGGTGTTTATCCGACTACCCCCCTACCCCCCTTGGCAAAAAACCACCGATTACCTCCCCTTTCCTGCCCAATACCTGAATCCCCTCACTTTTATTCCCTACTCCCTTCCACTCGGCAATTCCCTCACTGGCTTTTGTCGTAGAGAAGTTGGCCTGTACCCTGTTGCGTTGGCCCTTATGAGTTACTTAAAGGTCCGTTCCCTTTTCCCTCTCCCACAACTTTTTCTTTTATGTACCGCCTACCTCCCCGCTGTGTAATCGTTTGCTTTCCCGCGGCCGACCCGCCCGTCAGTTTCCTCTCTTTGTGTTCAATCGTTCGCCTTTGGCCTTGACCTTTCCCCGACCTGATTCGTAACTTGGCCTTTCCTTCCCAATGGTTGTAAACTCTTCCCGTTTTTATCTCTCTCACTGTTGTGTTGCTGGACTATCTCCTCTTGTTCCAGACATTGGACTTCTTTCCCCCTTTCCGTTCTTCCTCCTTTTCCCGACGCCCACACTATCTGCGATTAGCTGAGTTAGTGATGCCTTCCTTTTGTGATATGTTTGAGAGGTCTGTCTATTTTGTTTGGTTCTCTTCCACATACCTACGGCTCGTTTTTATCGTGTCATTTTTCCGTCATTCCCTTTGGTGATTTCTTTTTTGGGTTTTCCCAACCGTCGCGTCAGTCCTGAGATCATTTATTGACGGAAGTACATTTTTGGCCGCTCTCCGTACCCAAAGGTCCTTTTCTGCCCTTCGTTTGGAGAAGGGCGTAAAGTTGCTTCATCTTCGTGTCCCCGGTTCCTTTTCCAGTTTTTGCCGATTTTTCTTACCCCCTTTGTTTTTTCTTAATTTTCTTTCTTTTTTTTTCCTCTTAAACCACCTATGGAGTTCTACCCCATCGGGATGGGCTGAGATTCGTTGGTGCCGGATCTTTTTTTTACCGTCAATTTGAGAAACCCTTGGATTTTTATCTCTCTCCCCCTTTTCCCTCCGATAAGGTATGGGTTTTCCCCTTTTTATTTCCCCAGGGGGTCCTTCACCTTCGACCGGCGAGCTTCACCTCCGGGAAATCTGACGGCCGCCCCAAACCCTTCTCTTTCGGTCTCCCTTTGTTCCTTAGTCTAACCCCTAGTTCCCCTTTTTCCGGTTCGTAATTAATGACAGTTTGGCCATCGATTGGACGCGACATGATGCTCTATAGCTCTCTTTCTCTCTCCATCTTTCTTCAAGCCAGGTGCAGGCGGCATTTTCTCTTCTCCCCTCCATCGAAATCGAGACTACTCTTCTCCTTACTCTTTTTGTTTACTCCAAACTTAGGGGCGTACCGACACCGACTACTTTTGCTGCCCCCACTCCTCAAGTCCTTTTCCTATCGTCCCGGCGCTTGAATTTTACGTATTCCCTTTCCTCAAATGCCCTTAGAAAGTCTTTCCCTCCATGTACGGAATGGTTTCCTGCTTTTCGCCTGCTCGTACCACTTTTTGACGTCCTCTGTTCGCCAGGTAGCGCAGCTTGGCGCTGACCCATTTTTTTCTCTCTCAAATTCTAAAGAATACCGTCATACCGGCTTCTCTTTGGCATCGGATTTTTTCCTTGCTGTCCACTGGTTAACTTTTCTTCTTTCGTCCCTTAGATGATGCATTTTGGCTAATTTTAGCGCCGGCGTCTCCCATGGGGGTTGCGTTCTTCTCGTTTGCTCGCCCTTTTACTTGTTCCAACAGCCTGGTTCCTCCTCCAGTTATGCTTTTTTTCTTTTTGGGCTTCACCTTTCTGTTGTCCCTTCTTGCGAATTGACCAATCGGGTGTCGACGGCGTCGTTCTTTCTTTTGAAGCTAAAGACATTCCCCCTCCCAGTCATCGGCCGGATTTTGCTGGTTTACTGCCGGCTTTCCTTCCCCGCACCTCAGTCTTCGTCAAAAAGATGATCACTTCGCTCACGGCAACGAGCGAGTTATTCTCTTCTCCGCTGTATGGGGATTTCTTTTTGTAAAGATTCCCCTCATTGCATCTGCCCATGCGAGCGGCTTTTTCCATGTGGAGTCCTGCTCCTCCACGTCCGTCTGATTTTTTTTTGTTTCTTTTTCGTGCATCATTCGGTAGCATAGTCTTCTCCTTTTCACCCACTCGTTCTCACCCTCTTCTTTCTCCGTGGGCCCGCACTTTCTAGCAGATCATGGAAAAGTTTCCCGAGGAGCTGCAGTTGCACGCATTCTCCTGGCTATTGAATCTCTCCTTTTTTCTCTCTCCTTCGTGTTTTTTTTTCTCGTCTTCTTCCCGGGCGTGGTTTTGCTTTCATGCGCCTGACCTTTCTCTTTTTCCCCCTCATAGTATGAAATGCAGGTTCTGGACGATGATTTTCTTTTGTGGATTTCTTTGTTCATTCCTTTCAATTTTTAAGAAGGATTTGACCCCCTATCTCCCGGGACCTCGCGCCTCAAGAATCCTTTTCATTCTATTGAGTTCAACCCTTCCTGTATTTTGCGCTTCTTTTCGGTTTACGTAAGGATTTTTGCCCCCCTCCCTCCGAGGAAACTTCTTACCAGTTTGATCGCTCGCTTTTATTTTTTCGGCGTAGCGCTCCTTCTTAATATTTCTTGTTCTCCTAGTTTGCATTGGTCCTCCCCCTGTTGTCACAATCAAAAAATATTATCGCAGGGCTTTTTTAGATTTTTTCTCCGGCAGAAATACCTTAGGCCCACCCGCTTTCTTGTTTGCGAGCTCTTTTCACCACGCGCGCCTTTGGTGCGGCCCCGCCCAATACCCCTTTACGGCCTTCTAGAATCAATGTGGTTTGAAATCTTCCCTGCGAGCAGCTGATCCGACTTTACCCCCCCCTTTTTCAAGACGGTCATCCAGACTTTGCCTCCGCGGTGTACTGCTCCAGGGAATGAACCTCCCCCTTTTCCCTGCGCGGAAAGCCTTTTATCTCTTTCCCAGCTTTCGCCCAGCGACGGTCTCCCCCTGGCTTCACTTTGCATATAGGTCTAATGTATGTTCCTGTAAGAGCCCATTTCTACCTTGTACCCGATTAGGCACTGCTTTTGGTTCATTGGATTTCCCTTCACATGCATACGGTCGGAATCTGGTAGAAAATCTTAGGTTTGGACGGGAATTCTTTTTCAAGCGCCGTTTTTTTCTCTTCAGGCGCTTTTCTTTTTTTGAATTGACCCCTTTCCAGGTTCGGGGACGCCAGCTTTTGCCAGTTATTGCTTGCAGTCGTAGTTCTTGCTAGATGCCTCGTTCCAGCGCAAGGGCTGTCCCTCTGCGTTGGCTTCCCGGGCTACCCGTTGTCATCCAATTTTGTCCTTCCTTTATTGTTCTAATACGATCACAACTTCAATTTCCCTTTTTTTGTTTTCTGATCTAGCACCAGTGTTTAAGAAATGGCTTTTTTTGGCGTTCTCTGCTTTTCTCCCGTGACCCGATCGCTATTTTCTTTATTCTTCCCTTTTTTTCACTCCAAACTGGTCCCGTTGACAATCTTTATTCGTTGTCCTCCCGCTCCCCCTTAAAGCCTTTTCCCCTTGCGGGTGCACAAGACCCTTGCCACCCACAAATTCTTTCTTTTAGCCTCCCCCCGAGTGTTTTCTCATATTTCTCCCCCCTACCACCCCCACCAAGTTCTTTTAAACCCACAAGCCTATCTTTTCCCATTTTTCCCCCTCCTCACCATAACTCGTTGTGAACATCAACCATATAATGCCCTTAAGCCATGTTCGTCACCCCTG
>Ga0179593_1369318_pt1 | contig 15431 bp, 15 predicted proteins | sample CZODoug2_1_08_16_FD_185931 | JGI IMG/M metagenome (GOLD analysis project Ga0179593, IMG submission 185931) | Vadose zone soil fungal communities from Angelo Coast Range Reserve, California, USA - CZODoug2_1_08_16fungal (PacBio error correction) | ecosystem: Environmental > Terrestrial > Soil >... | reverse complement strand
CACCTCCTGGCTTTAAAAGGCATCGACGAGATCCGGACACAAGAGGATGAGAGACTAGTTAACTACGGTTTTCTTCCTCGGACTCAAAGCCCCCACCCCCCCATCTCACCGTTTTCCTCAAGGTCGGGTTTGCCTCGCCCTACTCGTTCTCGCGGTCTTTCGCTTCTTTTCTGAACGGGGCACCAATACCATTTCCGCGGCCGTCCCCCAGCCAGGACTCTACGGTCCCTTTCTCTTTCTCACCGATTCCTGTATCAGCGAACCTTGTCGTCGTGTACCGGCCTGGATTTTTTCGTCGCTCACGTCTCCCGAGCACACGGCGGGGTGGTTTTTTCTTTCCGCGACCGGTTCTAGGCCCTTCCACCTCGCCTACGGTGCCTACCTTGGCTGGCGCCCTGCTGGTCACACGGAGTAAAATACGGTCCGCAGGCCCCTCCGACCCGGGACTTGTTTTATCACGATTGCTTCCCTGCCCCGTTGGCGCGATGGCTCGGCTGATCTCGATTGTCCCTAGCGCGAGGGGCGCTCAAACCCACTTTTACAGGACCACCTTCTTTCCGAGATACCCGCGCCCAGATTTAGGCGCGAGGCGCACGACCCGCTGTCTTTCGACCTGGTGGCTTTACGCGCAAATCCTAACAAGAACGAGTTTCCTTGACTGCGACGCTTTTGTATGACGTGGTTACGCGAGTGTTCCATACGAGCCCGACACGCGCTCGACGTGGTTTTGGTCCCTCTCTTACACCTAGCGCCAGATGAGGCTCTTTATTTGCTCGGCTTTTATCCTTTTCCCAAGTTCTGTCGATTTTCTGATCGCCTTCATTCATGTCGGCTGATGGATGACCGGCGCTCCCTCAGGAAAGACCCGCGTTTTAATACTACCTTGCCTTTTCCACGATACGCGGTTACAATCGGTGCGCTTGGCCGGCCCAATTTGCACGAAGAAGGCCATTTTTTTCCCCTGTTTTCCCAGTCCCTTTTCTCCCTTGATTTTAGTGGTTCCTTTCTTCTTTTTTTCTGGTGGAACGCCGTTTAACGGCGGACGCAGTGCGGCGCGCCACTCTTTCCCTCTCCCACTGTTTCTGTCCCCCGGAAAGTTTTGGCCTGCTGTCAGACGTGGCTAGAAGCCTCCCCCTTTGACACCGGTTCTCGAACGTCGGCCGCGCCGGCCGTCAACCGCGTACGCCGAGCAGGTAGGAGCCCGAAAGTGTGTAGGTAAGAAGCGCAGGGCCTGGGTTGAGGCCTTCGCTTGATTAGATGTAGGTGCCCTCTTCTCCTCTTTTCGCCCCTGTAGGTTGTTCTTCCTCTGGTGGGGGGGATCGTCCGGCAAGACGCAAAGTTGGGCAGGAGTCGTTCCCCCCCCACGGTTTGTCTGCTCAGGATTGCGTGCTCCTGCGACGTCTTCTCGCCAAGGTTCCTCCCGTAGTACAAGCGCCAGGTGTCCGTACGTTCTTCCCCCCTTCCCCCTTTTAGCCTAGCCAGCACACGGCGGCTAAAACGCATTTTCCCCTCCTCCGTTTTGTGTTTTTAGCACTACAGTTGCGTATTTTCAGCGAGCTGACTGTCCTGGAGCGTTCCTGCCATGGCTTTCTTCAAATGTGGATTGATGACGTCGACGCTGACATAAGCCTGACCTACCCGTTTTTTTCGCTCTTACCGGCACATCCGACGAGCAGATAATCTGACTCCGTGTCTTTCACCTGCCTTCCTCCGAGGTGAAGTCCCTGCGGGCCAGTTGAAGTCCTTGCCGCTTCCTCCTTCCTCCAGGATGATGATCGACCTCCTCGTTTAAGGCGGGATTCCGACTTCTTTCCGTGACGGTTTTGCGGCCCGTCGTCGCTCACCGATTTTTTTCCCCTGTTAGGCGGCTCTGTAGGTTCCGTTTGGAGAGCGGCCGGTCATGACATCACCTTCTGTCTTTCCAATGGGGAGGCCTGTCTATGGGTCGCTACATAGGGCAGCTCGTTCCCTTTCTCGTCGTTACCAGCTCCCTTCCACATAGAGTGTTTTGAGTGCAGCGGGGGTACTTTTTGGCAGCCCCGGGCGCGAGTCGCGGCGCTTCCCCGGTGGGTCCAGTACTGCGGGGAGCCGTAGAGACCGAGTTGATCCCTTTTGCCCTGGTTTCCAGTGTACGGGGGTCCCTTCGAGGTTACTTATCACAGACCGCGTCTGCGCGAATCCGGCGGCAAGCTCTAGTCCTCCGCGAAGAGTGGAATCTTTTCCGTCCTGCTCTTCTCTTGATTTTATCTCGGAGTACTCACGTCGTGCGGTTTTTTTCCCCATGATCACGACCTTTTGTTTTGCCCAGGGCCATCGCGATCCTCACCCTCTTTTATGAAGCGGACAGCTCGGGTGGGTGGTTTCCTTTTTTTCGGATGATGACATTCTTTTTCTCTTCCTGGGCTTAGGTGCGCTTCCCTCGAGTCGAGCAGTTGGGGCCTTTACCGTCTCCCTTTTGGGTTCATCGCGCCTTTCCCACGATCGTCGTCCCCCGCATGTTGAGCTCGTCTTCATTTCCCCTCCCTGTCAAACGGGTCCGTCCAGCTGTGAGCCTGCGGCTTTATTTCAGCGTTGAAAAGGTTCACCTTGTCGCTTGTCCGAACGTAGGACGCTTGGGGAATGTTCCTGAGCCTTTCCGTCCAGCAGGACTTCCCACAGATTTTTCGCTCGAGGCTTGAAAAGTTTTTGGGGCCAGGAGCCCTTTCCTTCCCCCGTCGACGGAGTGCCTATCCCAGTTCTCTTTACAGGCTTCACCTCCGGTCGGTGCTTTCTTTTTCGGTGCATGCGCCGACGTTAGTCGTTGTTCTTTTTTTCGCCTTTTTCGACCGTCGCCCTAGCTTATGACCCTCCCCTGATCGGTCCCGGAGCGGGTCCCATCCACGTTAGTTTTCTTTCCACTGCGCTGCCCCCGATCCGGCTTTTCTTCTTTTTACTTGCGAGACGAGGGTTGCAGATTCTTCCTTTCCTAGTTAGAGCCAGGGATGTTGCCATTTCCCTCCGAGGACCATCTCTCTCTTTCCCCTCTTGTGTTGAAGATGTAATTCTTTTCTTTTTTCCAATCATGTTTTTTTCCACTCCCCCCAGTCCCGACTCTCTCAGTCCCCCCCTAGTGTGTTCCTGAGTCCTGTTGGCCGGCGGGTCTTCTGGACCCCCCTTCCCCCCCCCCCCGGTGCCTTCCATCTCACGCGCCCGGTCTCACGGTTAGGAGTCGTTTTTCTCTCGTGTATGGATTTGCCAAACACGTCCTTCCCCGGTCCAGAAGTTCCCTCCCTACCCCCCTTAGGGTCCTGTTTCTCCCCCTTCCCTTCTATCAGCGACTTCTCTGTACGGACGCATTTCCTGCGAACTTTGCCACGTCCTCTCCGTCCGCCTCAATAGGGGCGTTCCTCGGCGAGGTCCTTCTTTTCATGCCCGTCCCTAGCCTAACGGGCGTCTTCTTCGCCCGTGCCCGTCACCACTTTTTCCTGTTTTCCATCAGGCGCCGCTCCACCCTGGGCGGCGACCCTTGGAAATAGATGATACGAGCTTTTTTTCCTGCGTGGCCTCTGAGTCGGATCTTGTCCAGAGCGCCCCTTGCCCCTCTTCACCCACGGTTAGGACGTTGACCCTTCTTACGCTTGAATGCGGATTCTCCCCATCTCTGCCTTCGTTGTTCTGACCTGGTCGCCTTCCTCTTCCCCCCCGGCTACCTCACTCCTTTTTCTGCCCTCAGTCGTTTCTGGTGCTCGCGATTGCTTTCGACGACAACTGATTTTTTCCGTGATCGAGACTTGACCAGTTCTTTCTTCAGAGGGTTATCCCGCGAAGATCGTTTATCCTTCAGGATCTGATCGGTCTTACCCCGCGTACTGTCATCACCCACGACCCCTGTACGCTTTGGCAACTCATTTCTTCTCCCCGGTCATGTTTGGTCGGCTGGGAGAACGGCGGCGTAATCATCGCTTCCTCTAATGCCCTACCCAGGCCTAGCTCAAAATCAACCTGACACTGGATCGTTTTTTTCCTCCCCCCTCCTTTAATTCCCGGGCTGACCTTCCCCCCCCTGCTGAAACCTCTCCTTGGGAATGCACCGAGGTTTTTACTGCCTTTCTCCCTTTGGGGAACGACGGACCGGACGCTTGTCCTTTCTCCCATATGACCACTTTCCCCCGGAGTAAGCCAGGTAATGTTGTCTTTTCCCGAGACGCCCCCCCTCTCCGCTAGTCAGCTGCCCCTTTTCTCCCCTATTGACGAGACGCGGAGCGAGTCGCCCATTCTTCCGGCATTAGGCTTGTAGAGCGTAGAAGCGTCGGACTATCGTTGGAGTCCTTCCCGTCAAGGAATTCACTTTTTTGACGCGCTTTTGCTGCACGCGGGCCAGGAAGTTTTTTCCTTTCTTCCAATGGTAACTGGGCGAGGGTTTGGTGGGTTCTCTCCCTTCTTCATCCACCGTGTCCATTTGCCGGGTGGTCCTTTTCAAGGGCTTCAGGTTAGGCATGCTCAGCGTCTTTACGAAAGGTTACGCCAGTCACAAGATCCCCCCCGTTTTCCAGTCGTATTTCAGTCTGAACTTTCCCCCTGGTCGGTTTCAAACTTTTATATATATTTACTCCTCCTCCGTTGGTGTTTTCTCTATTCTGCTTTACTTAGAATTCCCGTGTGCGTGGTTTTCAGCATGTCATGGAAGGTACGGCACTGCTACTGCGGAACTTTTTGCTGATCGGGCGCAATACTGTCCTTCCTTTTTTTTTCCTTACGCCCGGATGGGCCACCACGGTCTTATTTTCTATGCACCCCCAGCTGTCTGCCCCCCCACTGTACAGGCGAATGACAGTTGCCGAGTGACTCAACTGGCCTCTTGGCCCCCCTTTCAGTCATTGACCTCCCTTCTTTCACTCGGATCCTGTTTGCTGGACCGCCCTTCTTCTGGATTCCTTCCCTTCTTCCCCCTGCTTGCGTCCTTGCTCCGGGACTCGTCGTTACCGTTTTAGCCCTTTTGCAAGGAGCGCGCGGGCACGCCGTTTTGATCTTTGCATCCCCCATTCGGTTGTACTTGTGGTAATTTTTTGGATTCAGATTTGTCCTTCTTGTTTGTTTTTCCGCCGCCGTTGAGCGTTCCCCCACGTTCACCCCCCCCTCCGTTCACAAATAAGGCGGTGACTTTCCTTGGGGACCAGCCCCGGTATTTTCTAGGGAGTTTCGTCCACGGGTCGTTCATGCCCCTGCGGGGTCCTAGAGTGTTCGTTGAGCATTCCAGGTGTAGGTTCTGCGCAGGGTCGTCATATTCTCCTTTCTCATACCGATTCCTTTTCTCTATCTTTCGGACTCCTTCTATCCCCGGAGCTCTTTTTTGGTGGGTGATGAACAGTCTCGCTGCCGCTCATCGGATTGCGTTCTCTTCCCCCTCTTGTGCACCCAACGTCGCGAGGTGGGAGGCCGTCCTGATCCCGACTCTGTTTTTTTTCTCCTTTTTTCCCGCCTGATAATCACCCTCTTGGATTCACGCCGGCAAGCTATGCTTCTTGAGATTCTCTTTTGCGAGCGCCCTTCCAAGATTGGACTTCCTTTTCCGCCGGCTTTTTTTGATAGTTTCTCTTTTGTCTTTTACCTGGAGCCTTTTTTTAGCGCTTTCATCGCGTCTTTTCTGGCCCTTCGCGATATAGCTCCAGCGCATGCAGTTCTCCTCTCTTCTCTCCTCTGTCGACAAGCGGTTTAGCCTGCTTCCGTCCCTTTTTTTACGATGACGATGTGAGGCAGGCGTGCGCCTCCTACTCGCAGTATGATGGCCGTGATTGAGTTCTTTTTCTCCTGTCCCTCCCTCGGCCGGTTGGTTGAGTTTTGACTTTTCCCTCGTCCCTTCGTCACCCCCCCGCCATGAGTATGCCCCCGTTTTCCCTGCGGATTCTCCAGTCTAAGGTTCCCCTTCTTCCCCGGTCGGTCATTGGTTTTTTGCCCCTCGCGACCTGGAAGGGCCATCTTAGGACCTCCGTCTCCCTCGTTCTTCCCTCCTTGAGAAATTTAATCTTTCTCGGTTGGTGTAGCGGGACTCACCCCTTCTTTTTTCCGGGTACAGTTGGAGACCGCCTCTCCTTCTTCTTTCGTTTAGGGGGGCATCTCGTGCTTTTTAGTTTGCTGGTGTCAGTACGTTCCAATCAGCTCGATTACTTTCTCTCTTTTAATAATTCCGTTATTTTTTTCTCTCTTCTTCTTTTACTGGTACGTCTCACAACGCACCTCGGAGATCGGACACCAGCGTCTGTCGCGGACTCTCCTCTCCGTTGGTGATCGTGTCGCATCTGAAAAAAGACCCCCCCCCCTTTTCCGAACGGCATTTCGTCATTCCTCTTTCTCGTTTCCCCTGATGAGAGAACGGTTCCACCCCCCGGCTAACGGCGCTTTCGGCAGCAACCCGGACTCTTTCCCCTTCCCCCCTTGCTTTCATTCCACGGATCTTTTTGCCGGTTATTTTTGCACGCCTCCTTGCCGTCAGCCTAGCTTAACCTTCTATGGTTCTGCCCTTTTCTTCCGGCGCGCGCCTTTTTGTCCCTCCTTTCCTCCTGATCTGCCGCACCGCCCCTTGGTCACCAGCTGCCTTTACGGCGGCCAAGTCTCACCGTGGCGGCGACCCCTTTTTTCTGATGCCCGATGCCCGAGATGCTTATCCCCCTCTTTTTTCGCGATCGATCGTGCGAATTTTTTTTCTGCAAGCCTCCCAACTTTTTTGCTAAGGTACAGGCCCCACTGCTTTACGCGATCCACTCAACTCCTCGCCCAGATAAGAGAAGGCTCCTATTTTCACTTCGGCTTCCTCTCCCGGCTACGCCTACCTTTCCTCTTTCCGGATGCCGGGTGTTTGATGCTCGATTTTCCCTGTCTCCCCCGAGTTTCGTGATCAGGCCCGAGCATTTCCCCACCCCTCCTTCTGTTGGTTGCGGCGAGCAGACCCCCCCCATGTTCCTTATTTTAGGTCTCCTCTTTTCTCATACAAAACTCCCTGTTCTTCTCTATCTGGCCTCTTCAGTAGACGGTAAGCTCCGCTTTTTTTCTTCTGCTCTTCTCGATGGCCTTCTTCCGCGATTTCGCATCCCTACAACAGTTCTGCTCACCCCCTCCCCCCTCTGACCCTGTGTAACGAGGGCTTTTCCCGGAAATACCGTTTCCCTCCTCCGACATTCCTCCCTTCAACGGGCTGCCGTTCGAAACCCCCCCCCTTTCAATTAGAGCGGCTGACCAGATTTTTTTTCCTTTCCTCTGTAAGCGTTTGGGTCCCACGCTGCCAGAATTTTTGTGAGTCCCCTTTTTTTTGACATGCAATGTGACCCGTCCTGTCCATTAAGTTTTGCTGTCAGACCCTAGATAACAGGGTTTCTCCCTTATTTCCTTTTTCTTAGCGCTTAGTTGAAGTATTCTTCCTTCTCGTGAGTCTTTCCATCCTCTCTCATTTCCTCCTGATTGAAGTGGCTCAATTCCTTTGCTGCTCCGGTGCTGAACTCTTTCCAGGGAGTTGTCGGCCACTGTTGTCAGGGTTCTTTTTTTTGCTTCAAGTCCGTGGCCAAGTGCTGCGTTTTTCGCGACTTTCTGGCCAACCACTTTTTCAGGGGAGGGCAAGCATTTTTAGTAATGCCTGCCTCCCCCCTTTTCCGTCCCATTTCCCGTTCTTTTTTTTCTTATTCAAGGACGCTGACCAAAGCTTTTTCCCCCCTTCTCTATTCTCTTGTATTGGAGAGAGGTTTTGTCCTCCTTTTTTTTGGTTTTTTTCAGCGAGCTGACCGGGTTCTTTTAATGATGGAGATGGGACTTCTGTTATGCTTACGTCCCCCTACCCGGCTCCTTCCTCCATTTTTCATTTTGTGGCTTTGCTCACTTGGTGGATTTTCTTTCCCAAGAGTCGTAGCAGAAAAGACACGTTCCGTGAATCCACCTTTTCGGCCTTCTATGGAAGAGCTCTTCTCTCTCCCTTGCCCTTGAGAGCCCCTACCCCTTCCTTCGACGACGAGGGTTTCTTTTCTCTGATCCGCCGTTTTTTCGGCGACAGATATTTCCGAAAGGGAGTTTTTTCTTTCACGCTTTTCTTCTCTTCTCCCCTTGGATCAAATTAATGGCTCCATACGGTTTCCCCACGGGCAGGCCTGTCCCTTTTTGCTAAGAGCTGCTTCTTTTTCGGTTCCCCCCCAAGGATCCTTCCTTTCTGTCACCCTGTGCAGGACGGTCCTGGTGCAGAGGGGGGCCTCACGTTTGTCCCCGGGTCGCGGCTTAAATTTTATTCTTCCCCCTCCCCCTGCTTTGAAGGGGAATTTCTTCGGTTGTAGGATGTCTCTTTCTGGATGATGTCCTTCGAGGGCATCCCCGCGACCCGCGTACCTCCCTTTCCCTTTATTTTCCAGCAGCATCTACAGTTGTGGGTGTCCATTTTTTCCTCTCCCTACTCAGCTTCCCCATCTCCCTCGCGAGGATTTTGCCAAAAAAAGTTGCCTCTTCGTCGGATTCCCCTGTCCTCCTAGGTGTCCTGTCCTCATTTCCCCTCTCCTCATCAAAAGGGAGCCCTAAGCTGTTTTGTCTTCTCCTTCCTCCCCTTATTTGTATGAATGCCATGTCGCAGTTTCTTTTGCGACCGAGAATGGGCCCTTGAGCGTGATCGCGGCAGTTGCATGTACCGGTATGCACGGTTGCTTCTTTTTTCCTAGTGTGCCCACGTCGTGATCTCGTTCTTCTTTCCCCGACTCTCTCATGTACCGGTGCCTCGGTTGCTTATTCTTCCCGCTTTCTTTAAAGCTGCGATGGTGCTGGTCAACCGTGGCAGCAGCTTTAGTGTAGGCGAGTTACCTTTTCATGAGCTCTCTCTCTTCTTTTTTCCTCACACCATTTAGCTCCTTTCTTTCCTCCTTCCCTCTCGTCCTCCCTTCTTACTTTCTTGAGCGAAGGTCTTTTTAATCTTTCTTTTCTTTTCCCGGATTCCCTTTGGTGGTTGGAATATTGCCCCTTTTTTGTGTCTTTTTTTGTGCTGGGCCTTCTCACTCTTCTGCGAAACTGACGACATTGCTCAGGGGAGGTTTTGCCAGCACCTCTAGTGGTTCCCGGTTCTTTTCGATGTAAGACCCCCCCCCCTAAAGTGTCTCGGCTCTCTTCTTTAGACGCTTTTTCCTAGATGCGAGTTGAGCCGTAAAATTCTGTGCCAATACTCTAAAACTAGTCGATTCTTGTTGTGGTTTTCCTCCTCTTTTCTAACGTCTGATGGGCGGGTTCCCCCCGGCCCTACGAGATCCCCATTGATCGGTCGAGCCTCCTCTTGGGACCGTCGTGTGAATATGCCTCTTCCCCTAAGTATTGATCGGCCTGACCCCCGGTCTTGCAAGTTCGACTCATCGAGTCTCGTGACTTTTTCCCCCCTCACCAGCTTCTTCGTCGGCACACACCCCCCGTCCCCCTCTGAGGTCTCTGTGATCTCTTTTTCTTTCCCTTACTTCTTACGGACATCCTGGTTCCTCTCACTTTAGGTTTTCCAGGAGCCTTCCGCCTAGACGCTTTTCCCACACCCTGCGCGTTGGTGCTGTTTAGGTTATCTTTTTTTTTTTTCCTTGGGCCCAAGTCCCACCCCTCGACTTAACCGGCTTCCCGTTTTTCGCCCTTTTAATGGTACCCCTCTGATTTTCCATAATTCCTTTATGCCAGATTCCCGGCGCCTTGTTTTTTTCCTTTTCCAGATTGATAGCTTTTTTCCCCTGAGAGTCGCGAGATCGCTCTATTTCCCTTCGCGATCCCTTTTTTTACACGGTGCTCCTTTCCCCGTCCCCTTCTCTGCCGCTCCTCCCCTTTCTCGCGTCACGAGACACGCACTGTTTTCTCCTGTCGGTCTTTCCGCTCCACGGTCTCCTTTCTCTACCCAAGAGCGTGCGCCAGATTTTCTCTTCTTTTTGGCGACGGGTAGTCCTGATCATGTCCGTTTTCTGTCCACACCCTTGGTGTCGGGACATCCCTTCCTCCTTGTCTGCCCCTTCTTTATCTCGATATGTCATCACCCCCTTTTTCCTCTGTGCTTCCCCGCTGGTTACAGGAAGCTGTCGTATTGGTCTTTTCTTTCTCTTGATTAATCCCCCTCTCCTTCCCCTTCTCATCCACAGGTTCATGGCTCAACTTTTCACCTCCGGTACCCGTTTCTCTTGTTTATGGCCTTTTCTTCCACGATTTTTTCACAACGGGATGCCCTTTTTTCTCGCCCTCCTTTCAACTTAGTTTTTTACTGCCCAATCTTTTCCCTCGCCAGACGTCGCAACTTTTCGGTCTTTCAGCTCTCCTGCTCTCTTCACCTCTTTTGCATTGTGCCCCTACTGTCCCAGGACTTGGCTTCTCCGAGAAGTCATCACGGTCTCCCCTCCTCCTGCATCCTGCCTTTTTTTTTTTTTTTTTTTTGGTTGGGTTTGGGTTTCTGAGCGCTCCGTCGGCCGCTCCCTTCTTCACCTTCGACGTATTAGGTGCGACCCGCTCGTCTGTCGCCGCAGCTGCTTGGGCCACCCCTTTTTTTTCGTCTTTTCACATTGACCCTTCCTCTGGGCCTATCCCGTGCTGCGGCTGAAACGTGAGTTCACCTGGGTAGGTTTCCTTTTCTTTTTGGGGAGAGTCTCTCCGGAAACTGCACACCCCCTTTTCTTTCTTTTTTTTGGATTTTTGCCCAACAAGGCTGTATGCACTTTTCCCTCTCCCGGCGCAGCACAGGCCACTTTCCCCTTAATTTGTAATTTCCCTTTTCTTTCTATTCAACCCTACGTTGTTTCCCCTTTCGCCCCCCCACTCTGTTCAGCTTCGTGTTTTGTCTCTCTGCTTTTCCTTTTTCCCCGACACCTTTCTGGGGTTCAGCGATCTTACCGGCTGGAAGACGTTTAAACTTTTTTGAAATTCGGAAACTGGTTTATTCTCTCCCTTTTGTCCCAGCCTTCCTTTTTGATGATACTTTTTAGTGGCGGTGCGACTTTAGTTTTTTCCCCCCCCTACGTCGATCCCGTGACTATACAGTTAATGGTTTCACTATCCCTCTTCACAGATTGAAATTTTTTCAGTTCCCGCGAGATTTGCTTCTCTTCTTTTTCACTCCCCCGACCCTTTTTCTTTGATCCTTTCTTTTTTCTAATTTGTTTCCCTTCTTGGCTTCTCACCGTTTTTCCAAGGGCTGATTGCTCTTTCAGTTGATCCTTCGATCGGATCTTCGACCCTTTGTCCTTATTTTAAAACTTTTTCTTTATTCAGTCTGTCCTCTCTTTCTTAGTCCTTGTTTTTGCTTCCCCCCCTTTCCCTGTCTACAACTCGGTTGCGAACGTAGTTCAGTTCGGGTTGACGTTTGACTTTCTCCCTTTTTTTTGGTAGGGCGGTCTTTTTGCCGTTCCCAAGCTTTCCCTTTTTTTCTTTTTTTTTGAGGGTTAGTTTTTCTTAGTTGTAGTTGATTCTCGGTTCTCTTATTCGGTCCTGCCGCTGTATAAATTCAGAAGAAGTACTTTCCACCGGAGCTACTTTCAGGGCTAGTTCAAAGCGTTCTGTCTTTTTTTTCTTCCACCGGATCCTTAGCCCTCGCCTGTGAGACATCAAAGCTTCTAGGATTTTTTACCTCTTTTTTTTCTACCCCATTCTCAAACCCAGTTTCTTTCTGGTTGTAGTGGACATTTTTTACGAGGGTAGAGGATCTTTCCCGAGAGCGCCCCCGCTGGCGCATTCCTAAGGAGAGTTTTTGATTTGCGAAGACTTTCGCGGAATGCCTACCAAAAACCGCGACCCCCCAAACCAACAAACACGGTCGCCCCGAGAGGAGTCCTTCTCCTTATTTTCTCCCAGATTTTCTCTTAAGTTTTTTTTTTCTCGTTTCTTTTTCAGTAGAGCACCGGGTTGAGTGAGTTCGTCTGGCACCCACCTATCGATCCGAGCCCACAAGAGAATTTACGAACTCTGATCATTCCCCCTCCTCCCCCGGGTACGTCCCCCTTTTTTTTGTGAGGTCTCACCCCGCTTGCCGCTTTTTTCCCCTTTCATGCGTATCCTGGGGTTTTTAGCGAGGGTTGGACTGTTTAGCACAGTTTCCCCCCCTCCCTTTGTTTTGAGCTTCGGTTGGCGCACGTTTCTTTTCGTCCCACTCCTTCCCTTTTCTCCCAGGATCGGGCTAACAGTGACACTCTGTAGGGGTTCGTCTTTTCAGGCCCCGCGCCGTTTCTTTTTGGCTCCTTTCCCTGCAGCGTGCGGACCCGAGAAAAGTTTTCTTCTTTCCTTTCCCCTCCCTTGCTCCGGGTCGAGCTGGGACACCAAGAGTTTTGGTAGGTGGTACATATGCTATACTCCGGACCGTTTTTTTTTTCTCTTTTCCCCCGCCCTCTTTGTTTTTTCCCCTTTTCTTTGAGTAGACCATTTCTTTTCCCTCAGCGCGAGACATTCCTACTAATCAGTTGGTTGCTTCTGTCATTAGTGTTTCTTTTCCTGCAATCCTATCAGATGTGTTTTTTACCTGTGGGTCCCAATACCAACTTTCCCATTTTTTGGCAGCACCGTGAGAGAGAGCGGGCGTGCTTCTTGTGTTTCCGTGTGCAGTGTCGGGTTCAGTGACCAGTCTCTTTCTCCAGCTCAACCCTCTGACCGTGATCAGAAGGAGTTCCCCGATTTATAGAGGTACTCGCTGTTTTGCTGTCCACCCTGAGCCCCCCTGATACGGCGCCGGTGCGGAAAGCAACATATTTTATTGTGAGATGTTGAGAAAGATAAGATTAGTCACGCTCTTCTCCCTTCTGTTCCGATTTCTTTCTTAAGCCTTATCTAACTTCAGTCCTCCCTCTTCTCCCCCCCCGGCGAGTAGGCCTTCCAGGATTCAGTTCTTTCTCCGGCAAGTCACTACTCCCTCTTGGCGCTACCCTTCTCCGCCTGGTTCCCCCCCTCCTTGCAATTCTTCCCTCCTGTTCACCTGCTCGTCGAACGGGGGAAATGCTGGCGTATCATCGAGCTTTTTCATGCGATTTTTTTCGGCTTTTATCGATAGTTTCCCCTTTCCTCTCAACTTTTTCTTCTAGTTCTCCCAACTGCTCTCTGATCCACGTAGAACATGAAGATTTGAGGTCAGGACGCCAGCCTTCGACTTTATACCGGTGTGGATAAGCATCACGTGGTCCTCTCCTCCCCTCCACTCGCTTTTAGAGAAATCGGGTTGCGAGCTTTCCCCCCCCCCTGGCTATTTTAAAATAGGTATTGATAGAGCCCTCCCCCCCCCCCGTCCTATGAGTTGTGGTTGTTAATCTGTGTTAGTTTTCCCTCTCCTTTCTTCCTTTCGCGATCCTTTTCCCCAACTTCTATTTGCTCTCTCTGGCCTCCTTGTCATTCCGGGTAGGTGAGGACATGAGCTATTTTTTCCTATACAGCACGGCCTAAACAAGGGAATTCCCCTTCCCGCCTTCCTTTCAACGTGGAGATGGCCTTCCTGTTCCGGGGGACGAAGACCCAGGAGAAACTTGCCTTTTTTCCGGACCATACCCGAGCCATCTCTCCCGGCCGCACCCTGTTTTGAGCAGTGGGGTCCCTCCGAGAAACTCTGCCTTACTCCCTTTCCGGAGCGCCCTGACAGTCCCCCCCCCCCAACACCCCCCCCCCCCCCCCCCCCCCCCCCCACCCCCCCCCCCCACCCCCCCCCCCCCCCCCCCCCCCTTGTGACCTTTTTCATTCCCTCCGGAAGGGGTGTGTAATGTCCCTTCTCCCTATTCAACTGCGTGCCCTTTTAGAAATGAAAAGTGTGCGCAGTGTGAAGGCGGCTTAGGAAGTCCACTTCGAATTGTATAGATCCTTTTCTTGGTCGCTCCGCGCATTTTAGCTTTTTTTTTCTTCCCGTCGTCCTCGGCAAGGATTCCTTATGTTAGAGGCAAGTTGTGCAAAGGCCGGAACGTTGGCGCGCTGTCCCTTCCCGCGATGGTGTTGAGGGTCGTTTCTCCCCAAGACCAGTCTTTTTTTTTTTTATTTTCCACCAGGGTAGGGTCTGAAGTCCTTCCTCCCTCCTGACCTTCCAAGCGCCAGGGTGCAGTATCAGGGAAGTTCAGATAGATGACCACCCAATTCTTCTACAATTCCCATCTCTTTATGTACGTTGTGTGTCTCTTGGGCTTTTGTGTTGTGGTTCCCCCAGATCTTTTTCCTTTTTTTCCCTTTTTTCCGTCTCACCTGGCTCTTGTACTGGCCCTTTATGCCTACGTCGTCCCCTGATTTGACCTCCATCCTGACCGACGTGGGTTACGACAGGACAGAAGCTGGACACGTTTGAGCAGATCTCCCCCTCTGAGGAAGCCTCAGGCCCTTCTCCCCTCCCTGTGGACTTGGCAGCACATGGCTTTTGCCAAAGCTACTTCTCGGGAAGCCAGGAATCCGAAGTTGAGTGAGAGTCTTGGCCCCAGATCCAGGCTGGTTTGATAGCCTCCCTTTCTTCCTTCGTTGACAGGGAGTATTAAAAGGTTCTCCCCTTTCTTGCTAGCGGCTTCACGCCCGTTGCTTCGGATCGGTAATGACCTCCACCTCTTTTTTTTCTGGCTGACCATTTTCCATCCGTGAGTTTTTTCTCGATCAGACTGTCCTTTTTTCTTTTGCGCGGGTTCCCCCCCCTTTCAAGATAGGTACCCTTCTTTCCTTCGCACTTTTTCAAGGTGCAGCGGTGGACGCTCCCTGGATGTGGTCGTCTGTCGGGCGTCCCCGCTGATCCGGCCAGCTCCTGTTGACCTCGGGGAACTCGTTAAGCCGGCCCTTGTGTGGTCTTTTGATGTCTTCCTTCCCCAGAGTCCTTGTCTCCCTCAGCCACCGTTTCGAATCTCGGCAAAGCTCTATCAATCCCAGGTCCGGTGAGAACGGCGCGAAGACTCTAGCTCACGATCTGTTAGGTCTTTCGTCTGCGGTTTGTTTGCCTTGACCTCGGGGTTTTTCCTCCCTTTCATCCCACGATTTCTCCTTGCCTTAGCTAGTGCTGGTAGGAGCGGCGCCGTTTTATTTGGACCAGGTCTAACGGCTTCCTTCTCGTGCGTTCGCGCGTCTTTGCGCGGAGCAGTTTGGTTCCTTGGTCCCGGGTCGCTTTCGAACGCTCGCGATCTCGCGCGGCCGCAGCTGTGAGCATACGCCCCCCCCCAGTTTCCCACCGGGTCGCCTCCCCAGCTCCCGCGGCCGCTTTTCCGCTCTGGTGAATGGCATTGCTCAGCAAGGCTTTGCGAGGTGGACTTGCCTGAGCTTCGCCCGCACAGGCCTACCACTGGGTTTGAGCTCGAGGGCTCCTGAGGTGAATCCCGCTGTCACTCGTCCCGGTCGTGCCGGACGGGATCCTTCTACCTCGGTCGGTTGGCTGGGGCCTCGGCCCTAGTTAGCGTGGTTATTGGTGTCCTAACCGGTCCCAGCGAGGACCCCCCGAGTAGGCGAAATGCAAGAACCGGTACGGTTGAGTGGGAGAACCGCGTGGAGGTTGTTGC
>Ga0179593_1494571_pt1 | contig 15433 bp, 23 predicted proteins | sample CZODoug2_1_08_16_FD_185931 | JGI IMG/M metagenome (GOLD analysis project Ga0179593, IMG submission 185931) | Vadose zone soil fungal communities from Angelo Coast Range Reserve, California, USA - CZODoug2_1_08_16fungal (PacBio error correction) | ecosystem: Environmental > Terrestrial > Soil >... | reverse complement strand
CTCCTGCTTTAATTGATGCCATTGTCTCCCTGTCTCGGACTGGTGAAAACCGTTTTTTTCTTCTCTTCCCTCTTTCTCTTGTTTCCCCTTCACCCTCCCGATCTCAACATGATTGTTGTTGTTCCTCCCCACCCCGGAACATGAGGTATTTCCCCTTTCCCCAAAGATACTTTCGTCCCTTGTTTGCTTTTCCCGATTTTGGGACCCTTGGCCGTTTTCCCCCTTTAACTCCAAACTCTGTTTGACTCCCACAACTGGATCCTCATTTTTTCCGCACATTTTTGTTTTCGGTTTCATGTACCCCACCCGTTTCTCCTTTCGCCCCTCTTGGCCAACCTGATTGTTCCTTTCTTCCAAAAAACCATGTCTTTCCCCCTCTCCCCAGACAGTGACGATTTGCATTTCCCTGACCCCAACCATTACCCCCCTGTTTTCTTTTTTGCTCGTTCCTTCACAGTTTCCTTGTTTTCCCTTTTCCGTAGAGTGGTGGGCCCCCCTTCTTCCCTATGCCGTGGGCCCTTCTTTTGCGTGCTCTTTCCCGAGATGCAATTGGGTCCGATTCTGGTGGACTGCTCAATCCTTCTGATGTTGTTTTTTTTTGCGCGGGCCCCCGCTGGCCTTTTGTTGTGAATAATTGCCCCCCTAAGGATTTGTTTTGTTTTCCTTTCAGGAGGCTCTTTGGCGTCGGTTCTTCGTTTTGGGCCTCTGGCTTTTGGACATGACCCCCCCTTCTTCAAAGTAACAAGGTGGCCCTAGTCCTCCCAGGGCACGACTTGTGTTGTCGAGGCCCCGTTTTTGGTTTTGGTCCCCCCTTTCTGGGTTTACCCCGTTTTTTGAGATCTGTCATCCCGTCAAAGTTTTGGTTCTCCCCCAGGTCCTCCGTGACTTGTCCGGTCACCTTCGCGCCCTGGCCACCTTTTGGTCGTGGTTGGTTACCAGTGGGGGGATTGAGTTTCACCTTGAGGTTTGTTTCGGCGAAAACTTTTTTTTCCCCCTACTTTTTTTTCTTGCTGCAAGCGAAATCTTCCCCCTCGTCAGTTTCCCCCCAAAAGTGGTCCATACCCCAATGGAGGTTGCCCCCAGTCGTATCCGATTTGGTTCCTTTCACACGATCTTTTCGCGGCTTACTTCTTTGCTTTTTTTGGGGGCCCCAGTTTCCCTTTGTCAGTGATTTTCCATTGCACCCTTGCCTCTTCTTTCATCCTGATCCTGCACGCGCCCTCCGAGTTGAACTGTGGACCGGCCAGTTCCCAGGTCAAACGGAAGCACGGGGTTGACAATTAGACTTTCCTCTTTGGCCACGTGGTGTCCAATCCCTTTTCTTGAACTCTGAGATCGCCCCTAATCCCTTGGCCCCCCCCTTTCTCCTTGCCTGCTTGCCACCCCCATTATTCTTTCGTCACCCCCCCATCCCCTTTGTTACCGAACCACCCCTTCTTTTCAAACTGCGCGTTAGGCCGTCCACCGGGTTCTTCCCTCCTTCAATTTGCCATGGATTTCCCAAGTTTGCCCCCTGGCTTGATGGGCCCCCCTGGTTCGACCTTCGGCTTTTTTTTTTCCGGGCGCAATCTTCTTTTGAAGATCGTTTTCCTCTTTTGTCGCAATCACCCAAACAGGGGCCGTTTTTGGGCTTGTGATCTCTGGGAAGGAAGTCGGAGCCGATTGGCGTGTCCCCCGTTGAAGTCTCTTTCGTCCCCTGGGATTTTTTCTCCCCCCCCCCTTTTATCAGTTTTTGGTCGCTTCCCTTCCCAGGCGCTGCAGGTTAAGCGTAATCTTGAGGTGAGCTTTGTCCCGCTCTTTTCCTTTTTTTGTCAATCGAAATTGGCACCCTACCATTTTTCGTACCCTCCCGCCCCCCCTTCTTTTTTTGCGGGCCCAATAGGGCGCGGATACGGGTCCTGGTTGTGAAGGCGTCGTTCTTTTTTGTTGCTAATGTGCATCTGAAATACTGTTCCCCATTTTGGCCTACTTCCTTCCCCGTGGCGTTAGTCTTTGGGAAGGTTTTTTCCGACAGAACAGTCTGAAAAGATCCTCTTCGGGCCGTTCCGGTGATTGTGGCGTGGTTTCGAATTCGGCCTTTTTCCCCCCTTTTTTGCGGGTCCCCCCCCCCCTGCTGGACCTCTTGCGGCCGTTTCTCCCCCCATTGATTTCGTTTGCGTTCCATTTCCCGTTTTCTTAGCTGGGACCACTAATCAACCTTGCTGGCTTGCTGTCCCAAGCTTTTCATCACCGGGGTGCGGAGCTCAAAACAGGTTTTCGTTTTCTATCGTTCTTGGTTCAAGTATTAGACCCTTTATTTTTCGGCCCCCCTTACTTCCCCCTGCTTCCTTCTAAGTTTCTTCACTCTCCCAAGCAAACCTTTTTTGTCGTTTTTTGGTTGGCTTGTTTTTGTTTTGGGGCCCGCGAAGGATCGGTCGCGCTCCCCTTTTTTGAAAAACAAGCTGGCCCAGGGCCCTCCCAAATTTTTTTCAGCCGTGATGCATTTTTTTGGTGTCCCTCGCCAGCTGTCGGACCTGCACCCCTCTGGTCCTCGGGTCCCCCAGGAGTTATATGCCCCCCCCTTTTCGATCCCTGGAAACACTTTTCTCAGCGGGTTTTTGTTTTTCATTCACAAGCGGAGACCGGCTAAGCTTCAAGGATGGGGCCGCACTTCTTATCCCCTCTCATCCGCCTCTCCCGTCCGCCGTTCGAACGAAACGTCCGGCCCCTTTAGAACCGGCTGCTTTTGCTCTTTGACTATTTTCTCCCTTGGATTGGCGCGTGGCTTTTTGGCGTAGAGGTTGTCCTCAGGCCCCTTCTTGAACGGAGTTTTTTACACATCCCCCGATGTCAGCTCCCCTTTTCTTCAGACTGCCCTCTCCCTTGGTCAAGGTTTCTGGGGCCGAGTTCGTGGTCCTGCACTTCGAGCAATTTCATTCTCCGGGCCGTCCCAAAAATCCCCTTCCCCCCTTTGGGGCACCCGTGGTTGTCCCCTTAGGGCCGGCGGAAAGGGGCCGTCAAGTCCCTTCCAGTGCTCGTTCTCAGATTTTGACGACTTGTGCTCCTCCTTCCGGTAGTTCAGTTGCCCCTCCCAGCCCGCGGTCTGCTATTTCCCATTCCCCCCCTCCGTCGTTGCACTTGAACCTCCACATCCCTGCCTTGGCCTTTCTTTTGTTGCAAAGGAAAACGTTTTTTTCATTTCTTGCCGCCCCGGCCCGCTGACACGTTTGGTCCCGTATACGTTTTGGCCCCCGTATCGATATAGTACCATCCCGCTCCCCTGCCTCTTTCCGCACCCCCGCAAGGTCTCCTCTGCCTGCACACTGCGCCATCAGTGCGCCGGCCCCGCAAGGGTTTATCGAAGCTTCGGCTCGGTAGGAGCTCCCTTCTTCGTCAAAAAAGGAGTATCCCCCCCCAGTTAAACCCCCCCGCCGTCCCCGGTTCCCTTCGGGTCCGTTCGTTTTTTTTTTTTAGTTGTTTTAAAAATTCGTTTGCGTAGAGGCCCAAGTTATTCCGTGGGGTCCGGCGCCTTCCTCCACGCTCTGGTCTATGACTTAGTTTGTCCCTCGGTATTTCTCTCTGGGTTCTTCCCGTTCTTTTGCCCATCCCCCCTCCCCGTTGATACTACCTCCACACCTCCCCCCCATCTCCCTCCTTTCGTGAGTTCTGGTTGGAAACGCAGGGCGCCGTTTTTTTTTGGGGTTCCCCTGGGCCTGTCAAGGGTGCGCCCTTTAGTCGCAATCACGCCCTTATATTTTCCACCTTCTGATTGGGCCAGATTTTACAATCGGCCCCTCTTGATTTCCCCCCTGCCCGCTTTCCCAACCTGTCCCCTCGCAAAGGAATCCCCGTTTGTCTTTAATTTCTGCTGTTATTTTCGCTGGTCCATGGAGTTTCTCTTTCGGCGCCCAGTCAGCTGTGCGATTTACGTTAGTCCATGTTTTTTTTCGTTCGAACATAGTGTACTTCCGTTCCCTTCCCATTGTCAGTGCCTGTAATGTGGCATCGTGGTGCCGAAAATTTTTTCTTCCGCTTCTTCTCTTTTAATTTCACTTCCCTTCGTGTTTTTTTTCTTAGTGAGGGGCTCTCCTTTTTTCTTTCCCCCTACACTGGAGCATTTTTGACCATTCCGTGAACGGCGGGCGAGTTTTTCGAGCAGGTCCCCACCCTTTTGCAACCGATTTCAGGTTGACTTGTCCTTCTTCGGCGTTTTCTTCCCGCCGCCCCCCCGTCCTCCTGTGTTGAACTCCCCTTTCTTTCTTGGGGGTGGTTGCGGCTTGTTCCCTGGTTGGACCCATGGGTTGTCTGTTTTTTCCTCTCTTTCTCATTTGAGAACTCCTTTTCATTTCGTCCTGAGAAATCTTCCTTTGGCGTTTGATGCGTTTTGTTCGTCGGCCCGCACCTTCGGCTGAACCCCATGTCTCCTCCTGCTTCTGCTGAGGCAACCTGGGTGTCCGATTTTTTTTTTTTGCTGAGGGCGTGTCGTCGCGCCTTTTTTTCCGTTTCCGAAAGTAACCTGAGCTGTGACCCCGCTTCCCCTGAAGCTACCTCGGGCCGTTTTCTCGGCAGGGTTCTGATCGATCCCGGGTTTTCCCCCCCCGTTTCGACGGAAAACGTCGGCGTGGTTTGCTGCTATTTTTTTTCTGTCGTTCCTTGGCGTGAAAGCATTTTTTGCGATGCTTTTTGGCTCTTTCTTAACCTGTTGTCGTTTCCTTCCCCCTTAGGAAGGCCTAAGACCCCCCCCGTGATTTTTTCCCTTTGCATGGAGGGCTTCCTTTTTCAACCCTGGTCTGGTTGTCGTTGCTTTTGTGTTTTATTTATTGTTTTCGGCTTGTCCTTTTGGTTGGAGGATGTAGAAGTCCGTTCCCCCCCCGGGTTTTGCACTTCCCCTCCCACGTTCGGCCGACTGGTCGGCTTGGGCCTTGCCCCCCCGTGTTTTTCATGCGTTCCCCCTCCCCCCCTTTTTTTTGCGGATTATGAGACCCTGTGGATTGTCCGTTTGCTCCCCTCAGGAGGTCTTGAGTCCCTTCTGGCGACGCGTTCCCAACCTTGGAGTTGCAGCTCTTCTTCTAACCTTGCCCGCTCGTTCTCTGTCCTTTTCCCGCGTCTACCTTTTTTGCCTGGTTTCCTCCCAGTACGGGCGGATTTGGCGGGCACTTTCCGGCCCCGGGGCCCGTTCCTGACAGGAACTGTTCCGTTGAGGTTCCTCCCCACCCTTTTTGTTTTGACTCGATGAGGAGTCCTTCTCGTGCTCGGCGGGTGTCCGACCTAGTTTTCATGCTCCTTCGTTCCCACCGATTCTTAGACCCAGCAGCGCGGGCTATGCTTTCTCTATCGTTAGCTTGCACCTTCTTTTCCTTCGCGTGTGTTTTTTTGACCCGTGATCTTTTTTGCGGGCTTTTTTTTTTAGTACTATTCCGTTGCCCCCCCCATCGGGTATTTTTCCTACTTAGTTAATCTTTGCGTTAATTCCCTTCATTCTTTTCTAGAATTTTTTGCCCTTTAGTTTCCTTTCTACGCTGTATTCGGGGCTGTTCCAAGCAAAGGCATTTCAGACACCCCCCCCCCCCCCCCTTTTCCCTCTCTCTTGGCTGGGACTCTTTCTTGGTAATTCCCCTTTCTCTTTTGGCCCCGTTCGGTGTCGGGCCCTTGAATCCCCTCCGGTATCTCCCCCCTTTTCTGGGGACAACTAGACCCCGTTCGTTCTACTTTTTTCGACCTTCTCCTTGCTCTTTCTTTTGGCCTTTTTCCCCCCCTTCTTAGTATACCCTTCAGTCAGTGCGATTAGTCCCACGCACTTTTGTCTCCTGCCCTCCCCCGTCCAGGAACTCACTTTCTTTTTCAGGAGAAATCTTGTTTTTCATGTTTTGTTGGTTCGTTTGCGCCCCCGTTTGCCACGCCGTAGTCCCCCAAAAACCCCAAGAGGTCCTCGTCGGGCTTTTTCTTTTTTTCCACGGTTGGTCCGCCCCTTTTCTGCGTCTCCGATTTTTATCCGCCGTCGTTCACTGTTCGGGTCTTTTTTTATTTGCCCCAATATCTGGGGTAAAAAGCGTCGTACGGGCCCTTGACCTGTTTACTCTTACGTACTAGCCCCCCCGGCCCATTCCTTAGGCCCTATGGTGCCCCTTTCACCACCTTGTTCGTTGAGGATGGTTTCCACCCTCACACTTGGTTTGCGGTCATTTTTCCCTGATGTTTAGTTCTTCGGTCCCCACCTTTTTTGCCCCCCTCTTACCCCGGATTAACTTCCTGCTCCCTTTTTCCCGAGCCCGCCCTCAAGACCTAACCCCATCCTTTTTTTCAGACGGACGGTCTCTCCCACCGGTCTTTCACCCCTTTTATTTTTGTATGTTCCCCGCATTTTGTCGCGGTTGCAAAATTCCACCGCGCAAGGAGTTTTTTTTTGATGCTCACCCCCCCTTTCTTGCTTTTTCGTTGACGCTGTGGCAGTCTTTTTGCCAGACACTCTTTGTGACCTTTCTTTCGAGGAGACGGCCCACTTTTTTCTAGGTGTACCGATTTGGTCCCTGTTGCGCCTTTCGTGCATGTGCGTGAGCTTTTTCGAGGTTGGGGACGGGCGCTTTCCCTGGGTTTCCCCCATGCTTTTTCATTATTTCCCGGTTTTCGTTCTCCCCCCTTTGATATCCCGGGCTTTGCTGGCCGGAATGGTTCCCCCCCCTCGTGACCTTCACCCTTTCCGCGGGATCTTTTAATCCTCGGTCCCCTTGGTCTGGAATTCCTCACTACACCTACTCTGCTATTCACTGCACAGCTTTCCCGGCTAACCCCTCTTCCCAACTGGACTAGCACCCTGCTTTTAGGTTCTCACCCTCGTTGTTTCATGCGTTCTGGCCGCATGTACCTTGGGTCAAACACCTTGACGGAGATTTTTGGACTTTGCTTTTAAGAAACCCCAGGCCCCTCACCCTTCCCTTCGGTCCCCCCCTTTTCCCCCCCTCCCCACCACTTGCCTTTCCCGGCGCCTTTTACCCTTGTCGCGCATTTTCATGCCGGACTGGTTTTATTATTTTACGCCCATCTTGGGCCCCCTTGAGTTCACGGGTGTGACGTAGTTCCTTTGACTCCGCCTCTCCCCCCCCCGCAACACGCTTTGTCCTTCTGCCCTCGCTCCTGGATATGGTTCCCTGTGCGCAAAGCACTTCCAACGAGCCGGACGCCAAAATGTTTGGCCCCTTATTTTGGAGGGGTCCTATTCCCCCCCTTTTCTTCCTGACTTCAACCCCACCATTTTTCTTCTTCTTATGCCTCTCCAATTAATTTTTCTCGCGTTTTTCCCCCCTAATTGCGTTGCCCCCCCCCGTTCCTTGGCCAGAGTGCCCCCCTGGACTTTTTCCGCCCCTTTTCATTTCTTTTCCCCGACGGTCTCGGAAAAGTATGTTGGTCTGTGTGACCCCTTTCTCCCTTTTTTGTTCATTTTTTTCCCCCTCATTCTGGTCTGGTTCACTCTGGGCAGGCCCCCCGTCTTTTTTATGTGCCTACCCTCACACCTGCGTGCCCGTCGTCTCCTTTTTTCGACCAGGCTGGAGGGTTTGCCCCCTGTGTAACACCTGCCACAGGTCGGGGGTTTTTTGCACTTACTCTGGGTCAAATCTCTTGCATTTCTTTTTGCCGCAAGGTCCCGAGTTTTGGCTGCCATCGTGTCCATCATCTTTTTTGGTCCCTTTCTTTGCGGAGCCCGACCGCTGGAGGGAGTTTCGCTTTTTACCGTTCATTGTGTCTGCCCGTTCCTCCCCCCCTCTCCCGGCCTACTCCTTTGTTTTGCTCGACGATACTTTTTCCGATGCTCTCACTTGATTGTAACCCTGGTTCGTCCTCTTCCGTTCTTTCCGAGTTTACGCCGGCGTCTGGGACTACCCCCCCGCAGCTGCCCGAGGGGCATCCAACCCTCGAACTTTTTTTTTTCAATCCTCCAAAAGTCTCTTCCTAATTTTTGTCCCCGCCTCTCTGTTTCGGTTCTCCTGTTGTCTTTTTCCCCCCCTTTGGTACCCCCATCCAACGTGCCTGTTTTTTTTTTAAAATACATGTTTCTCCCCCTTTTCCTGTCCGGGTGTTAGTCATTTCCCCATCACCTTTTGATTTTTTTCCCCTGCCAAGATTATTCCCCGTTGATCTCCGTTTTTTTTTGACCATCTGACCTCCCATCCCCATGATTTTTTTTTTTTGCCAAAGTTTAGTACGTTTTTTTCCCCCCCCCCCCCCCCCCCCCCTCCCCCCCCCCCCCCCCCCCCCCCCCCCCCCCCCCCCTCCAACTTCCCTTTCCTGAGGTCGGCACACTCAATTTCCCCTTTTTTCCAAACCTTCGTACGAGGGTTTCCCACGGCGGCAACTGGTCCCCTTTGGCCTTTCCCCCCCTTGTTTACTATTGCATTAGAGATTTGCCTTGGGGTTCGAAGCGACTTCCTCCTTTTTTGGCGGTCTTGCCGAGGACGCTTTTTGGGCATACTTCCCGCAACCCCCTTCACTGGAGGTTTTTTGCCATGTCGGACTGGTTTTTGTTGCTGGCTCGTTGCTTTTTTCCTTGCTAAATTCCCCTAGTCCCCCGCCCCTTTTTTCTCGAGCGCACAGGCCGGACCCTTTTTGTTGCTTCCTGTTCTCTGCGTAGGACGGTCCAACCCCGTTTTCTCCTGTTCCCTTTCTTCATCGTTAACTTTGCCAATTTTTTTGTAAGGGTGGACCTTGGTTGGGGGAACCTTCCTCCGGGCCCCGCCCCCTGCCACAATGTGGTTTCCCGTTTGGTTGGTTTCCTTTTTTGGGTGATTTAGGGTCCCCTTTGGACAGGTACTTTTCCTTGGTCTTTTTTGACGTTTTTCTTTCCTGGACATCGTCGTCCGTCCCAATGTACACCTACATGGTTTCTTCCCTTTTTTGTCATCATCTTTTATCCACCCACCATTGTTTCTTCTTTCCAGTGGGTCTTTGTGTCGCCCCCCCATGTTTTTTCCCCCCCCCCTGCTGTTCCCCCCTTGCTTTTCAAACGTTTTCCGTGTTTCGACCGTGTCGTCCTGTCCTCCGATTCCCATTCCCCCCGGTGCTTCTCTTGTGCCGGGGTCTGTCCCATGTTCCTCTGCCGCAAAACGTTCCCCTATCCAGCCGAAACCAGAATTTGATTTCACATGCCGCTTGGCACCCTTTCTTCTCCTACTCCATCCTGCTGACCTTTTCTCTGGACCCCACCGCTCCCGTCTGTTGTTGCCCCCCAGACACAACGTTCGGCTGCCTCTGCCCTTTTTTGCCTATGGCCATTTTTGGCCCCGATTTTTTTTGTGCGCTTTCTCTGGTAATGCAATTTGGACCGACTTTTTTTCTCATCGTTGCGGTCACCATACGATTTATTTGTGTCCATAATTCGGCTTGGTTCTTTTTGTTCCTCGGTTTTCATTCGACGAGATTTCCCGGTTTTTTTTTCATCTACTAGCCGTTCCTCCTCCGTTTTTGCCCAACCTGGATTTCGGTCTGGGTTTTGCTTACGCCGTTTCGGAGAATTAATTTTTCCATGTCTGAGTGTTCTCAGGTTCGTCCCGTTTCCCTGTTTACCCCATCGGAAACTTTCTACCCTTTTTAGTTCCTCCTCCTATACCCCCCCGTTTTGCCATGGTCCTTCCCGTTTTTCTGTCCCTTTTTCCCCTGTCGTTGTGCCTTACTTTCTTTTCTGCCATCGCAATGACGCACTTTTCGGCTCTTTTTGGGTACCTTTTTCCCAGAACTTTTCCCCTTGTTTTTGAACGCCAACGGCGGCTCATTCGGCAGTTCGTGGTTGTGGTCCTTCTTTTGAAACCCCCATCCTTTTTCCCCCTTTTTTTCCCGGCCCCGGTTAGCGGACGCCCTCTGGTCGCCCCAGTTGCGTGCGCCCCCTGGTTTACCTTTTTCGTTCAGCGGAAAAACTCACCTTATTTTTCTGTTGATTTCCCAAATTTTTTTATGGACGTTGATTTTGTGTGTTGTTTGTTCTTTTGATATTCCTCCTTTCCGTCCCCCTTACTTTTTCCTCTCTTTGGGGCGGATGGTTCCTGCTTCAGCGTTTTGGCTCTCCTCCACCCTTCAACCCTGCTTTGCTTTTGGGTTTTCTTTTTTAGTACCCGTGCCTTCGGGCGCGCTCCTTGTTTCGGAACTGCTTCCCTCAGGCATCCCAACGTTCCGTCCCAGTCTTTTTCTGTCTTCATTTTTTTGGGGTTTTTTCGTTTTTCCCTTTGCTGTCTGGTTTTCCCCGCCCCCTCGTGCCCTCCCGGACATATCCTGATGCACACCCCCCCTTTTCACTTTTATTCCCCTACGCGGCCTCCCGTCAAAGGTTTTTGATACAGTCGTTAAGCTCTCTCCAGTTTATATTTATTTTTTTCCTTTTTTTTTTCTTCCCCGCGTGCAGTCAGCCAGGGTTTTTCCAGGAATTTGATTGTTCCTCCCCCCACCCTATTTCCCCTATTGCTTGCGCTCTTCTCTTTTCTTGCGATTGTGCTGTTGGGCTTGTTTGAAGCTGAGCAGTTTTTCACTGTCCCCCCTGCGATTTTAAATTTCCTTAGGGGGAATTCCCAACCCTCCACGCAATTAGTCGCTCTGGTCGGAGGTTTTATTGGAAATCTCCCCCTGCAAAGGGTTTTTTGATTACTCTTCCAGCAGTTCGGTTCGAGGCCTTCCGCAGGTCGGACCCCTTCGTTTGCCCACCATCGTTTTTTTTCGTCCCCCCCCGGAATCTTCCCAGTCCGTCCCGAGTTTCCTGTCCGAGGCGACGATTACTCCATGTCCAATTCTTTGAAGGGTTTCTCGCAATCTGGACCGCCCCGCCGGTCGCTTACTCCTCCCCGCCTTATAAAGCACCTCCCTTCCAGGATTGGCGGCAGTCGGTCCGTTAACCTTGGCACAGTTTGGCCGAATGCCCCCCCCCTTGCCCCTCGGGCGCCGGACGTTGGTTATAACGCGATTCGACGAATCTTGGACCCGCCCCCTCTTTCCGTCCCCAGTCTCCCTGCCAAAAAGAAGGGGTGCCCTGCTCCCTGCAAAATTGCGCCATTTTTTTTGGTCCCTCCCGGTGGTTTTTGACGCCTCGCGGTTCCTGGATTTCTCTAAACGGTTCACTAACCTCGTAATTTTCTAGCCCCACAACCTTTCCTGTCCGGCGTTCGACAATGGGCTTCTTTTTTTGACTTTAAAACTCCCCGGTAGTTTGGCGTTCGTTCTATTCCCCACCTCTTGTTTCTTCCGGTTGGGGGCCTGTCGGCCCCCGATCGAGTTTTTTGACAGTGTGTTTACCTCGGTCTCCTTTCTCTTTTGTTTATTCTTTTCGCCTGTCTTTTTTTTTTTCTTTCGACCGTCCCCTTCTTTCCCGACTCCCCGCCCCCGCTCTGGTCTTTTTTTTTGTTTTTTTTTTAGCCCAGGATGGCTCGCATCCCTCACTTTTTCTTTTTTTCCTGTCGCTTCTTTTTCTAGCCCCTTTTTAAGTGGTTCCTACGAGCAATTCCCCCCGTCACTCCTATTTCCCGGCCGAAGACTTCATTTTCTCCATCTTCTTTTTTACCCAGCCCCCCCGACTTTTTCAACATGGGGTTTCGCCCCGTCCCCCTCCCCCTTTTTGCCCCCCCTGGGAGGATGCTTTCTCGTTTTCTTTTTTTACTTTTTTCGGCGCGGGCAATGCCCCCGACCCGCTCTTCAGTCCAACCCTGCTTCCCCTTTCCCGGGTTCTGTTTTTCCTTTTCCCCCTACGGTTGTTACTGGCATTGTCAATTTCACGTTGTTCCTTTGCAGTGAACATGTTTTCTTTTTTCTTTACCCTCCTTTCCCGTTTTTTTTTTGTCTCTCTCTGATGCGATTCTGGGCCCACTCCCCATGGACGGGCATTTACCCCGTAAATGGCTTGGCAGATTTTTTTTTTTTTTTCCCAGCCAGTAACTTGTGACGTCCCTTTGTTGTTTTTCTTGGGCGTTGTTTTTTCCTTCCCTCCCCCCCCCGCTCCCCTTCCTCATGTTCGCTCAGCTCATCTCGACTTTTGCGCGGGGTTTTCTCAGTTTTGTCCTGGTTTGTTTTTGCCTTCTTTTTATGGTAATTATTGGTAATGAGAATCTGTGAGTTTTTTTTGGCCCCTTCCCTGCTCACACTCTCCCCTTTTTTTATCTGGGGCTCTTTTTTTTTTTACCCCCTGCTTTTCGAACCCCACCCTGCCGATACTCGATGGCTCTTTGGATTCTTTTCCTTTGCGCACCGGGGATCCCTGCCCTTTGGGGGTTTTTTGGTTGCGTTTCGTTTCTTATTCTCTCTTTTGGGACCCCCTGGTTCGAAACGTTCAAACGCTTCTGCGGACCTTCCCACGATACTCTTTTCCCTCTCTTTTTTTTTTTTTTTTTGAACGATCAGACCTTTTTCTCTTGGTTCCTGTTACACCTCGTCCTCTTGTCCTTCGGGCTGTAACGCTGAATTTTCCGGTCCCCTGCGCGGGACTCGGGAGCGGAGCCTTTTGCCTTAGGACATGGTCCTGGTTGAAGTCCTTTCTTGCCCTTTCCCCCTTTCCGACCAGCGTTTCTTCGATCTCCGGCGGGTGCTTGTGTCCCCGGAGGCTTTTTTCTATTTGGCGACCGTTCTGGACCTTCACGTTTTTTTTTTGGCTCTTGTGGCTTTTTCCTTTGGCAAGATCCCGATCTGTCATGGGTATACTTGCACCCCATTGCCGGGTCAGGGGGACCTTTGGCCTTTCCACGTGCCTTTTTTTTTGAACGTCGCCTCTGCGTTTTTTGGTTATTTCTGGGTTCCCTATTTCTTCCTGCTCGTTCTGAGTCGGTTTTGCATTGTTAGACGCCTTCCACAACTGCCGGATTTCGTACAGATTTCTCTACTTTTCAAGCTCGGGGGAATATGCTTTTTTTTCGGTTTTTGGGCCTCCGTTCGGGGCGTCTTTTTGGCGGCAGCGTTTACGGGGGGAAGTGCTTTTTCTTTGCAGTGCCTCTTTTCCGGCCCTCCACCTTTTTGATTCGATCCTCGCTTCCGGATTCGTTTCTGGGTGATGTTCAAGTCTCTTTTTTTTTTGTGACACCCGCGGCCTCTTCGGCCATTTTCTCCGCTTTTTGTGGGGCGGGCGCTTGCTCTAGCTCAAACTGGTTCCGGTTTCTCTCCCTTTCCTTTCTTGCACGTAGACTGGTGTTTTGTCCGTGTTCTCATATTTTTTCTCGGGAGTTGAGGCACTAGTTCTTGTCCTTGCCTCTTTTTTCCTTTCTTTGAAGGGGTTGGTGTCAGTTTTTTTTGTCATCTTCGATTTCTGGTAGGAATCCCTCGTCCCCCAGGAACAACCCACCCCCCCCCTGTTGTCCTTTTTTTTCAGTATTTTTACAATTTTACGGTTCAGTTCCTACCATGGAGCTAGTTTCCAGTTCGGTATTCTCCCTCCCAGCCCCACTTCGTTTTTTCGCACTTTCTCCTGGAGCATGGGCTCCTTATGGGCTTTGAGATCTTTCGGTTTTTTCTTTTGCGATCTGAAAACCGCTACCCGGCCCTTCCGTCCATGGACATTTTTTATTGGTTTCCCCCCCCTCGTCCACCCTATTCCCGGGCTTTTCAGCAAGGTTGTTTTTCCCCGAGAAACCTGCTTTTCTGTACCCCCGAATTGTTCCTTTCGCGCTCCTTGTTTTCCCCCTTTCCTCCCGCCGCCCTGCCTTTTTCGCCTCATTGCCGGGCGATCTTTCACCTTTCCCTGGAAAAGGAACCCTCTCGTGCCTCGTCCTGCCTTCAGATTGCCTCTCCACGTCTCTGATGTCGGCCCAACAGGGGGCCACGTTCACTTTTGCACTTGTCTTTCCGTTCACTGTGTAGTGCTTGGAGTTTTCCTAAAGTGGTGCCATTGGTCGATTTTCTTATTCTCCTTTTGTCCTTTCTGAACTTTTTTTCCCCCCAGGGGATACCTTTTACCTTTCCTCTTTTCTTCTGATCGATCCCAACGCTGACTGACCCGCATCCCATTTTTTTTTGTTTAACACTTGCGGCGTTCTTTTTCCACCCAGAACTGATTTTTCCTTTTCCCTGCATCATTCTGCTGACTTCCTCGTTTCCCCAGCCCCCCCTCCCTCCGGCGTTGTTTCTTTGAACAAAAAGGCTGATTCGATTTGTGACCCAATTTTAAGTTTTTTTTTTTGGTGTCCTTTTCCGTCCCTGGCAATTTCCCTTTATAGTCTTCGCAGTCCTTTCAAGTTCCCGTGTTCTTCAATTCGTTAGTGTTAGTTTTCACCCCCCTATGAATCCTTTTTTCGACTTATTATTGGTCTGATTCTAGCTCCCTGTTTTTTTTTGGGCAAGCGGTTCAGTTTTGGTGTTTGGCTTTTCTCGGCGATCTCCCCTTCCCCTTTTCTTGTCGCTTGAATTCCCCTGGCCTTCTTGAGCCTGTTTTTTTTCGTTGAGCAGATCGGCCGGCTGGTTTTCCCGGGGTTCTTTGGTCCGCTTTTCCAGGGACAGGTCGCGCACCGTCCCTGCCCCTTTTCCCCAGAAGCTCCTGTAGTGTGATCCCATCGATGTCCCTCTGTATGTTTTTTCCCCGTCATTTATTTTCTTTCCCCCCGTCCCTCCCGGATTGGCTTTTTTTTTTCAAACCCCCGTCTTTTCCCCCCCCCTTCTCCCCACTGTACCCCCCGGTACCATGTTTTTGGCATGCGGCGCCTTTTTTTTTTCCCCCCCCATTTCTTTCTTTAGCTTTGGACCTGGACACTTTACCTCCTCTTTTCTCTTTTCCCCCCCCCGGTAGACCGGTGTTGTTTTCTGGCCGTCCCATAGCTCCAGTAATGCCCCCACCCTGTTGCCCCTGGCGATCCTAAACCTTGGGATACTTTATCCGTCCCTGTTTTTTTCAGCCCGGCAACCCCGAGACCTTTTTTTGAAAGAAGCACGTTCCTGCAGTAACCCGGCCTGATTGCTGTTTTCTACTTACAACCCCTCAGGACGAGGGCTCCCCCCACATGGTTACGGATTCTTCCCCTTCCCCATTTCGCGTTTCAGATCTTTTAGTGCCGGTGTTATAGTGCTTTACCCCCTCTTTTGGTAGTTTCTACCTTAATTTTTCCCCTTGCCGTCTGACTGAAAATTGTATCGGTTTTTTTTCTGGGAACACCGTGCTCTCACGGTCTTTTTCCTTTTTTTCTATTTTTGACGGATCCCCCTCACCTTTTTAACCCCTTTTCTTTTGGCTTAAAGACGTTTTTTTTTTTTTTTATGTGAACTATCCCCCATGTTTTCCGTGCTTTTTGCTCCCCATTTTTTTTTTGTCGTTCCCATCTTTTTGAAGGTTCATTGTTCCACCAGGACCCCCAGTTCTTCTGAAATACGGCTGCCCCCCTACTGGATTTTGGCCAGGATGTGCCGCAGGCGTCTTTTCTTTCCCCTTTTTACCTTATTTTGGAATTCGCTTGCCTTGGAAGCCCCCTGAAAAGCCGCGACTTTCCCACTTGTTTTTCCATTCCTTTTCCCAATA
>Ga0179593_1423755_pt1 | contig 15433 bp, 22 predicted proteins | sample CZODoug2_1_08_16_FD_185931 | JGI IMG/M metagenome (GOLD analysis project Ga0179593, IMG submission 185931) | Vadose zone soil fungal communities from Angelo Coast Range Reserve, California, USA - CZODoug2_1_08_16fungal (PacBio error correction) | ecosystem: Environmental > Terrestrial > Soil >... | reverse complement strand
GCCGACTGTTGACCCTTCTTTTGATGACAGGCGGAGAGAGGTTTCCCTTTTTCTTTGTTGAACGAGCAATTTGGCCTTCTCCCAGGACTTTTTCAGAGGGCCGGGCGAGCTACGTCCGAAACCTGTAGTAGGCAGGTTTTCGCCTGAGGACAGATACCAAAAGTTCTCGTTAATTTAGTTTTTCGCAAGGGCATGACTTTCCTTTTTTTGTTGACCTGTCCTATCCTTTTGGTCGATTTCGAGGGATGTCTCCCCCGGGCAGTCATTAGCCATTTCCTCTTGGTGGTTTCAGTTGTCCTCAGAGAAACTTTTTTCCCCCCGGGACTCGCTTACCTTTTTTTCAGAGAACGTTAGTTCCTGGATGGTTTTGCTGTGGTCATCTTTTTTTCTCCTTTTTAACGGGCGGTGTTAGCCCAGAGTGCGGAGAGTTTCCGATTGCTTCTTTAAGACGCAGCCCCCCAGTGAGGCTGTTGGTTAACCGTTTCTGTAGTTTGCGGGATCAGTCCCCCCCCCCCCCGGGAGCCTTTGAACGTTGATTACCAGCTTCCTCCCCCCACCAGGACTCCCTTTTGACCCCAAGCACTGTTTTTCCCGTCCCGTAACACCCTGTACGGACTATCCTACCCGTCGTTTCTATTTTTCCGACCTCCGAACCCCACGCACTCCGTAGTAGGTGTTCCCTGGATTGCCTCTTTGGAGTCCCCCTTTTTCCCCATTAAGCCCCAACTATTGGAAGACTCCCCCTCGGGCGTCGTTTCCCCTGATTCCTTGAACTGGATAATCTTACTTCGCCCTTACCACGTATTCCGGCGGCCCCCCCCAAGGTGTTATTCTCTCCTGACACTAAGATCCCTTGAAGCGGTCGTCGGTGCCAATTGGCTTGTATGTGCTGTAGTCGGAGCTCTTTGGCGCTAGCCCAGCATGTGAGAAGCTGGACCCTGTCCTGATGACCCGACAGATCCCACCTGACCGTCTTCGGGTTTCCACCTCCCCTTTCCCGTGCCAAGTAAGATTGGTCGTGACCTTTCCCGCCTCTTCGACATTCTCCTGCCTTCTGTGAACTGTTTCGATTTTGTCTAGACCAGTGTTGGCATTCTTTGTCCGTTTGTTTTCTCGACGGTGACCCCTTTCCTCCCTGTCGTTTCAAGGAGGGCTTTTACCACTTCGATTTTTCATCCCACAACAGGTCCCCACGCATGAATGACCCCCGTTCTCATATCCCTCTCGATGCGGTTTAGATTCCCCTCCCTGGTCCAAGACTTTTAACCTGACTCGTTTCAGAACGGATTTTTCCGGTTGCTCGACTCACCTGTCGTCCTACCTAATTTTTTTTTTCTTGACTTCAGTACTCCATCTTCTCTTATCCTTCCCAAGACCGGGCCATCGGCCGCCTGCATCCGCCGACTAAAAGAATGGATGGCCGTTACCCACCGCTTTTCTTTCTGCGGGATCGTTTTGACTGAGTGTTTGTGTGCCACACCGTTCTGGGGGTCACTGCCATCAAAAGGATCTGGCGCGCCGTGAGTCAGCGCCTTCTCGACCACTCTTTTCCCTTTGGTTGTTTTTCTCCTTCGTTCCGGGAAGTCGCGGCTCATCCTTCGACCCCACACCTGCTAATGAGCTCCTGTCCTCTGTCCGCGGCTCACAGCTCCCGCTTTTTGCTCCCCCCCCTGGGGTGATGGCCGGTGGGGATGACCCCCCCCCCATTACCTACGCTGGCCTGCCTGTGCTCGCCCAGACGCCGTGGCCCCTTTCCGGAATTCCCCCCCCCTCCCATGTTTCCCTCGAAAGAGACGCTGGCCCGAGGTTGCTCCTTTTGAGGTCAGTTCGACTACACGGTTTGTTCCCTTCCCTTCTCTCTAGACTCTCCGAATCATGTGTTTTCTAGACCTACGTGCATACGTTGATCCGCAGTGCCAGAGTATTTTTTTTTTTTACCATTGGATGATAAGCAATTCCTCCCCTTGCCGAGCCAGTGGCTTTCGGATTGGCTGCAAATCCGCTGGCTTTCCTCCTGATGGCCCCCCCCCCACACAAGATGAACTGGCCCCCAACTAGTCGTTTTGCGAAACGCCCCGTCCCCTTGCAGACGACCTTTCATGCCTCCGTACACTTATTTTACTTAACGCTTTTTCGATCTGCCTTTTTACGTCATTTTCATGTCATAGACCCATAGTCGCGTCTGGTGAGTTTGGATTTTCCACTACTTTTTTTTTTTTTTTTTTTTTTTTTCCCCATTGTAGCAACCTCCCCGTTTTCGAATTGTCCGCGCACCCCCTAGACGTACGGGCGTGTCGACCCCGCTTTTTGATACAAGACTCGCAACCCTCCCCTTCAAAATATTTTGTTTTTTGTTCAGTTCGCCACCCACCTCGTTGCAGTGCCAGTTTACACCGTCTCGGCCCTGTCAGTCATTCCTCCACGGACCTTTGCCTTTACGGATCAATCTGTCGTGCTTCCATGTAGCTATTCTTTTTTTTTCTTTACCCCGATCTTTCGAGTTGCGTACCCTTCACGGTCGTAATGTAATTTTTCCCCCTTTTTGCAGTAATTTCCGTTCCCGATCTTACCCGCGCTTTGGTGCCCTAAATCACTGATACCGCCCTCACCCCCAGCCCTTTCCGGCTTTACGGGGGCTGCCGTCGATTCTGCACGTTCGTTTTTTGGCTGCACTATTTCTGTTTTCTGTTTCCTGCCCACATTTTTTTTGCCCCGACAAGGCATCAATTCGCCGGATCTTGTGCCAGGTCTGAACTCTCTCACACATTTTCCATTTGGAATATAGTATCTCCTTTCTTTTTGAGGATTCTACTTCGCACACTGCCTCTAGTCTCCTCGGCACTATAGAGCTTGCCACATTTCTACACGTCAAGAGACCTTTTCCCCTCCTTCTAGATATGGTCGGCCTGACCCCCCTTTCTGAGTAGATCCGACTGGGTCCGTGTTTACCTCCATGTTTCTTGTCTTCTGGCCAGGCTTCTTTTACACACCCCTTAGGCCGACGGAGTTGGCCCCCCCCCCCCGCATATTTTTTTTTTTTTTGTTTTTCTACCATTCCTTACCCACCTTTCTTCTGCGTTTTTAACGCCGGCGTGTACCTTTACCTTTCCGGATTTCTCTCGCTCTTTTTTTACCGACCTTCTAGTGTTTCTTCCGATCATGGCGCGCTCCCCCCACAGCCCGTTATTTTTTTTCGCCGATATTTTTGGTACCGACTCTCCCCCCCCCCCCTTCTTACTGTGATTCCCGCTGAGATACCCTTCTCGTTGAATCTTTTTTTGATACTCCTCCCTATGCCTTGTGTAGGCGAGTTCTTCGTTTTCGTTTTTCCACGAGTCGCCTTTACAGTTTTGTTAGAATTTTTTCCTTTTTTCTTCCTACGCCCACGCTTTTTTTGGGCAGACTTGTCCTCAGCTTTTAGAAAGTTATTGCCGCTGGTCGCCCTTCCGCTTCTGTTCTGTTGGCCTGGAAACCCACTTTTACTTGTACTGCTCCCGTTCCCAATTCTTGCTTGTCTCTCCCGTGCCATTCTTTCTTGTTTTGTACATTAAAGAATCTGTATTTTCTGCCGTTTTATGCCTGTTTCGAATTCGACCAAGATCCATTCGTATAATATATTTATTTCCTTTGCGTTGACCCGTCCCCCGACTCCAGTTTTAATTCCATCCTCGACCTTTTCTTTTGACGAGAAGACCCGAGTCTTTTTCACTCGGCAACGCCTTCCCCTCCTAAGCAAATCCTTCGCCACAAGAAGCAGGGGCCCCCCCCGGTAAACAACCCTTGCTAGCGGCTTTGTAGCAGTTGTGGAAATTGTTTCTTCTTTTTTAAGGACTTGATATGATCCGGTTTCTTTTAACGTCCCCTTACCGACCCCCCCCCCCCCCACACGCCGTCAGGGCCGCTTAATACGCGGATTTGTGAAGACTTGTCCAATTTCCTGCACAGGTATTCATATATGGTCTCACCCATTTCTTTTGACCACACCCAGTGACAGCCCCTCGTTTTTTTTCTTCTTGACGCCCTACTGTCTAGCACGCTGCAGTCGTTTTGATTCCGCAAGTCCCCGCTTCTTGCGGCCCCTCCCCCTCTCAGCTTTTTCCCCAACCCTCCGCTCTCCGTGACGGCTCCTTGTTGTTCGTGAATGCTCCTGCTTTTTTTTTATTTGACTTGATACGAGACGCCGAGCTTCTCAGCATGGTCGTGTTCACCCCCGACACCGCATACACCCACCCCTTTTTTTTGCTTTAGCGATCTTTCTAAGTGAGACCCTGTCAGTTCCTGATTCGTCTTCTATCCCCTCAGGACTCTCTCCTTTTCGTAGCCCCCCTTCGTTGCGTTTATCCACACGCCATTGGTACGACGGTGCGTACTTTCCCCTTTGCTATTTTCCCCATTGCGGCTGATTTCTGAATCGTACGCATTTTAGCGGGACTTCCCGTCTAGTCACCGCCGCCCATTGCGCGTTCCGTCTCCAGACTGCATCGTATTTCCCACGCCCCTGCTGTAGGACGCTCCACGTTCGGTTCTGCCGATGAACCCCCTTTTTGTTGTTTGTTGATCCTCCCGTAGATTGCTTTGCCTGACGCTGATAATCTGTGCCTGATGCGCGCTGCAGTTTTTCACGATTCGCGGCGCGTTCTTTCGGAATCATCGCCCCCCCCCCCCCCGAACACTTACGACTCCGATGAACTCCCTGTTTTTTTTTTTTCCCCTCCTCTTATCTTGCAGTCTTTCATGACTGCATGAGGAAACCATGGAGCAATTCATCCCCTTCATTAGTGTTCTCTGACGATGCGCGCCTTCCCCCATCCATGTCACTTCTGTCTGTCCCCACTCGTCCCCTGTGCCGGCCATAGTGTCTTAGCGATCCGCTCCTCTTCTTCGTATTTGTTGTTGAAGATCGAGATCCTGGAGTCCGCCTTCGAGAGTGTATCCCTCCCGCTTCGCCCCTTTCCTCCACTGTGAATTTTCATGCCCTTTCTTGACCCTCCCTCGCCCCCCCGTATGGCTATGTTACCTCGCATTTGCCGTCATTGGACATTTATTTCGAAATTTTAGAAAGTGTGTCTCCTTTTTGACCCGCTTGCGTTCGCAATATTGAGCTGTACTGTACAAGGTGTCGACCTGATCGCCTTTTTATCGAGGCCCTTACTATTGTCTTCCCCTCCTTCATGATTTGCCCTTTCCTTTCGCGTAAGTACACCTTGACCTTGCTTCTCCCGTTGCTGCGATAGTGCGCCTGTGTCACATGCGAGCTATCACGTTGTGGAACGTTCACCACCATTTCTGGTACGTTTCACCACGCATACTTGGGCACACACTCCTTTACCCCCGAACCTCCCTGTTAGGAACTGATCTGCGTTATTATGCCGCATTGTTTCCTCCCCGCGTTCTCCACTAGAAGCTGTTCCTGGCCACTGCGCCTTTTAGTCTTACGTTTTGCCGCCCCCCCTCATATTCTTGGTGTAGCAGCCGAGTCCCCCCGTGTCTGTTATCCCTTTGGGTACTGATTTCCCGGCCCTGCCTACTCGACCCCTCTTCCCATCCCCTTTGAACTCCACCTTTTCACTCGCCAGGTGCGCGTCCCTAATTTCCTTTGATTGAGTCTATCATTTTTCCCCGCGCCATCCCTTCACTGGAAGCTCCGTTGTCTTACGAGTAGATCGTCCCTTTACCACTGTCGATACGATGCAGCCACTCCGCCCTATTGCCAGCCCATGTACAACTCTTCCGTTTGCAACCTTTCCCGCGAGCTAGCGCCCACATCCGGAAGTTGTCTAACGCCCACTGACTGCTATCTTTTCTCACACCGCCCCCCTGATGTGCCATGAGACTTTCCCCGTCTTTTTCCCCCCCCCCCAGCTTTCAGCGTCCTTATAAAATACCTGTCAATTTTAGAACCCCCCCGTACGTACTTTTTTCCCTTCCTTGGACCAAGATTCGGCCGTGGGTCCCCTCGATGAGTAGCTGCCCCAAACGAATCTCTCAAAGATCATTCGGCTCTTGTTCAAAAAAGTTTTTGGACGAATCTGTGCTCCCGATGTGCGTAATCCTCCCCTCCCCCCCTTTTCTTTAACATAAATCCCATGCCGCAGACTGATAAGCTTCTTCCCCTCCCCTCCCTCGTCCTTCTCTTTTGAAATAACCCTGTTCCCCCTGTGCTTACGTCCAGCCCTCTTTCCCTGAGACCCTTGCTGGCCGACTACGCGGATCCTTTTGAGTGCTCTTCTTCCTAGTTGACCCCGTAATGCTTTCGTAATTCCTCCAGGGAGTGACCACCCTGCCCCAGTATTTAAAAATGTCGAAGGACGACCCAGCTAGCCCCCCCAAATATCCCGTCGCGCGCCCCAACATCTTTCGGCACTAGACGTTCACCTTCTTTCTGACCTTTTTTTTTTTATGTCACTTTCACACACGTTGATATAAGCTGCCCGCCCCCACTCTATCACTCCCCCCTTTATTCTCTTCTGTCCCAGCCAATCATTTTTGATCCTTGAATTGTTTGGGACCGCTCTCTGTCCCAGGGACAGTTGCCAGAGTCTTTTATCGCCTCGTAGCCTTCGATCTCGCGCTCTCGATGGCTGACTCCTTCCTCCTCGAGCTTTTGGCATCCTCAGTGCCCCCAACCGTGTCAAGACTTGACTCAGGGCATTTTTGATCTACGCCCGTACACAATGTCTCCCGCCATCATCAGTAATTTTTTACATCCTCTTTCAAGTAAAGCGTTCCGGCTTTTCTCTTTGTCTTTTCCCACACTTAGATAACACATGCCCCCTGCCATCTTTTCTACACCTGAACGTTGGCCATAGCAAATTTTCCAGTCTCTCCTGGGGATCCTATAAAATATGCTCCCCCTAACGGGTTAGGTCTTTCATCTCTGCGCTCCCTTCCCCCCCCCAACCAGACCCCATTTAAGGCGCTTTCCCAGAGACCTTTAAGTGTCTTCAACTGTCGCAACGACGGTCCCCTTTTTATTGATCATTGTACTTTTTTTCCGTCTGATCCCCCTTTTTTCCCTATCCGTACCCCCCTCCCAAAGGCTATGTCCACGTCCTTTCTCCTTTTCCCCCCCTTCCCCTCAGTTGTTGTTTTTTTTTCCTACTTTTGATGAGACGTCGTCCGTCATTTGAAGTGCATCCCATTTTTGCTCCCTTCCTTGTAACTTGCTCGCCACAAGTGGGTTTTTCCCTTATGCTCGCCCTTCGGGTTATCTTCGTCATTCCCCCGTGACCCCCACGTTCCCCACTCTTTTTTGTGGTTAACTTTCCGTGACCATGTCTCCCTTTAGACTCTTAAAAGGCCCCTAGAACGCCCGTATCGGACTGTGGAAGTCAGGTCTGCAGAGTGAATTTTGTTCGTTCGACGTGGTTTTGGAGTTCCGTTAGCACATTACCCGGTCCCGTAGGTGTGAACTTCCTCAGTTATTAGCGCTTTCCATTTTTGTGCAGACAACTCTGTGTTTGTTTGTCCAAAAGTATCTTGATCTTTTCCCTGGAAGTCTCCTTTCAAACATTTTGTCGAGAATTTTTTTCCCCGTTGTCTGAACCGTTTTTCAATAAAGGCCCGTCCCCTATTTCTGTCTCACGTGTTATGACTGGCGTAGATGCGGTCTTATTTAGAGATGAGCCCCAAGACCTTCCGTTTTCTCAGCCAGTCGCCCTTGTATTCCTCTGAATGCCCATTATCCCCGACCCTTGGGCTTTTTTTTTTGTGACATCAACCTTCGTGTTTGACCCCCCCGAGTTTTATTCCTTAGAATGTCTTCGTGTTTGATGAGTGTTGAGGATCCTTTTATTCCCCCAATTCCTGTCTTAGTGTTCTTTCTTAGAACACCTCAGAATTCCCCCCCTGTTTGTCACTGTGTAAGGACTTTTCGCTAGTCTTTTGCGGTCAAACCCGCTTCGCTTCCATCAACCTTTACGGGACCCACATCTTTTGCCGACGTCCCTCCCACACCCAAGAGCAGTACTACAGTTGTGCAAGATCTGTGTTACCAAGTGTTCTATTCATGTTGACAATTGTTCTTTCTTCGTGCACCAATGTAGTCAGTAGATGACATGGGGAAGTAGCCCCCCATACGTTTTGACCAGTCTTCAACAGGCAGTTCACTGGAATACCTTCGCACTTAACCAACTGAAGTGTGACTTGCAATCGCCGGATACATGTTACTTTCAACGGCTCCTTATGGCCTGTTATCGGTTGCGGCAATTTGGTTTTTTTTGTTAGCTTGAACCTTTCCTCAGTTGCCCTGATAGACATGACCACCCCTTTTTTTATCCCCTTCGTGATGTTTTCGGCCAGAGGTCTGGTGTGGTTTGACGTTCCCCGTCTGTGCCCCCAATTTCTGGCCCAGTTGCCAATGAGAGCCTTTTTTTGTATGATTTTTTTTTCTCCCAGGGTTCTTGTCCCAAACATTGTGCGGGTTTGCCACCCCCCCCCCATAATTTGTTCATTGTCTTCAATCCCCGTTATTTTATGGCCGACCCGGGCCTCACGCCAAAGCACGCAGTTTTTGCTGCAAACTTCGTACTCTTTTGATTTCCACCCTGTCCTCATTCCGAAGCCCGGCGCCTTCGGTTTTCTTTCCTTTTTTTCCAAACCCCCCCACTTTCTAGGTACCTGTGTAAGCTTTGCCCCCCCCTGCTTTTGTCTTTTTCTTTTTTCGCTTAATTGAACGCCCCAAGACCCACGTGGCTGACACCTGGCGTGTTGGGACCGGCGTATCCCCCTACTCTCCAACAGCCTTTTTGATTCCACAAGTTTTCTCGGCCTTCTTCAAATTCGTAGCTCTGTTTCCCCTTTTCCCTGCGTTGACTGACTCTCCCTCTTTGCCTTTTCCTCCTTTTCCCTTCCCTGACGTCATTTTCTACCTTCGGCACAGGATGACAGATCAGAGCTTCGACTCTCCCCTGTTACCCAAGGATGCTACGCTACTGTCTTCAATAGAAATAATCGCTTTTCCCCCCAACCGCACGTTTCTTCATGTCCGTTTTGGGGCATCGCACTCTCTTATGTTTGAGTCGTAAGCTCGATCCTCATCTTTTATTTCACTTTTCCCTTTTTTTAGCGTGTCTTTTTCTTCTTTGCTCATACCCTTTTTTTTTTGAGATGACGTCTGAGCGACGGGTTTTCTGGTTCCCCCTTTCCTTTAGTGCACCCGTTTGTGTAATGCATGTTCCTTTCAGCAAGGCTCCAGGCGGCCTTTCTCGTTCGGTCGGTTTTTGTTCGCGCTTGTTTTTCCGGGAGACACAGTTTTTTTTCCTGCCGATAGGATGCTTTTCCTTTTTTTGTTTTGCCATTCTTCGTTCCAAGCCTTGTCAGCTTCCCCTCTTCTCCCATGAGAGGTTGGATCGTGTCGTCTAATCTCCTTCACTTTGTGGTTCACGTGGTCACCGCAACAGCTTTTATCTGTTGACAGTCGGAGGAACCGTACTTCACGTTCTTTTTTCCAGAACGTTTTTTTTTGCACGTTCCCAGAGCATTTCCCCTTTGATGTTTCCGTCCCCTTGGTTATACTATTTCTTTGTCATGGAGAGGTTCTTTCCACTGCCCCTTGCTTGATCAAGTCCGTTGACGCCGTCCAACATTCATGTTTTCCATCCAATCTTTAGGATTGCGCTTTCTATACTTCTTTTTGTCTCCAAGATTTCCCACCGTTCCACCGATCAAATTGAAAGTTTCTTTCCCCGGTTTAATCCCATCATGCCCCCCTGTGCCCCACTACACCCGTCTTTTCTTCTTGCCCCTTGAAAAACGATTTCCCCCCCTGTAACGATTTACACCTCCCGCCGTATCGATCATGAGTCTCTGCCCGTATAGAGTCCGGTACTCCACTTGCCGATTTTTGAGTCCCCTAATCTTCCCCTATGTGTCCCCAAAGAGACGGGTGCCCCCCTCTTGTTCCTGTCCTTTAACGGACCCCGTGAAATGGAGTACCACCCTTTCTTTCCCACTGTTTTTTTATCGATGTCACCCCTTTTTCGCAGGCTTTCACGCCGCTCCCCATTCATGGCCTGCGGCGGCTCTCAGGACTCTGGTTGAAGGTTTTTTCGCTTTTCTCTTTTAGTGCGCCTCCCCCCCTGCTCTTAACCCTTCTCGCCAGATCCCTAGAAGTGCTCACGAACCGACCCCAATTCCTGGGAAAGCCTGTCTGACGTCCTTTTTTTTTCTTTTTTTTTTTTTTTCAGACTGACGCACCCCCAACGGAGAGCTTTGGTCCTTTAAGGTTTTTCCTTTTTTTTTTTCCAATTTTTTATCTTTTTACTTGAATACCTGCTCCTCCCCGCCTGACGGTTATTGATGCCACTTTTACTTGCTTTTCGCCGCCTGACCGTATGTCACGAAGTAGAAGGTTTCTATGTGACTTTGGTCGGCTCCTAATTTTACAACTCCCCGCGTCCTTGCCCCCCCCCCCCCCCCCTCCCCCCCATAGATGGACAGCAACTACTCCCCATGTTGACCCCCACGATCCACCAGTCCTTTCTTGCACTCCTACACTCCCCTTTTCACATTACCCTCCAACCTGTTTCCTTTCAACCACTGTGTAAAGGGGGTATTTTTCCCCCACCCTTTTTTTCCTGCCTCGAGCTTGATAGTTTTTTCATTCCCCCAGGCTGGTCCGTCACGCCAAGAGTATGTTTTGCTCGACAGGCGTGACTTTTCCCTCTTTCACTCACTCCCATTTTTTGTGTGTCGACCCCTTTCACCATAGATTCGCAGGGTTTCCCCCTTTTTCCGCGCTCTTTCCTGTTTTTGATCATTTCTGTTTTCCCTTGTCGTGGGTTTTTGATCGTCTTTTGCTTCATGTAATATGGCTCCCCACCCCCGCTCGAGCCCCCTGTATTGATCGCGTTGACTACGCGGAATTTGCCTTCCCCATTTTCCATTTTTTTTTTCCTACACGACCTTTTGCAACGCGAACTTTTCTTTCCCCCGCTCCCTTCTCCTACTGTTATGCCCTCTGTTCCATTTCATCCAGAACGATGACTGTCTAGACCCTTTTTTTTTGGGTTTTCTGTGTCGCCCCCCCCCCCGCTTCCGTTTGCCCGAGCACTACCCACACGGTTTCTTGCAAGTTACGTGACTGCGTTTTTGTCTTTCTTTTTTTACGTTTTGAGGATAATTTTTTATTAACTGGCGGGTAAACTTCCTTTTTCCCCTCCCCCCCTCCCTGTTCTTTTGTTTTTGCTAGATCCTTCCCCTGAGATCCTTGTGAAAGTTTTCCTATAGCCTCAGAGATTCATTTCTTCTTCCCCGCTCCCAGAAGGTGTTTTTTTATCGGTCTGTCACTAAAATCAGCCTAAGTCGTTCTCACTTAGCCAGGACCTTACCTAGGGGTAGTTTTTTGTGACCCTGACCAGACACTTCCCCCCAACCCTTCCGCCTTGGGGCTCTACTGTCTTCCCGATCCCGTCATTACCCCCTGTTTCGGGTTTTTTCTTTACCCCCTTCCCCCAAGTTTCTTTCCCTGTACAACCTAAAGTTTCCCCGAAACAGTCGGTTTTAATGTTTTCGGTTTTTCCGGTTCCATTACGTTGTTTAGACCTTCTCATGTGCCCTTTTTCCCTCCCCAACACGATTCCATTAGCCAAGGGATTCTACACTGGAGAATGCTTCCAGTCCAACTAAGAGGTGACCCTCCTTTCCTGATTCGGTTTTTACCCCTTTTGGCCCCCCTCTTCTCCTTACCCTCGTTGTTTCCTTGTTTTTTCCGCCCCCCAGATATTTTGATGTTCCCTCCTCCACGAATGTTCTTTTTTTTTTTTCCTTTTGCCCCAATTGTTTCGACGAGCTTTTAGTTTTTTCCTATCATTCCTGTTCCGCCCTGGAGGCCTGCCTTGCCCTTCTTTCCCCGGATACTTTCCCCCCTCCTGCTTCTTATACAGTCTTTTCTTTCGCTCGAGCTTGCTTTCCCCCAGGTTTTTTATTTCAGTACTGACCTGTCCTTTTTTTAATTTGTTGCCGTTTGTTTTACCGCATGATCTATTCCCAACTCCTTCCCCCCCTCCAATTATGAATACTTTTTCTTGTTTCCCCCCTGCCGTCCCTCCGCAAAGTCTTCCCCCCTTACCTTGGAAAGACACCCCCTTGGGGATGCCGGCCCCCGTTTTGGGAGTAGTGGTGATTTTTTCAAGTACGGCCTCTTTTTGCCGTTTGTTTTTTTACTCACATATCGGAAGTGCCTCTTGATTCCAGTCTTAGCGCTAGCATTGCTTCTTGTTTTGGGCCCCCTACTGGAGTGATGATAAGCGTTCCTTTGACGCAACCGCCGGCTTCTTAAATGTTCCCTGTGGCATTAATGTTTTTCTTCCAGATGCGGGCGATCCTTTTTTGCACCCTACCTTCGACACCCCCCCACGCCTCCCGGCCTTGGCCGTCTAACTGCGTCCTTCCCCTTCAGTTCGTCCCCCCCCCCCCCGCCCCCCGCACCCTGCTCTCGGCTCCGATATGGTGCTGTTTGACGACTTGTGAGCGTCAACTTCCTGTCTTTTACTTTTGAATCTACTGACTTGCCATGTTTTCTTTGAGTTCTTTCCCTTTCTTAGTCGTTATTTTTGGGGGTTCTGTTTCCCAGGTTCCTTTCTTCAACTCCCCCCATCCTTAGGAGTATTCTTCATACACGACGTTGTTTTTTTTCTTTTTTTTTTTTTTTGTGCTTTTTTTTATTTTCTCCACTTGACGGTGTCGTGTGAAGAGTTTTCGGGGAGCCTTCATATTTTTGATGGTTCACATCAAGCGTGTTTCATTTTTGCCTTCTGAGTCTCGGGGATCCAGATTTTCGCCACTTTCTTCTCTATGGGTGACCCCCACCTTTCCATCCTGTATGACGGTTTTTTTTTTTTCCAGCCCAAGAGCTGATCATTTGAACTTCAGTTCAGTTCTTTTAACGTAATGTCCGTCCCCTCCCCCCGTTTCCGCTCCTTTCTTACCCAACGGCAGCTCCGGCGCCCTTTCCTCCCCCCCTTTTCCCTGATAAGTTACTGTGGATGAGAAAACCTTCCTCCTTGCCCCCGGGTCTCGTGTGCTTCAATGTTCTCGAGTTTTTATCCCTCAGGTTTTCGAACACCTGCAGATTGTTTTTTTTCCTTTTTCAGTTTTTCAATTTAACAAGGTGCAGTTACCCTGGAGTGGTATACTGGGCGCATTCCCCCCTCAGCAGAAGTCCCTCCTCGACCCTTTCAAGTCTTTCGGTACGCTTTCCTATGTCGCTCCTAACTATCGTTTTGCTTTTTTTCCCAGATGCGCTCTATTCTTTTTCGGTTTCACTTCTGAGATACCATCCGGCCCCCCTCTCCCTGGGTCGCCTGACGTCTTGTCCTTTACCTTTCTTTCGAATTCCTTTCCCCTGCCCACTTGTTCCCCTTGCCCCTTTCCAGGCCACGTCAACCCTAAAACAACATTGCTGACTCCTGTTGTTTCTCTCCTTGGCCTTTTAATTGATTTCCCCCCCCCCCGTCTGTCCCTTTTTTTCGAAGATTTGACGTGACCCCTGCATGCGGCACTATCAGTGGTTGTAATTGACGTTGTATGGCGTCCTGTCTGAACCTTTGCACTTTCTTTAGTTTCCTATTTGGCATTATCCTTGATTTTTTTGTGTAACTCTCCATGTGTCACCTCTTTTATGATCCCGGAGCCTTTCGAAGTCTCTTTATTGTCTGTTCTACGAACCCAAAGGTCGTTGTTTTGCTGGGTTTTCTTTCTTGTCAGGCGATCACCTCCCCGTCTTGATTTTTTTGACAACCCTTCTCGTACCCTCCGTTGACAACATTATAGTTCCCCCCTTAGAGCTCTGGAAGACCCTTTTAAAATCCCCCTTGACCAGATAACTTGTTTTGGAGTGGGAGTACCAATTGATTAGGATTCTGGATCTCCCACCATTGAACTGCCATATGTAGCCCGGTCTATTTTCAAGTCAGTTTTTTTGACGTTTTATCGGTAGAATTCCCGCCGCACGTTTGCGTTGACCTGTTTTACCCCTTCGGCTTACCCCTTAGCAGCCTAATCGACAGGTGATCGGTCCCCGGAATCCCCCTGTATTCCTTCAATTTTTGTTCCCGGCGGGTGCTTCGGACCTTATATCCTTTTTCAACGCCTATGACCCCGTAACTCCCCACCGAGTGTTGACTCGTTTGCGTTTGCTTCCTGTCTCAGCCTACGAGTAATTCCTTTTCTCCTGCCCCGTACTTTTTTTTATTCCCTTCATTCCGCATAATCCCCAAAACCTGGTTTTTTCCCACCTTTTACGCGCAAATGTTTTGAACCACCCCCCTCCGAGTAGCAAACCCCCGTTGCTGATTTCTCATCCACTTTCATTGTCTTCGGTTACCCTCCTCTTTGAGACCCAGTTTTGTCCAGTGTTCCGAATCCCAGAACTTCTTCTCTCTATTTTTACTTTGAGTCATCAGCCGATCTGGTGTTTATAACCATTTACAGACGCGACTTTTTCTTTCCACCCCAATTCCCGCTTGCTTCAAAGTGAGTCCCTACGAACCGCGCACTTACCTCGGTGCCCTGGTTTTTTGGCGTTAAACCCAGGCCCTTGGTTCTTTGTGATATTGCGTACTGCAAGAGACTCAGAACTTTACTCTTTACTTTTAGTTTCTCTAACATTTTCACTGGCCCTTCGTTCCTGCCTTTTCTTTCCTTTTCTATTTTCTCCCCCAACTCTGTCCTTTGGCAGAACTCCCCTTTGGTTTTTCATATCACAGCCTACATAAGTTCACCTGCTGCCTTTCGTGGATTTGCAGCCTGGCACCCCTCTTGTTGATCCGCACTTGACCCCCTAGTCAGGTTCCGTGGTGTGCCGGACTGCGACAATGCCGTCATACTCCTCGTAACGCTTTTTTGTTATGCACCCCTTTTGGCTCCCCCAAGCTTTTCGGCCTTTTTTTTTGCTTCCAGTCCGGCGTCCACCCCTGAATTCTTTCTGCTGTGATTGAAGACAGCTTTCGATAGTTCCCTTCTTGTCAACCCCCTCATTGTTGCGCAAGCCCTTCTTGGCCTCATCCGCAAGTGTCTTCCCCTTTTCCCCCCCCCCCTCCCCTTCTCCTGCTCTTTCGTTGAGCACACCCCGTTGTATTTTTCCGGTCTTTCTCAGCGTTTCATCTCCGCTTAGTTTTGTGGTCCCTTTCAAACAACCCTTTTTTCCTCGTTTTTGGGTCTCCTACAGTTCACCCCCCCTTCCGGGTCGTGCCTCGTTGCTTGTTTTCCCCCTTGAGGTAATCCCTTTTTCATTTTGGCCTGTTGTACTGGTTACGACCCCTCCTGAACGCGATAGCTTCGCCGTTTTCTCTTTCCCGGCTAGGCCTTTTTCTTTTGACGCTGTTGGCACTTTTTTTTCGAATCTGCGGCGCTGGCCGCCTTCCCCCGGCACTTGTTCACTTTGTCCCTTTTTTTTCCCGATTTGCGGATCATTCCACTTTTTTCTTTGCCC
>Ga0179593_1653111_pt1 | contig 15434 bp, 26 predicted proteins | sample CZODoug2_1_08_16_FD_185931 | JGI IMG/M metagenome (GOLD analysis project Ga0179593, IMG submission 185931) | Vadose zone soil fungal communities from Angelo Coast Range Reserve, California, USA - CZODoug2_1_08_16fungal (PacBio error correction) | ecosystem: Environmental > Terrestrial > Soil >... | reverse complement strand
TATAGAATTTCCTTCTCGGCCATCGACTCCATGCGCGATCTTTCGCGGAAATATGCTGACTTTTTTTTCTTTCCCCCCGGTTTCGGAGGAATTTTTATCTGATCAAGCATTCCCCCCCCACTAAATGGACGACCAGGAACTGATGCACTTTTTCCCATTCCTGGATTTGCGAAGTGACGACGCCCTGATCCAATGTTCTTTTTTCTCTTTCCCGCCTCAACGACCTCATTGTCGCTTTTCATTTTTTAAGCTTGGAGGTGTGTCGGCAAATATTACTGCTCCCCCTTTATGGCTTCTTTTCTACCCGACAGTTGTCTCCCCAATTTTGGAAGATTCTTTCTCCATACCCTGCTCGAGTTCCCTATGCAGCGTCTCAGGTGTGCATTTTTCACCCCTCCGACAGACCTAGCTCATCCGGCGAATGTCGACGTTTTTCTCTTCCACCCTCCAAGACCGACGTCCCCTCGCCTGTATGCCTTTTACTTTCCTCAGCCTCTTTGAGCTGATCTTCTTTCTATTCCGCTTCATTTCCTTTTTCAAGATGACGAAGTTTTCTCTAAGAGTAGGCATGAAATTTCTCCCCCTGGACACTTCGTGAATAAATGTTGCGGGAAATTTTTTCCTCTTTTCGGAGTGAGAGCGGTTTATCGTCGTTTCTTTCCCCTTTGGAATTCAAGGACCAGGCCTCCCGCGAAGGAATGTACTTTCCTCTAGCATGGTTAATCCCTCATCGATTTTTTTTAGTTGCCGAATCCTTCCCTTTCTGATTCCTTTTAATCACAGTTCGTTAGTAGGAGTGACTTCTTTACTCAGGAGACTTTTGCGCCCCTCCTACCTGTTGGATCCTCCTTCCACCTATGCGGATCGTCACTGCCCAGAGACCCCCCCTCCCCCCCCATTCTTGGCATATGCTTTCTTGATTTTTTCCCCCCTTTACGCTTGTCGTCCTCCTCCCGCAACGGATACCCCCCATGCCGTACCTTTGGCCAGCACTTTTTTGCGTTCCGCCCCTTAGTTCTTTTTTTGGCATACTTTCTGCGGCATCCCTTTCTGCATTACGTGCCTCCTCTGCCGCTGTCCCTTTTTTTCTTTTTTCTTCTTCAGCACTCGTTTCTACAGGGAGCTGAAAGCCCCCCCGAGACTTTGCAGGGTTTTTCTGCTCGATGCGGCTCCCCCTCTCCACGCGTTCTTTTATCTTTCCCTTTCCTGAACAAGATCAACTTGAAATGAAGAAGAGTGCTCCCTCCCCGAATCTTCTAGCATATCTCCCCTGCGTTCCTTCTCTGGCGAGGCAACGATGCCTTTCTCTCTCTGATTCCCTTTTCGCAGATTTTTTCTTTTTCAGCTGGAAGACCCCCAGCCTCGGAATCAACCTCTCCCCCTACTCTTCACTTTTCTTTCGTCTCCCAAAACCGCTTTCCCCTGCTGAAATTTACTTCCAGAACAGTCTCTCTCCCTCCTCCTTTTTTTTGTTTTTTTTTTTTGAGGCCGACCCTTCGGATGGAACATTCTACCTCCGAGACAATTTTTAATGACTGCCTCGACGAGGTGTGTGACGCTCCTTCCGCCAGCTCAAGTCTTCCCTGACTATTTTTTTTTTCTTTCTTATCCCATACACGTTTTCGCAGCGAGGATGAATGCTTATCTCCCCTTTATGTGAAATACTTTTCGTCTCCTCCCTCCCCAATTTACTCCTCTCTTCGGTGCCGTCATTTTCCCATAAGAAGAAAAAGCAACTCTTTTTGATGTATGCTCCTCATCGAGCTTCACCCTGCATGCAGCTTTTGAGTCAACTCATCTTTTCCACACAAGTGATGATGTCCGGAATAGACAGCCCCTCCTGCGGCCCCCCCCCCCCCCTGATTACACGTCGTTTTTCTTAGCATATCTCACTTGAAATGATAAGTCGTACCGCCCCAGAATCCTCATTCCTTTTTCCCATTGTGAGACCACTTTCGGCCTTTAGTTTTTTCGTTTGAGACCCACTTCGTGTGCCCCCCTTCGCAAGAAGGATGAACCCTTTCCTAGCCCTGCCCTCCTTTCTCGTGATAGCAGTTGTTTGTTTTTTCTCAGGAAGTCATAGAGCCCCCCTCTTCTCCGAGGGACTTTGAAGTCTCTTCCCTCAGCTTGAGCCTCCTAAGACGACCCCTCCCCCTATGGAAGATAACCTTCTCTCCCATAGACGGCCCCTAGCCTCTCCCTCCCCCTTGCACCTGTTTCTTCGTCAGTTTCCCCTCGTCAAAAAGCTGCCCTCGCGCACGAAGGCCAAGCTCGGCCCCGGGGAACCTACCAGCCTCTTATTTCTCGTAAACTTTGCGACGGTTTTTTTTTCCTCAAGTGCCGAGCCCCCCCTTTGAAGAACGGATCGCCCCTTCCCCCTACCATTGTCATCATGCCGCCTTTCTTTCCGTCATCGTGCCCCCCTTTTTGTGAGCGCCTTCCCGTCTGAGCGGTCTACGACGTTTTTTCCCCCCTTGCAAAGAGACAAGAACTTTCCCCTTCCTTGCGGCGACACTTTTTCATACGCCTCTCCCCCCTTTTTATTCGGTCTTTGCGTTTCGATCCCCACCGCGTTCTGGGCTTCTTTTTTTACCGTTGGCGTCAGGCCACCTTCCTCAGAAGGAAAGCACATCATCAGCTCCAGCGGGATGCCTACCCAGATTTAGGTAAAGGAGCCGAAACTGCACTCCGTCCAGCTCCCATTCCCGTCCTTTTTTTTGTCCCATGAGTGCCGAACCCATGTTCCCCCCTGTTCGCCCGCACCCTCTTCCGTTGACCTTTCCCTTTTCTCCTGGTTGATCCAGCCCTTTTTTTTGCCTTTTCGAAAACCCCTTCCCTTTAAGCCCATCCAGCATTTGACCCTTTGCACAGTTCCTGACGCAAAAGTATCTTTTCATCAAGATAGAGTTTCCCCGCATTTTTCCACAAGAAAATCATCCCTTTCCATCACTCCTCTTCCGTATACGCAAGCATATTCCCTCCCTTAAGAAAACCTTCTTTCGTTCTCTTTCCGGGACTTGGTTTCTCGCCTTCCTCCCTTTCCTGGACCATTCTTAGCGCGAATCCGTTTTTTCCCTTCCTGTGATTTCCCCCCCTGTTTTCCGCTCGCTGCGACACCCCACCTCCCTAAACAAGAAAGAGGGGAGTTTTTTTTTTCGTTTTTTTGACACTCTTTTTTTTTTCGTCGAACCTCCTCTGACCGCCTGCAGGACGTTCCCACCCGATTTCTGTTGCTCGGCGCGGTTCTCCCTTCTCGAACAGTGGGCTTTTTCCTTCCTTTTATCTTTTTTTTCCTCTTCCTTTTCCTCGGTTGGATTCCTTCCTTTCTTTCTCTGCGATGTTAGCGAAGCCCTTTTCCCATCACGACCGTAGCCCTCTTTTATCCCCTTTTTGAAGGTGGAGAAACTTTTTCTTCCTTTTTTTGTTGCTAGATGTTGCTTTCCACGCTTTTTCCCTTTCTAGACTTCGACGAACGTTTTCCTTTTCACTGCTTTCTGCATACCCCCCTCTGGAGAGAGCGAAGTGCGCCTCTGCCTTAGACGAATCGGAACTATTCCTTTCTGTAGTCCGGGGGCGCTTCCTTTACTTGAAGCTTTCCCCCCTTGGTCATTCCCTTGATAGACATCTTTTTTCCTTTTCCTTCGGCCCGCACTTTTTTTTTTTTTTTTTCCATGGGAGGATGTAAAGAGGCATCTTTTCCAACTTGAATTCGAATGACTCAGATCCCTTCTCATTTTCGAGTCGACCCCTTTGAGTTGCATGGTTCAGTTTCGCGTCGAGCTTCGCGCCAATAGTTCCTTGTTTTATCGGTCTTCCCCATTGACATTACGGCGCATTGTCTGTCCCCACCACGCTGGCTGGACTGATTTCTCCCATTTCCCCTCCTCTTGTTGTTGTCCTTCCGCCACGTTGTTTTCTTCCCTGGCGACGCCGAAAAGTTCCATGACTGTCCTCTTTCCACGCTCAAGGATCCCCTTTTCTAGGTATGTTGTTTAGGTGGTGTGTTCTTAGCCTTTTCTTTTTTCTTTTTTTCCTTTCTTTTTTTTTTCTTTTTTCCAATCAGGAGAGCTTTTTTTCTTTGTTTCCGCATGTGCAGATGTTTTTTTTCACTCCAGAAATTCGAGGACCCCCCCCCCCCCCCCCCTTTTTTTGCGAATTTTTAACATCACTCCCGACCTGACCACTTCTCTATTCCAGGTTGTTTTTTCCCTTTTCCGAGCCTACGCCTTTTTACTTCGAGAACTTTTCCCTGAGCGACACAAGAAGCTGTTTTTGCCAGCCCCCGCACTACAAGTTGGCTCCCTGTCTGTCTTTTTTTTTTTTGTCCGCGACCGCCTTTTTCCTTCATCGTACGTTTTTTCCTCTCAGGCGCCTGCCAGTACCCTCGACGGCAAGAGTCCCTTTTCCCATCTACACCCCAGTTCTTTCTCCCCGTCTCTGTCGATGGTCAGTGAACAATAATTTTTACATCCAGTAGTCTTCCTTCTCTCCACCGCTTTCGGCCCCCTTCCCCCAGTACGGAACGAATGTTTCGAGTGCGACGCGTCTTGCCGAGATCCTTTCGTTTTTTTCTCCGATGCGCGAGGCGGTGTCCCCCTTTTTTCCTTGCTTCTTTCAATCGATTCTCCTCTTTTTAGTATCTGAAGAGAATTTCCTTCTCGTCAGTACATAACCTTCGGGTTTTTTTTTTTTTTTTTGTAGCGCGAGCGTGACACTGTCCTCATGTCAGGGTTTCTTTTTTCCCTTTTTTCTCTTCCACGACCATCACGTACTCCCAGCTCTTCTTCTCTGACAGTGGATGCCCCAGAGGACAACTCCGTCTTCACTTGATAGGGTGGGGCCTCTTGATTCGGCTCTAGAATTTCTGATGCGGAGAGCGCGACCTTTCCCTTCCCGGTCGGAATTTTTTTTTCTCCTTATCATGCACCAAATATCATCTCGCATAGGCGCGACAGGAAACTCCATTACCATGTTCATCTTTCCTTGGCTACTTTTTTCCCCCCATGTCGGCGTCGACGTGTTCTCTAATCCGCGGAGTCCCTTTTTCCCATCATGTTCGGAGTCCTTTTTGAAGGCGACTATGTTCACCGCCCTTTTTCGGCCCATGGGCCTGCTTTTTTTTTTTTTTTTTTTTTTCTGTCGACCGACCAGGTTTTCGTGCGCTCTTCATTCTTCTACGCTTGGCCGGGGGCCCTTGCATCCCGACTCTTTGATATTTCCCTTCGAGACCTACTCGAAAACCCTTTTCCCCCCCTTGCGCGCCCCACACCTACCAAGACCTCTAATCTTCTATTGAGAGAATCTTTTTTTCCGTCACATTTTTTTTCCCTGATTTTTTGACCGGCATGTCATATTTCGTTTTGTCTTTCCTTTTTTTTGAATGACCTTCTTTGACGCGAAGTGACCCGCACCCCATTCTTGCCGCCAAATTTTCCCCCCCCTTTATTCCTCTCCTCTGCAGCGGACCCTTTTTTTTTGCGGCTTTTTTTTTTTCTTCTCGAGTTTAAGAAACCCTCCCCCTCCCCGGGAAATTCTAACACGGCTTCCCCCTGTCCTTGATTTCGCAGCTTTTCTTTTTTCGATATACGGATCTTCTTCGGATATGACGTATGACCGCGCCGATTTGTTATTTATACAGCGCAGTGTCCCTTCTTTCTTTCGTGAAATCTTTTTTTTCTGCTCTATTCCCCCCTCTGCCGATGCTCTACTTTCCCTCGTCTCCGGAGCCCCTTTCCTCTCGATGCCGGGCATTCCATTCCAGATGCATGTTGAAGCCGAAGTCTTCTTCTTATAACTCCGCCCCAAAATTCCTCTTTCCTTGAGAAAGCCGTTCTCTCCGTATTTGGGGTCTTTTTTTTTCTAGGAAGAAGCCATCATCTTTTGCATCTTCACGAAGATTCCTTCGCCAGTCCTCTCCTTACTTTCATTTTCCCCCTTTCTCTACAGAGCTGATGTTTCCCCACTATAACTTTCCCCTCTGAAAGCGACGACTCAGTGACTCCTATAGGGTTTTTTTATGAAATGTCTCCAACTCCCCCTAGATGACTCCCCCCCTCGACTGGGTCTGCAACTGGGGGGGGAGTGGGTGTCGCAGCGGTTTGGAAGTAGCTCTCCTTTTAGCGAGACGTTTGAGGTTGTGCTTGTTGGGTACCTCTTGCTTGAGTTGGTTCGGGGGTATTTGGGGGGAGGTTTTTTTGTGTGTTTGATTTTTGTTTCAGGGGGGTGTGGTGAGGAGGTGATTTTGGGGGGGAGGGGGGTTCTGTTTTTCTTTTGTGTTCTTCGTTTTTTTTTGTTTTTTTTTTTTTTTTATTATTTTTTTCACCACGCAGCCGAACCAAGAACCCTTTTTCTTACCTAGCTGAACGTCGTTTCCCCTTCTTCTGGTCCCCCCTCCAGTCGTCGATAATTTTTCTCTTCTAATAAGAGATGGCATCTGTTCACCCTCGGCACTAAATCGGTCTTTCTCTCTAACCCCCTTTTTAGGAACTTGCCCCCTCGCTCGCGTACCCCTCTCTTTTTTGTTGAAGAGAGCTAGGTTTTTTCACCGCTTACCTCGTAGAACTCCTCTTTGTACGCTCTTTACGGGATGGATCCCCCTGGTCACCACTTTCCGCATGATAATGCATTCGCCGAGGATACCCCCCCTCCCTTTTCGATGTTACAGACCTTCCCATCCCCACAACCCTCCCCCATGATAAACGAGTTTAACCATTTCATGCGGCTTTCCTTTCGTCATCAGGAACGACTGGTTATTTTTTTTCCAGCATAAAGAGCTCATTTTTCAGTGCAGTAATTTCCCCCCCGGTTTTTTTGGGTTTTTGTTTTCCTCCCTTGTAGATAGACTCTGCATTCTTTCTACAAAGGTCGGCGGTTTTCTTGAATGTCCTCTCTTCCCCCTAGCACGATGACGATCCTCCTCCAAAGAATAATTTTCGCGAGAAAGACGGTCATGATGGCCAAGAGATTCTCTTCTCCAGTTTCTTTTTTTTATGCACGAAGAACGTCCTTCGTTCCCCCCAGCTCAGGTCCCCTTCCCTCTGCAGGCATGAAAACAGCCTCCGACGATTCTAGGTTTTTTCCTCGCACAATTTTCCCTTTCCTTCTTTCCCCGGATGCCTGAGCTCCGCCCTTGTTTGACCCCCGATTCTTCTTGTATGAACCGTTTCGGCAATAGACTTGCATCATTCCCCTCGACCCCCCTTCTTCAACTTTTTTCTTCCTTTAGCCGAACATAGTCCCTCACTTTCCCCCCAAAAACACGCAGAAAAGACCCGCCCGGCCTTCCCGACCCTTGGTTGTAAGCTTTTCCCCCCAGAAGCCTATTTAGGGAGGAAGTGCCGGCAAGTCTTATCTTTTTCCCCCCCCAAACCTTGAGAAACCTTTTTTCTGGTTCCCTTGACTTCCCTTTCAGCACGGTGCGGAATCTCCCAATCGAGATCCACTCAGCTCTCTTTTTTCCTTTGCGGCACTCATTTCCCCTCCCCCCTGTCCTCTCGCGCCCTTTCGATACCGTATCCTTTTTCTTAATGATGAGGCAGGGTCCTTTCCAGTAGTCCCAGTCCACCAATCCCCCCCCATTTTTCTCTCTTGGATTGCAGGCGTTCTTCAAGACGTTTCTTTCTTCGACCCCTCAACCTCAATAAGAATTTGGGAGTCCCATGTTCTCCCTTTCGGTGAACCTTCTAAAGTCTTTTTTTCCTCGAGGTCGTGAGATGGTCTCTACATGGTGATTTTTTTTCATCCTCCTTCGATTAGACATCAAGATGAACATTTCTTAATTCCGACCATTTTTTTCCTTTTTTTTTGGATAAGAAAGGATAGATCCCTCCGAACTTGCCATTTTTTTCTTCCTCTACATGTCGGCCTCCTCTCAAATCGAAGATGATCAGTCCCTGCTCCGCTCAAGGCTCTTTTCCCCCCCTGCCCGGGGATTGTCCCGTGCCCCTTTTTCTCGTGGCTGATACTTCTTTCTTCCTCTCTCGCGCGAAGACAGCGCTTAGCGCTCACCCGGCCAGGACGAGAAATACCTTTTGGATTCCCTTCTTTTTCCCCCCCCCAAAACAGGACATACTCCTTTTTTTGTGACCCTCTCCCCCTTTTCACCAGTTTCCCCCAGTTTCCTCCTTTTAGGAACTAGTACGATCTGCGGATTGACCTCGACTCCTTTCCCTTCCTCTCCACCGAACTTGTTTTCCTGATCCGGGCCAGATTTTATTCTCTGAGCCCAGTAATCATCCAGTTTTCCTTCGCCGTTTTTTACCGCGTTTTTGTAGAGCTCTTTTTTTCTTGAGTACAGAACTTCTTTCCCTTATGTCCGTTTTTTTTTCTTTCCTATGCATTTATGGGGTTGTATGTTTTCCTTTGTTATATGGGCTCTCCCCCCTCCCCCCGTCTGCCGCCTTCGTGGCGTCCCCTCCCCACATGAGGGATCGGAACCTCCCTCCCCTCGTTTTTCCCTCCCGGAACTGACGCCATGGTTCTTGGGCGCACAGATTCTTGTTGGAGCTTTTTTTTTTTCATCTTTGTAACACTTCCCTTTGAGAATGAGGCCTCTTTTCCCCTTCGTAGGTCCTTTGCGCAGCGTGGTCCTTTTTTATGTCTTTGAGATCGACCTTCCCCCTTTCTCCGATCGGTCTCCACTTTTCGACGGCGCCAGCATTCTGCCTTCTCCTAGTTTTTTTGCAGCGCTTCAGTCTTAGTCTTTCGATCCCCTCCCCTTTGTATTTGTAGGACAGTCCCTTCTTCCCTCCTTGCCTTAGGCGTGTAGGAAGCCACCCGGTTTTCTTTTCTTATTCCTAAGCCTCCTTTTCTCCGCTTCATCAGTCCCTTTTTTTGACACGCCGAAGGCTTCACCAGAAATTTTCTTTCCCTGCAAGGTCAAGGTCGAATTTTTCCTAACTAGACGCTATACAAGTGACCACTTTCTTTCCTTCCTTGCACTCGGCTCGGTGTCCTCCCTTCAATTCGGCCCTCTTCTTTCTTGAATTAGAGGTGTCGATCTGCCCCTCCCCGCTTCAAAGGAATTTCTTCCTCTTTTTTATCAAGCTGCTCGATTCAATGTTTTCCCGATATTGGGACAAACGTCTTCTCTTCTCTCCCACAAGACTTGTTTTGCGACCGCCCCCTTTCTTCTCTTTTTTTTTGCGCAGTTTCCGTCCGCCTTTTTTTCCGTCTTTGTTTAGTTTTTTTTTTTTCCCCTTTTGCGACCGGCGTGGTAGTGACGGCCCATATATGGTCCAACATCTACCACCCCTTTCATTGGTTTGCAGAAGTTCTCTCTTCTCGCTACGTTTTTTTTCCTTTTTTGCTGAACAAGGTAACTGCCTCCAATTTCCCCCCATGAAGGAAGCCAAAGCTGTCGTACTCTTGCGAAGGGAAAAACGAGTTTCCTCTTTCCCCCGATCTCAAGATTCTTCCCCCCTCTGACTTGGGCGTCCGATGCGGCAAGGCTTTGTTCCGTGTGGTTTGTCTACACGGACGCGAGGCCTTCTCTTTATTAGATTTTTTTCTTCCCTTTCAGAGGGTAAATCCCTCACCTTTGAGTTTTTTTTTTCTCCCTCGAGCGACAATGCCTGGAATAATTCCCCTTCATGGCCGGGCAGGAGCGCTCCTTCTCTAGTCTTCGTCTTTTGGGGTTGATAGATGTCCCGCCCCCTCCCCCTCTTTTCAACATCGTTGATTTCTTTTTTTTTCCCTTTTCCTTATAGGGTGGGAAATACTTCTTTTCGATATCATTGATCGGCTCGATGGCACCTCTCTCCTCTCTGCTGATGGGCGTTCCCCCCTTTTTTTTTCTTTTTTTTTCACAGTCGGAACTTTTCATCCTCCTGTCATCTTGCGCAGGACCTTCTTCTTCATGTTCATTGGATGGTCTTTTTCCTTTTCTCTGCGTACGGTTCCCTTGTCGACTATGATAAACCAGTTCCCCCCAAGGCCCCCCTTTCAGATGGGAGTCGGTTCAACGAAATGGTCCTTGTGCGACCCCTGGCGTTTTTCTCTCTCAAGGGTTTCGTTCGATTGGCGAATTTTCCCCCTTCTTCTATGTCTGTTTTTTTCCCTTAAGGTGGAATGGACCTACTGGAACTCCCTCCGCATCATGTTTTATCGAACAGCAAGCCTTTCGCGCTGGAGAATCTTCCTTTTTATCTCGTTTTCTGCTTCTTCTTTCCGATCTCGATTTCGTCTTCCCCCTGCTTACCTTCATGTTCAAGATTCTGGCAGAAAACCAAAAGTCCTCTTTCTGAATGTAAATTTTTTTTCCCCCCCCGGCAATCATGGCTCTTCCTTTTTTCCATATGCAGGAATTTCCTTCCGCGGTCGGCGTGGGTTCTTCTGTTGAATACCCGTTTTTTTTCCCCCGGAGGCCTCTCCTGCGCGTTCGGTTCGTCGGCGCTCGGATGAAGAGTGCCTGGTCGTTTTGCTATCTCTAATGATTTTCTTCGAGCACGTCTCTGTTTTCGCTTGCTTAGCATCGGTCGCTAGGCATGCCGGTGCCGCACTCTCCCTCCGGGTTCTTCTTTCTCCAAAAACACTCTTCCCCTACTCTTTGACGGTAATTGTGCGGGCATCCTTCGATTCTTTTGGCCTCAGTCTTCGCCTTTCCCCCCTCCTCTCCAAAAATTGACGCCTTTCTTTCAGATGGACCGGCTTTTTCTTTGGATGTCGCTGATAGGCATCTTTTCCCTGGCATCTATGGAGGCATCTTTTTTCGCCGACGGGGAAGCCTCCCCATGCCTTCTTTTTTCTGAGCTCCCGAAGTGCCGAAGTTTTCTTTTCTCCATGTCCTCCCCCCCGCGGTGCGGTATCTTTTCCTTTTCTTTTACGAACAGATCATACATGTCTTCCTGCCTTTCTCCCCTTTTTTGGTCGTCAAACCTCTCTTTTCTCCCCACGTGAGGTCTAATGGCGACGATCGTTTCCTTTTCGACACAAGATAGGCATCCCCCTTTTCCCGGCGTCCTCCCACGATTTCTCCCTAGTCGCCCCCCCCTCTTCTTTCCTACTCCCCGTTTTGTTTTTTTTAGATGGTTGAGGCCCTTCTTTTATGGCACAGTTCCTTTTCCCGATCATTTTTTTCGGTGGAAAAGGTTTTTTCTGCTTTGTCTTCCCCAGATCGGCGCAATTCTCATCAGGATCGAAGACCACACCGGATTTTTTTTTTTTCCAGGAGGAAACCCTCTTTCCCATGATCACTCTCCTTTTTTTGTGGCTTTCCCCAGGGACCTTCCTCCACAGAAACGAGTTGGTGATGGATTTTCTAGCAGTCTCGAGTTTAGAAGCTTCTCCTTCTTAAGCTCCTTGTAGATTCCCCCTTCTTCTGAATTTAACCGCTTTTTTTCTCTTCTCCGTCGGCGTGAAGATGCAGCATAGATTTCCGAGCGATGCCGATCAGTCCTTCCCCCCTATACCCTTTTTAGAGGGAACCCTTTCTCCTTCCCCTTTTCCTTCGTTGAGGAGTTCCTCCCTTTACTTTGTCCCAAAACCCCTTCTCTCAGCAGTCTCGGCAAGTCTGCCTCCATTCCCCCTCCGCGTTTGTTGGTTTTTTTTTTTCTCCGTAGAGCACCCCTTTTTAGGTCTTTCCCAAGGATGCCTCTGAGGTAGAGATCCCCTCCTTCTCGACGACTAATTCATAGCCGTCAGTATCACCTATTTCCTTTCGATCCGAGACTCCCTACATCGCGCAGGCGGCGACGCTTATCCGAGGGCCCTGCCCGACCTCGGTGTAACCCCGAAACGCCGCCGCGGGTTCATTCTCCCGGCCAGGAAGAATGCCTTCCATTCCCTCCCTGCTGCCTTGAACTTTTCCCCCCCCCCCTTCCTTGCTTTCGATCGGCCCTTCCTTCCCTTTTTCCCCTTCCCGGTTTTGAGAGCCCTCGAGATCCCCGTCAATGAAGAAGCATCAGCCCGAAACTATTTGTCGGAACTTCTCGACGATTCGGCGCTTTTTTGCGTTTTCGATTACAGTAGACCTTCTTCTCGTCATGTGATGCGTCTTTTTCTTTTCCAGCACCTTTTCAGCACACCTCCCACCCCCACGAGCTTTTCTTTTAGAAGCATTCCCTCCCGAACTGCAGACCCTTGGTCGGCCCCCTCCTTTTCATAACCTTTGGCTCCCTTTTCCGACAATGGCGTCAAGGAGGCCGCTCCTGCCGAAACATTTCCCAAGCTTTTTCTTTTCTATCTCCCGTCGACGACGTCACTTGAACCCGACGTCTTTCACATGTAGATGCACGTTCCGTGCAGGAGATGTGGAATCCTGCAGATAATTCTAGAGAAACTCCTCCCGGTTTCACGCCCTCCCCATCAGCAAGGTCGCGCCGTCGGATCCTTATTTCTCTCCTCTTTCTTTGGATACGAAAGCCTTTCTATTTTCCAAACACACTCCCTTTCCCTTTTTGTTCCCGGGGAAATTTTTTCCTAGTTTTCTTTTCCCTTCTTCCAAGACGCGATTCCGCCCTTTTCTGACCATATACCCCTTTTTTCCTTTTTTGCGACACCCACACCACGGCCCCCCCCCTCCCTAAGAGGGGAGAGTTCCCCTCTTTTATAGTGACCCGCATGCCCCTTTCTGATAGCTGCTTCCCGCGAAGTACTTTTGGTTCCCTGCGATCTGAGTTCGTACCAGGTGAAGATTTTTTCGGTTTCTTCCTGGCAAGCGCGTCCTAGTTTTCCCCTTGCCAAGATTTTGCTTCCTTTTTCTTCTGATGTCGGACTGCATAACAGGAAGTAAAAGAACTTTTTTTCCCTCCCGAAGTAGCTTTTCCGGGTTGCTTCGCATTTTTCTGGGGTAGAGTTGGTCCTTTCTCTCCAACGATGTTCCTGTCTTCGCCGAAATCCATCCCGATCGAAACCTCAGCGTCGGAACTGTCCGCGAGCACCTTCATTGATTTTTTTCTTTTCGCCAAAGATTTCCTTTTTTTTCTCTGTTTGCTTCCCTTGACCATTACCTTGGAATACCGATCGTTCAAACCTGGCGCCGAGCGGGCCTTCTGGTCACTTTGTCCTCCCAGCGGTTTTTTAGATCGTCCCTTTCCTGAATACGATCTGTTTTTCCTCCCGGCCATCATTTCCTTTGCCAGCGATTCCTGTCCCCCCCTTGTAATTGTTAGAGCTCTTTTCCTTTTTCCTCACCTTGTACCTTGAAGGCCCCTTCAATTTCGCCCCTCGCTCTTCCCCACCACGTGGCTGAACTTGATGACAACTCTCTCTCCCTTGTTGTTTCTTCCACACGTGGTGGCTCCGAACGCCCCCCCGGCGGGCGAAAAACTTTCCCTCTTTTCCCTCACCCCGCGCAAGGTCTCTCTCTACAAGGACAATTCCCCCTTTCCCCTTTTGGAAAGAGCGGCAACTCGGTCGTTCGAACTGACCCATTTTCCCCCCCTTCGTCAGGGAATTCTGATTTTTTTTTCCTGCCCTTACATTCCTCCCCGACTGCCCTCTGCGCCCATTCTCCCTTTTGCTCCCCCTTTTTTCTTTCCGATCCCCAAGGGAATGAAAGGACTCGCTCTTCCCCTAAATCCCCACCAGAATTTTTTTCCTTTGCGTCAAAGTTCCGGATCCCTTCTTCCGGTGCTTCAGGGAGCAGTTCACTCTTTCCCCTTTCCCCCCTCTCAGCAGGTGATGGCCCGGCGCTTTTCTTCCTTTTTTCCGGCAAATCTCCCTTCCCCCAACCCACCCTTTTTCTCAAGTTCGACACAGTCCACCAACCTTTTCTAAATAGGATAAGTAGTGGTGTGAACCCCTTTCTTTTCCGCCGGACGGAGTACCCCAGGCAATGAAGGAAGCCACCTTTCTCGGTACTTCTTCCCATTCCCAGAGGCCGGCAGACCGAGATCGTCACGCTGAGCTTCTCCCTTCAGTCCGCGAGCGCAAGTCCTTCTCTCGAGTGCCGCGTCTTTGATAGACGAGGTTCCTTCCCTTTTTTTTGAGGTGACTACCCCCCCTCCTTCCCCTTCTGGGGGAGGCAGGGGTTTTTTTCCCTCCAGCGAGCGACATGAATGTCCCCTTTTCCGTCATGGAAGTTTCGAGTCTTCTTTTTTTTCTTTCCTCTCCCCATCCACGTCTTAGTCGCTCTCCCTCTTTTGATGCCCCGTGCACCCTTTTTTTCTAGGGTGGGACTAAAGATGCTTCGTCCCCTCTTCTCGAGGCAATCCCTGGTTGCCGGTTTTTTTTGCTGATTTTCGTTTCCTTTTCCTCCCACGTTGGCTCCCCCCCTTTCATCTGATCCAGATCCTCCTGGGCGCAGGAAATTTGCCCATGTTCTTTTATGGCGTCCCTTTTTTCGCACCTTCTTTCTGTCAAGTCTGATCACCCTCCTTATTTCAAGGCCCCTTTTCCCGGAGCATTGTTCCCCCACGAACTGGTCTGGCACAATGGTTGAGTTGATTTCTCCCAGGTTTACGTCCTCTTTAATTGTTGATCTTGGTCTCCCCTCGGCTCGGCTATTATCTTTTTTTTTAAGCTTACTGAAGGTGGACTTGGTCCCTTTTTCCCCAACGCGAAATGCTCTTGTCTCGGTCGACTTTCTCCCTTCACGACAGCGAAGATTAGAGCTTTTCTCTCCCCGACCCAGTCGTTCGGTCCTCTCATGCCGATATCGATTTACGTTTTTTCCTTCTTCAAAGTGATGACACTTACTGTTCGATGACTGAATCCGATCTCCCCCGTTCCCTCTTTTCAGGGTTCAACCCCCCCCCCCACACCAGACGTTTCTTCCTTCCTTAATTATGTACCGGCATGACAGAGGCGGTTTGCGGCGGATGATTTAGATGGTCTTTCCCCTCCCGGTCTTGACGTGTCCTTTTTTTGACTGTTTTTTCTTCTTAGCGTGGGCACTTTAGATAGGCTCGATCTTAGGCTCGGTCGAGCAAGGTTGTTTAGGCTTTTCTATTCGACCTCTTTTCCCCATCCTTTGCCCTCCTCTCCTTTTTCTGCGGCGTTCCACACACCTAGATCGGCTTGTTTCCTTTCCTGCATAGTGCCATGTTTTTTTTTCTTTTGTTGGGTTTTTTTTCCCCCTGCCAGTTACTTTTTCCTTTCCACGCTATCCAAACCTGCTCGAGAATTGGCCCTCCCCCATTTACAGATCCGTTGTTTTTCCTTTTTTTAATCGTGCTTCTTCTGTCTATAGGAGGATCCCTCCTCAGGAATCTTTCCGCCTGAATTATTAATCCCTTTTCATACCCCTTTTTTTCCTTCACCTACTTCTGGTGATGATTGCATCTTCCGTCGTCAGATGTGTCTACCCTTTTTCTGTTATATTTTCCCTTTTCCCCTTTTTCGTCAAAGTGCAGGTCCCTTTAAAATCATTGGTTTTCCTTTCCCACACCCCTGCGAGGGAAAAGTGATGGATCAGTTTCTTTTTTTTTCTGCGCTCTCCTGTTTAGCTTCCTTCATACATTTCCCTTAAGTAAACACTTCCTTTCCCGGCTCCG